>ERZ836877.4011-NODE-4011-length-15712-cov-9.714121_pt1 | contig 15712 bp, 15 predicted proteins | sample MGYA00519469_ERZ836877 | MGnify/ENA primary metagenome ERZ836877 (study PRJEB31850, sample SAMEA3708809) | human gut metagenome | biome: human gut; feature: human-associated habitat; material: faeces | place: China | collected 2014 ... | reverse complement strand
CAAAATTACAGCACAACTATAACCTTTTAAATATGTACTTCTGTTAATGCTTACGGCTATTCAGATAATACGAGAAAGACAAGACTGTCGAGTTCTCGTTCTATTCTCAAAAATGGCTTAGAAAAGGAAGCATTAATGAATATTGTTTCTAGCCAAAATATTCCTGATGAAATTAGGGATATTGCGAGGAAATATTTAGATAAAGCAAAACTTTTTTAACTACTGAGAAAAAAGCAGCTTATTAACGCCTAAAACCTATTAGGCCGCGCAAACCGTACGGCTTTACGTAAACTCTTATGAGATTGTCTTCGAGATGATTTTGATGAGGGTGGAAATTAGATCCACCCTTTGTTCTTGAATTTCTCGATCAAAGCCAATTCTTCCTGAGAAGGAATATTGGTGTTGCTTTCGCTATTCTGATAATCAGTTTCCCACGTTTGCAAGAGTCGCATGATTTCAGAGGAAACCATCTCGTCCCTATGTTTGATGTTACCTAATGTCCAATCGTTATCTATACTTGTAACAAGTATTTTAGTCACTTCTATCTCGGATTTTTGGTATTCTTGCTGTTTCTTCTTGAAATACCCATTGCTGGCGACGATATTCAGTTTTCGCTCAAAAGGTGTTTTATTTCCGATGTGTTCAATCATCTCATTTACATTTTTGGGATCGTTATCCGGGAAGAAAGAGGTTTGCCATTTTTGAGGGAGTATGTGTTCGATTTGCCAGTTTTCTGGCAGAAGCTGTTCTTGGTGGTTGTACGCGTAAGATTTAAGGAGCATTCGTACAATGTTCCTATGAGGTACACGTATCTTGCTTTCCAACAGAGATTTGTCTATTTCACGGAAATCAAACTCCGGACATGGATCGTTGATGATTTTCGCATCCAACTTCATGATATCTCCTTTTACTGCATTGATTGTGGGGAACAAAAGGAAACGCGTCATTAATTCCTCTATGAGCTTATTCAGAAACAAGAGGAACTGCTCGTCAAAATTGTCCTTATTTCGATGCGACAGATAATAGATAATAACAGGATATTTCCAAAACTCGTTAGGATAAGAAGTTAGCGTGTCTAATGCTTTCCTAATCTTCATATTATTATCCCAATCTTCGCCGGGAATATCTTGGTTTGTATTGATGACTTTCCAAAGGTTCAGCACGGTTTTCAATTCTTCCATCAAATTAGGATCGAACAATCTTACGAATTTGTTGGCAGAATAATATTTCCTTACGCCAGGAGTTGTTGAACTTACGTCATTTTCTTTGGCTCTCAGGTAAAACATGTAATAGTAGAATAATTGTTGTATGCTCTCATGCACTTCCGCAGCTTCCCTTTCCAAACTTTTCCATTGGGCGATGAATGTTTCTTTTTCATCATCCTTTAGATTATTGTATATTTTCGCCTTAAAAATATCAGCATCCGAAAGAGGAAGGCCACGATTATTGAGGGTTGAGAATATGGTCAACGCTGTATCTTGACTATCTGCGCTTATAGGCAATAAGATAGCTTGATTAAGAAGGGCATATATAAAGTCATAGATCTTTAGTGGCGACTTCTCGCAATGGTTATTGTACAATTTTTGGAAATGTATGTAGTTTTTTGAGTAGTTGTCGTTTGAGTCCGGATTTGCCACGCCTTCTTTGAGGATGTTTCTCAGAACTTCATTTCCTTCGTTATCAACGACCTTTGATGTCAATAAGATATTGTTGTAGTCTACTTTACCTGTACGATTATCCGTACGCCAGATAGCAGGCTCAATTTGCCGTATGAAGTTTTGTGCGGCATCCGTGTTGGCATCATCACCTTGTGTCAGTTTTGTATAGATTGCTCTCAGAAGCAAGAAAAGTGAGGTGATACGTTGTTGGCCATCGATGATTTCTTGTTCGCCGTCTTCATTTTCGAAAGAAACTATACTTCCTAAAAAGTAGGAGCCATTTTGGTCCAGACCTCCAATGGTTGTCGCGAACTCCCATATATCCTCAAAAAGAGTCTCGGCCTCGTCTGTCGTCCATGCGTATGGTCTTTGATATTCAGGGATAATAAAGGGCTTGGTTCTTCCCGTTTTTAATAGCTCAGAAACACTTTGTTTATTGACACTTATTGTTGTTGCCATAGTATGATTATGATATCTGTTTTTTAATAGGACAAAATTAGCTATATTTTATGATAGTCCGAAAATTGGATCGTTATAAATCCAATAGGTCGGTTGTATATTATTAGTTGATGTGCTCTTGTTTGAATTTTCAATTTTCAGAGATAGCATTTGGACACAACACAAAATAAATGATATCGATTTAGACTTTATGAAAAGTTCTGATCCCTTTCCGCCTACATTGAGATTCCATCTTAAATGGATAGCACCGCTGCGCTTCTACTAGCAAAGCAGCGCCCCAAAAACGTGCGAAAACTTACCGAAAAATGCAGAAATTTACCGAAATATACCAAAATATACCGAAACTGACGCGAAAATACACATAAGTCAACAGTGCGGTTTTCGGGCGTTGTACCTTTGTTGTGTGACAAGAGAGGAAGAGGCGCGGTTGCCGAACCTATAAAAGACTTGTCCTGATAAAGTTATGGCAATTTCTTATACGTTAGTGCAGAGAAAAGACATGAGTAAGGGTGCGTTGGAAGACGCGAAGTTGTATTATGCGTTGGCCGTTAACACGCGCCGGGTGGACTTCGACGATTTGTGCGATGAGATCGCTGAGACCTGTACGCTGACTTCGGCCGATATCAAGGCGGTGTTGGACCGTGTGATCTGGGCGATGGTTTCACACCTGAAGAACAGCGAACTCGTTCAGTTCGGAGATTTGGGTAATTTCCGCATCTCGGTCGGCAGTACCGGATCAGCCACGCCCGAAGAGTTTAGTGCTTCGATGCTTCGCAAGCCAAAGGTAGTGTTCCATCCGGGCAAGCGCTTGCAGGAAATGCGCGATGTCGCCAAGTTTGCCCGCTACACCGTCGATAAAGACGATGGCGCAGAAGGTGGCGGCGTGTAAACCCAGCCCTGTAATGATTCCGGCTTCCCCGAAGTCTGGCCAACTTGACCAGCTGCTTCCGGGAAGCCGGTTTGTTTTTGGAACGGGAATCGGTTGAGATTACGATTGATCCTAATAAGATTTCAATTAATATTCCTATCTCTTTTATTTCTTCTAAAGAAAAATCGTATATTTAACACGTCTAAAGCATAAAATATGAAAGACAAAGAACTCGATATCGCCTATTTTCTTTCTTTCTGCATCGAGCAGTATAGAAAGAAACATCAGTTAAGTGGGGACGAAGTGGTTTCCCTGTTTGACCGATACGAAGTGTTGCCCTATCTGGAGGATAATTTCGAGGTGTTGCATACACAAGGCCACCAGTGGCTGATGGAGGAAATAGACGAACTGATAAAAAAACAACAGGAGGAAGTAACGGTATGATAGTATATCATGGCAGCATAGAGCAGGTAGAGAAACCAGAAATAAGGGAAGCCAAGGAGGTCAGCCTATGAATCTGGACATAACCAATAAGAACCTGTATCTGCTGCTGCCTAGTAAAGTCAGCCGTGTAGCGCAAATCTATGCCCACGAACACCACGTTACACTCATTGAGGCCATGCGCCGCTTCTATCATTCGGATACCTACAAAAGGCTGGCCGACGAGACCACCAAACTGTGGCACTACGGGCCTGTAGCCCTTTATCAAGAATTTACAGACGAACTGAAGCAGAATGAGCCCTTGCAGGAGGGAAACAGCTAAAAAGCAAGTTCCCGAACCAAAACCCTGAAAGGCCTTAATTCGGGAACTCTTCTCTAGTTAGATTTCAGTAAAAAAGAGGCTTGCTCTCACGAGGTGCCTCTTATTAGCAGACTTAATCAAAAAAACACTTTAACTTACTACTCTTTTTACCTTATTGAGTAAGACTTAACCTATAAAAACGGATAAATGTAGAAACACTTATTATGTATGTCACTAAGATATATACCAAAGTCGTGCCAAACTTCTTTTCAAGGCTTCAAAATCCGTTTTTTGGCTCAAAAAACATGAAAAAAACGGCTTTTATTTGTATTATTCCCGTTTTTATCCCCATTTTTTGTGGAAAATGTGGAATTTGACCGTGGAAAGTGTGGAATAATTCCACGCCCCACTTCCACACATCAGCCACATTTTTCCACAGCCTGCCGCACAATGTCGGAAACATTGTCAATTACTTCTGCCAAAAGTTTCTTCCAGCCTTCTTCTGTCAGCTCGTCGTCGTTCTTTTCGAGGATGCGTAATTTCTGCACCAGGTTGTTTGCGCCCAGCATCGTCAGCAGCGGAATCAGCTTATGGGAAAGGCGCGAAGCTTCCTGGCGGTCATCTTCCGCGAGTGCTTTCCGGAGCAGTTCGATGCTCTTGCCCGTCTCTTCGGTAAACGTCTTCAGAATAGAAGCCGATGCTTCTTCGTCTTCTCCGGCAAAGGCCGTCAGTGTAGAGAAGTCAATCTTGACAACCGGTTCCAGATGAACCGTCAGCAGCTGGTTGAGCAATTCGATCAGCTGGACGGCCGTGAACGGTTTATTCAAGAAGCCGGTAAAACCAGCCTCGATATAATGACTGTGTTCGTTGGCCACACTTGCCGACAACGCAATGATCGGCACCTGATCGGTGCCCTGAATGCCCGACTCGCGAATCATCTTCAGCAGATGATAACCATCCATGCCCGGCATCTGGATATCGGTGATGATGGCATCAAACGAGGTATTCTTCAAGATATCCAATACGGCATGCGGATTGGAAACACCCACCACTTCTACCCGACTTCGTTTCAACAGCTCTTCGGTCAGAGCCAGCTGTATGGCATCGTCGTCGACCAGCAGGCAATAGACAGTCCGCTCGCCTGCCAGCGAAAGCGGTTCCGGATCGGCGGCAGCCTCTTCGGCTTCTTCCACTACCACCGGGTTCAGGCTCACTTCCGAGAGCGGCAGCGGGATCGTCAGGATGAAATCACTTCCCTGACCTACCACACTGTGCACCTTCAGTGTTCCTTTCAGCAGTTCCACCAGACGGCGGGTAATCGACAAGCCCAGTCCGAAGCCTTCCACCTTCTCACTTCCTTGCAGACGGGTGAAATCACCGAAGATCCGTTCCTGTTCGGTCTCCGGAATGCCGGGACCGGCATCCGACACCGTTACATTCAGTTCGTACTGCTTATCATGCAGCTTCGTAATGGCCGCCCGCAGCGTAACAGTTCCTTCGGGTGTGAACTTAACGGCGTTCGAGAGCAGGTTATTGATCACCTGCCTCAAGCGGTTGGTATCACCCAGGTAAGTCAATTCCATATAAGGAGGCTTCACATCCAGGTGCAGCCGCAGCCCTTTGGCTTCGGCCAGCGGATTAAAGCTCACATAAATCTCCTGAATCAGCGACAAGACCGAAAACGGCACCGGATGGATCTCGATCTGTCCTGCCTCGAGCCGGTGGAAATCCAGCAAATCATTCACCAGCGACAGGATATGCTTGGAAGAACCCGTCATATTATCCAGGTAATAACGCTGGCGCTCGTCGGGGTTACGCTTCAGCAGCAGGTCAATGAAACCGATGATCGACGAAAGCGGAGCCCGGATATCGTGGCTGATGGTCAGTATCAGGTTCTCACGGCTGCGCAGCAAGTCCTCGGCATACTGCTTGGCTTTCTCGAGCTGCTGCCTGTAATAATGACTGCGCGAAATATCCCGGATGATAATGACCAGAAAGACAATCGCCACCACGATGGCCACCAGACCAATGCCGCCAATCAGCCGCGTTGTCTCTTTCAGCAGAGACTGCTTGTGCTCCATCCGGTCGATTGACTGCTGGACGGCTTCTTCCTCGATGTCGCGCAACATCTGGTTAATACGGCTGGTCAGCACCGAGTTGTTGTAGCGCAGGTTATTGGCCCGCTGAAGCAAGGTATTAGCCAGCTGCTCGCGGCGGTCGGCCACCGTGTCCTGCAAGTTCCGCAACACCTGAATGATGGTATCCGACGGGTTATAGACGATCTGCGCCGTATCCGTCACCAGCTGGCGGGTTGTATTCTTGACAAAACTGGTATCTACTTCTTCCTTCGGCGAGAAAGCCTCGGCCAGCCGGCGGAAAAAGCCCTTTTTCTTCTTCTTGGTCACCACTACCGTATCCTGTTTCACCTCCACGATCTCGCGGACAACCGGCTGCGAGATGGTATCCGGCTTCTGTATCCGCACCACCGAATCCTGGACTTCAATCACCTGCTGGATTTTCTCCATATAAATCCGCCCGGCATTCCACTCGTTCAGGGTTTCCTGTAGCTTGAGGGTGTTCCAGCGCTTCCGTTTCAGCAAATACTTGATGGTATCGACCTTCAGTTGCTGGACGGTGTCAGTAAGCATGAGGCGCAGCGAATCCAGGTTCTTGTCGGCCTTGTTCAGCGTCCGGTTGAAGAGATAAAGCTCGTTGTCCGACTTCCCGACGATATGCCCCATCGCCTCGCTCTCGTATAGCAAAGTAAGGGTGTTGGTGACCAGATAAGTCTTGTCGCGCGTCGCGGTGTCGGGCGCATCTTCAACGGCCAGCTGCTGGATGATTGAATAAACATATCCCACAGCACCGACGGCGATCAGCAACAACAACAGATAGCCCCAAACCACTTTCCGTGTAATATGTCTGTTCTTTTCTTCCATGCGTAATGGTTCCTCCTAAATGATGTGTACACGTCAGGCCAGCTGTGAAATCTTCCGGATCACATCGACAAAGTCATCGTTGGTGATCCCGAACTCCGGTTCGCGATACTGCACATAGTCTTCAAAGTAATCGCTGGCAATATCGGCCACCGTATCTTCGCCCGGCAGTCCAAACGAATCCACCAGCTGTTCCACTTTCCGGCGGATCTGCCGGATCACCTGCAACCGGTCTTCATAGCGGTCCGGCTTTTCCTGTTCCGTCAGGTGTTCATTCTTGGCAATGAGATACACAATGGTATAAAAACGTTCTACGGATCCGAAAACCGGAACGAAGCATGCCTTCTTTTCGTCTGACAAAGCAGCCAGCATTTCTTGTACTTTCGTCATGTTATTTATCTGTTTTAATCAAAACTACGTTGTCATTCTTTCTGTCATTCAAATGCGACCTGCGTTGTCGGTCCTTCGTGCGCCCGTTGCTGGATGGCATACGGGCTGATGGTCACTTCGCCTGTCACCAGCTCCGGCAAGTTATAAGAATAAAGCTGATAATCATACTTCTCCGGATCTTCCTGCGGCAACAGGAAAGGTTTGGCCGGACGACCGTCTGCCTGGATACGGCAAATATAAGGCAGCGTGTACAAGCCATTGTCGCGGCGGCTGCTGAAAACCACCCAGTCGCTCTGGCTGCTCCACGAATGATAGCTCTCCGTATCCGCGCTGTTCAGCAAACTCATATCAACCGGCTGGCGCGTCTCGAGTTCCAGCATCCGGATTTCGGCATCCTTATGCCAGACCGGGAATTGCCCATAAGCCGTTTCGGTGTACATCAGGAACCGACCGTCGGGCGAGATCCGCGGGAAAGTATAACTGAGGCTGTCGGCACGGACCAGCGTATCCACCGGCAGCTGCAACGCTCCTTTCCCGGCATCAAAAGCCATCCGGCAGATATGATAGCGCACCTTGTCGTAATCGGCAGGCATTTCGCAGGCCGGAGCCGAACAGAAATACAGCCACTTGCCATCCGGCGAAAAAGTCGGGAACGTCTCGAAGGCATCCTTCGTTATCAGGGAAGCTGTCGAGAGGATTTTATGCTGTTCCACGTCATAGACAACGACATCCGACTCCAGGTCGAACACTTCCATCTTCTTCTCCTTGACAGCATGGAAGAACTGCTTGATATCGTTGACCGACGTCGTAATGTACTTTCCCGAAGGATGCCAGTAAGGATAAGTCAGGTTGCTGATGGTCTGCTTCGTCTTGGTCTTCAGCCGCTCGATCTCTTTCCCGCGGATGATATAAGTGCCGTCATGCACGGCACGCATGTGCAGCATCATCCGGTTCGGATCATTCATACAGAAAGAATGGCAGTTGATGCAATTATAGCCCGTCATATCATTCCGGATAATCTTTTTCTCGTCAAACGATTCCAGATCACGCTGATAAATGCCCACGATATGCCATTTCTCATAACCCGGTTCAATCAGCCGATAGACCAGATGGCTGTCGATCGGGCGTTCGTCGACATGGATCTGAAACGATTTCCAGGTTTTCCAGCCATCAGCTTCCCGCGAAGAACACGTGAGCGTCAGGCTGCTGCCGGCATTCTCTTCGAGCAGCTCTCTCCAGGCATCCGGATCGAAGCGAAGACTGCGTTGGCCATCACACTCAAGGCGTCCGCCTTTCTCACCAGTGATCAGGACATACTGATGATCAGCCTCACGCGTCAGACGGAAATTCAGGGGAGAAATATTGACCGGAACAGTCACATCCCGATAATCCGGAAAGATCTCCGGTTCTTCTGCCTGAGAAGAAGCCTTCTCGGGCCGCTGCGTGCCCCACGAACAAGCTGTCAGCAACAGACAGCAGAACAGCGCGTACACCAGATTCCTTTTATGCTGATTGATATAGTCTGTTTCCATATTCCTTATTGTTTGGGTGTTGGCATAAACTCCGTATAATAATAGTAAGTATCCCCATATAACTGCTTCAGATTGGCAGCCGACAAGGAACGGGCCGTCTTCAGGAACTGCTGCATTCGGTTCATCACCTCACTGTCAATGGGATAATCGTTAGCCGCTTCTGCCATCTTTCCTTTCGACGCATAATAAAGGCAGATAGCTTCCTGATATAACTTAGGGAACGACTGATGCCGTTCCTTGTATAACGGCATATAGTGCATAAAGGCCGGCAGATTCTTATAAACCAGCAGATAGCACATGCCATAATCAAAAGCCGCCTGATTGTCGGGATGATCATCAATCAGGAAGGCCAAAGCGCTGGGCAGCGTCTTCGTCAGGTCGAAAGGATTGTCGGTGACCGGCAGGAAAGCCCGCTTCGCCTGAATCCATCCGGCCGACTGGCTTTCTTTCTCGCCCAGGTATTGCCGCTGTTCGGCAGCCCAAGCCTTATAGCGCGGTGTCTGTTCGAGTATTCGGATATATTTCTCGGCAGCCCGGTATTCGCCATTCACCAGATAAGTCTCGATGAGGCGTTTCATCAGCCGGGGCTGCACACAACGCTGCGAGCTCAACACGCCTACGAAGGCAAAACGCTGGGCAGCATTCACCTGCCCGACTTGCCAGGCTACTTCGCTGGCCTGAATCAATCCCAGCCTTGTCCGCGGATCGTGCGGGATAAAGCCTGTCTCTCCTACTTGAGGAAACTTCATCAGATCGGTGGTCTGTCGCCCAGTATATGACAAGGCCAGGTTGACATAAACCAAGGCATCGAAATCGTGCACGCCTTCCTTTTCGGCATGAGCGACAATCTTGTTCCACGCACCGTTGCGGGCATAATAATCATACTGATAAGCTTGTTGCATCGGGTCTTTCCGCAGCGCAATCAACGCCGCCATCAATCCGGCCCAAAAGATGCATTCGGCAGCCAGCCACTTCGCCGGGCGCAACCGTTCCTGCCATTTCGCACACAGCCGGCCGACAAGCGTCAGCACCGGGAACGAAATGAATATCAGCCAGAAAGACTGCGGCACCGGATATTCGGGATGATACATATATTTGCCCATCCAGACTTCGCGCATCGGAACGACCAGCCAAAGCCGCATCACCAGCAAGGGCAACAGGAAAGTCCACGCCAGCAAAACACCGGTATATAGATAAGGCTTGCGCTGATCTGCCCACATCCATTCGTGCAGCAACAGCAAGACGGCATACAGATACGGAGCCGGCACCGCCACATAATACAACAGCGGGACAAGCAGCACGCCGACAAGCATCCGGATTTTCCGATTTGATATCGACTGGCAAACCACGGTTCCCGCCAATGCCCACACAAGGACCAGCATCGGGACGATGGTCTCGGAAGGAAAAAGCCAGAACAGGAAAAGCGGCAGGATGGATAATCCCATCGAAGCTTTTCCGCAACAGGCTTGCTGATACTTATAAAACAAAAGAGCAATCAAACCAGACAAGGTAGTGACAAGGATTGCCGGACCGGCAGCAAAGGAAAATGCCTGGGTCAGATATTCGGCGATATATTCATTCCAGCCTCCCAGCTGAGCAGCCAGCTCTTTCCAGTAGACCGAGGTTGTCTGAAACAGCATGAACTGTTCCATGAAATGAAACCAATACCGGAAATTCAGGTCGACAAACAGAAAACTTCCTACCAGAAACAACAGGAAAATCCATACAGGCCGGTTGAAAACAAGTTGTTTTTTCATCTTCGTCCAATTTTAGGCTAAAGATACGGATAATTCCAGAAGGATAAAGCTATTCCTTACCCTTATTTTTCCAGGAAGTGATGCAACCAGGCGTTTGATGTCGGGTCGGCCCAGTATAAATGTGTATATCCGGCCAGTAAGTTTCGGTAGTGATACAGCGGCGTATCGACCTGTCGTCCCAAGGCAGAAAAGGCCGTCGCACACGAAGGCAAGGTGTTCTCGGCCGGCACGATAGACGAATAATGAAACTCATGGCCAGCCAACCGGTATTCGCCCCATTGCAAGGTGCGATAGCCCAGTCGCAGTTTCATCTGTTGCATGGTGGCGGTCTGGTCTAATACACCAGCCATCGGATAAGTATTGCCGTCTTGTCCGATAATGGAACGGCAGAGGTACATCATGCCGCCGCATTCGGCCAACGCATGTCCGCCTTTCTCCAGATAAGCGCGGACGGCTTCGCGCATGGATTGATTCTCCGACAAAGTCTTCAGGTGTAATTCCGGATATCCACCCGGCAAATAAAGGAAGTCGGTTGGCGGAAAGGTTTTATCAGTCAGCGGACTGAAATAAGTGACGTTTCCCAGCTGCTCGAGATAAGCGATGTTCTCGGCATAGACAAAGTTGAAGGCGGCATCGCGTGCCACGCTGATCCGCATGGTACCGGACGGGCGATGCGAAAGGCAGGTTCCGGTTTCCTCCGTATGAGCTGACACCGGAGCCGAAGCCAGCTCCAGCAACCGATCCACACACACATGCTTGTCTACCAGATCAGCAATCCGGTCGGCAAACGCCTCGAAGCAGAAATCCGAATCCAGCGACAAACCCAAATGCCGGCTCGGGATCGTGATATCTTCCTGCTTCGGCAAATAGCCCAATGCCTCGACTCCGGCATCGGCACAAGCCTGCTTCAGGTAATAATAATGATTCTCGGAAGCCACGAAGTTAAAGACAGCCCCGATGACCCGCACTTTCGGATAGAAATGCTTGAAGCCATACAACAGCGGAGCGACCGAATAAGCCGTACTCTTGGCATTGACAATCAGCACAACGGGAATATCCAGTGCGGAAGCCACCTCGGCACTGCTTCCCTGCATGCCGTCGTAACCGTCGAACAAGCCCATCACGCCTTCGGTTATGGCAATATCAGCCGGAAAAGCATATCGGCGATACACCTCTTCTATATGCTTTTCCGACATCATAAAACGATCCAGATTGACAGACGCTCGTCCGGCAGCCATCTGATGATGACGGGTGTCAATATAATCCGGCCCGCACTTAAATGACTGTACAACGAGACCTTTGCGAGCCAGTGCCCGCAATAATCCCAGCGTAAAGGTAGTCTTTCCGCTACCCGACGAGGCCGCGCCGATCAATAACTGAGACCGCATGTATTCCTTGTATTAATATTGTTCCTTTTCGTTCGGGAAGTCACAACGCTTCACATCCTCAATGTATTGCTGAACGGCATGCGTGATGTCTTCTGCCAAATTAGCATAACGGCGCAGGAAACGAGGAGAAAAGCCCTGGTTGATACCCAGCATATCATGCATCACCAAGACTTGTCCGTCCACATCACCACCGGCACCGATACCAATCACCGGAATACGGATTTCTTTCGCCACACGGGCAGCCAAAGCAGCCGGGATTTTCTCCAACACCAAGGCGAAACAGCCGATTTCTTCCAGCAGATGAGCATCTTCCACCAGTTTCTGGGCTTCAGCTTCTTCACGGGCACGCACGGTATAAGTACCAAACTTGTTGATCGACTGCGGTGTCAGTCCCAGATGTCCCATCACCGGAATGCCGGCACACAAGATACGTTCGATCGATTCACGTACTTCCGATCCACCTTCCAGCTTGATACAGTCGGCATGAGTTTCCTTCATCACCCGGATAGCCGAAGCCAGCGCCTCTTTCGAATTTCCCTGATAAGAACCAAAAGGCAGATCGACTACTACCAAGGCACGCTTCACGGCTTTCGCCACCGACCGGCCATGATAAATCATCTGATCCAAGGTGATCGGTAAGGTTGTCGTATTACCGGCCATTACATTCGAAGCCGAATCACCTACCAGAATAACATCCATTCCAGCCTGATCAATCAGGGTAGCCATGGAATAATCGTATGCGGTCAGCATGGAGATTTTCTCGCCACGCTGCTTCATTTCAAACAGACGGTGCGTCGTTACCTTGCGCATATCATCGTCTCTCTTTGCTACTGACATATTCTTTTGTGTTTAAAATTCGGGTGCAAATGTACATAAAAACCTCATTTTTCCCGCAACAAGGAATATAAACCTAGACTCCTAATACGATATTTGCATCAATATTCAGTTTTTGGCTGATCTCACGGGCCACTTTTAATGTAGGTTCACATTTTCCGGAGATATAATCACTTAAACGAGACGGACTGACTCCTATCAATTTTGCCAGCGACTTCTGATTAAGCCCCATTTCATACATACGAAGTTTCAAGACATCAATAAGCGTCGGTTCTCCTAATGCAAAATGTTCTTCTGAATAGTCAGCTACAAGATTAGAAAGCAATTCCAATTCTATGCTGTTTGGGTCGTCAAGAGGTGTTTCATCCGTTACCAATGGAAGCAACTCCTCTACTCTTTTTACTGCCCATTCATATTGGGCTTGAGTTTCTATCTTTGTCATAACTTTCAAATTTTAGAGCAATCTGTTATTTTATCATACTCCGCATGAGTTCCAATAAAGCGAATATAAACAAACTTTATTGTAAACTTTATCACGACGATAAGTCTGTAAGCATTACCTTTTAGATTGAATACATAATGCTGATTACCAACATTATCTACACTATTAAAAGTTTTCTTTATATCCGCAAAACAAGTCCATTCGCATTTCTTAACTACAGTCACCCATTCTTGTAGAGCAACTTTAGCATCAGGATGCGTTTCCGCATATTCTTTCAAGGCCTGTTCTGTAAAGATTCTCATCTGATTACTCATTTATCTGTTACAAAAATAGAGATAAAATTCTATTTTCCAAAATAGAATTCTAATATTTGTAATTCCAATATACAAAGTCAATAAATTCCTATCAGCTTTCCAGACATAATAACTACATTCATGCTTTCCATATTTACAATATATCTACATATCATCCATTGACAATCCTTGGTAAGATATACTATATCCTTTGAACTCGCCAGTAGCACGCAGGAAAGTTGCCGCCTTTTGCTCCAACATATCCTTATCTATGTTTGCAGCTTTACGTTTTACTTCGAAGAACGTGGCTTCATCGTTCAGTTCATTCTCGGCCACAATGTCAATTTCATTTTCACCTTTGCGGTCCCACCATCCGCCAATCCGTGTATAAGCCTGACGCTCAATCAACACGCGCCTGAAATAGCGTTCAAGCATCACACCACTGAATGTTTCGTAGTCTCGGTTTATAATCGTCTTCAAGCTCTCGTAGTTCTCTATTTCCAGCATATAACTGTACTTGTAGATAAAGCGAAACCAGAACGTAAAGAAATTGTCTTCTATTGTATAGCGAACATTCTTAGTGGAATTTCTCGCAAACAGAGGCTGTTTCTTGGCAATAACCTCGTACTCGTTTTCCAGCTTGGTCAGATAACCACCGATTTCCTTGCCAACCACGTTTTCTATTTCCGAACGCGAGGTCTTTCCCCTTGCTATAGCCGAGAGTATGGAAAAATAAATCCCGTAATCTTTGCCAAACTCCTCAATAAGTATGGATTTGCCTTCTCCCAGAAAAATGGAATCGGCCTTTACGATCTGATCCAACATTTTTTCTTTGGTAGTCGCTCCGGCATCTATAAGCAACTGCACATACTTTGCCACGCCTCCTGTAAAAGAATACAAAGCCAATAAGTCTTCTGCCGTGTAACCGGGATGATACTCCATCAGAATTTCCTTTAGAACAGCTGGTGTAAACGGGCGTACCGTCATAAAACGTGTCTGCCTGTTATACAGCGGTTCCTTTTTGTCTTTGAATATCTTCGTCATCATGGAGTAAATAGAACCGCAAACAACCAGGTTTATTCGGGCTTTCGAACTGTACATATCCCAGATACGCTGCATGTCGCTGTAAACAGACTTATTCACGCGGAAGAATTCCTGGAACTCATCAATGAACAGTGTGATAGGTCGTTCTATGGAAAGTTTCATCAGGAACTCAAACACATCAGCAAAATGTTCCGCCCGTCCTATCGTCAGGATTCCCAACTTGTTTTCGATCTCAAGCCGATAGTCTTCACACAAGTCACCTTCAGCTTTGCGAGCAACAAAAAAATAGAGAATCGGTTCATCCTCGTATGCTTTCCACACAAGGAAAGTCTTGCCGATGCGGCGCCGTCCCGTCACAACCGTAAATTGTGCGTTATTTTTTGCCATTCCGCGAATTTCACGCAGAGATGCGATTTCATTTGTTCTATCAAAAAATTTCATAGACTCATTCCTTTCATTCCAAGTTCGGAAATGGCCGTTTCCGAAACAGCCGTTTCGCTACTACAAATATAGTATATTTTCTGTAAAGCAGTTGTTTTTCTTTCTGCCCAAAATCCAAAGAGATATGGAATATCTGATCAACGACATATTAGAATGGACTGTTATCTCCATAAATATTAAGCAATAAAACATTTCGTTCACTCTTTTTAAGAGTAGGCTGTCCGGTAAAAAATTGGCGTTTTATCGACTAACTTCTTATTTATCATTCATTTGATACACAAACAGGCTGTCCATACAACGAATCAATTATTTTTCTACTTTTGGGTAATAAAATCAGTTAGCAACTTACATCCATGAAAAATTATTTGATTCTTTTGCTGCTTGTTTTGTTGGCTGCTTGCCGGTATGCCGGTAGGACATTCGAAGTGTTGGATAAAGCCGAAGAATTTATCCAGACTTATAAACCGGATAGCTCCTATACGCTTTTGAAAGAGATTCCGAATCCGCAGCAATATCCGGAGAAGGAACGGGCTCGTTGGTGTTTGCTGATGAACGTATTTGTCCTCAACTGAAAGAAACCGGAGCATTGGTTGCAGAGAATACAACAAAATGTTTGCTGGACGTTTGCGGTACTCCCGATCATTTGTATTGTCTGTATTCAGAATCTGCCGATTATGCAACACCGGCCTATCGGATTGATAAATATACTCATGAAAATGATAAGGCAAACGCTAAGTTGTATTATGGCAGGCTCTGTCTATTATGCCTGCCATGTAGAACCTAAAGAGAAGCAACCGTCTATCAAAACGGCAAAGAAAGAATACCTGAAGAGAGAAAGCATCTTTATTGATGTGGTGATATAAGTTTAAGCTTTAATAACAACATAATAATCCTAATTTAATATGATGAAATCGGTAAGTTATTTCGC
>ERZ836877.4007-NODE-4007-length-15720-cov-4.023364_pt1 | contig 15720 bp, 10 predicted proteins | sample MGYA00519469_ERZ836877 | MGnify/ENA primary metagenome ERZ836877 (study PRJEB31850, sample SAMEA3708809) | human gut metagenome | biome: human gut; feature: human-associated habitat; material: faeces | place: China | collected 2014 ... | reverse complement strand
CCTGGATCTGGAAAAACTGTTAGACCGTAAACCGAAAGCTCTGTCCGGTGGTCAGAGACAGCGTGTAGCTATGGGACGTGCTATCGTACGTGATCCTAAAGTATTCCTGATGGATGAGCCTCTGTCAAACCTGGATGCTAAACTGCGTGTACAGATGAGAACAGAGATCTCCAAACTGCATGAGAGACTGGGCGCTACTATTATCTACGTAACACATGATCAGACAGAAGCTATGACACTGGGTACCAGAATCGTAGTTATGAAAGATGGTGTTGTTCAGCAGGTAGATACACCTCAGAACCTGTACAACGCTCCAGGAAACCTGTTCGTAGCCGGATTCATCGGATCTCCTCAGATGAACTTCCTGGATGCAACTGTAAAAGTTAACGGAAAAGACGTTACTCTGCAGGTAGGTAACTACAGCCTGAAACTGCCGGAAAACAAAGCAAAAGCTCTGATCGATGGCGGATATGATGGAAAAACTGTTGTTATGGGTATCCGTCCGGAGAACGTAACAGACGATGCTACAGCTTTCCCGGAAAGCACAGTAGAAGCTAAGATCAACGTATACGAGCTGCTGGGTGCAGAAGTATTCCTGTACTTCGATGTTGAAGGCTTCAACATGACAGCCCGTGTAGATCCTCATACAACATCCAGAACTGGTGATACCGTTAAATTCGGTCTGGATATGACAAAAGTTCATGTATTCGACAAAGAAACAGAACTGACAATCACCAACTAGTCAAAAGTAAATATATAGGGTGCCGATTCCTTCGGGAGTCGGCACTTTTTACTTTAGTAAACTATTGCATTGATTTGTTGCAATTTCATGGAAAATACGATATTATGTAACTATTCGAGTGACTGCAAAGATACTGAACAGTTACCTGTTCGAGAATCTATACCTGCAGATTTCTGGCAGTACCGGCGGATCCGGACACCGGAAAAACGATAACAGATAAGCGAAAAATGAGAGGATGTGAGCATTTGGTTTCAAATCAGGTTTTACAGAAAACAATCGATGAACTTCGGGCAATCACCAGGATTGACCTGTGTGTGCTGAGTCTGGAAGGACAGAAAGTGGCTTCAACCTTCAGCGAAGAGGGGTTTGAACCGGAATATGTAAGAGAATTTGTGAAATCACCGGCAGACAGTCAGGTACTGCAGGCGTATCATTTCTTTAAAATATACGATGATCAGAATGTGGAATACGTTCTGGTGACAAGCGGTGGAAGCGAAGATGCATATATGATCGGAAAGATCGCTGTATGCGAGATTCAGAATCTGATCGTTGCCTATAAGGAGCGCCTGGATAAGAATAATTTTATCCAGAACCTGCTTCTGGATAACCTTCTTCTGGTGGATATCTACAATCGTGCGAAAAAACTCCGGATCGATACAGAGACGAGAAGAGTTGTATTTATTGTAGAGACAAAATATGAAAAAGACAACAGTGCGATGGAGACAATCAAGAGTCTGTACGCATCAAAACCGAAGGATTATATCACAGCAATCGATGAGAAAAATATCATCATTGTAAAAGAGATCAAGGAAGCGGAGACTTATGAGGATCTGGATCACGTTGCAAAAACGCTGGTAGATATGCTGAATGTAGAAGCCATGTCACAGGTTCGCGTATCCTATGGAAATATCATCCATGAGATCAAGGATGTTTCCCGTTCGTATAAAGAAGCAAAGATGGCGCTGGAAGTAGGAAAGATCTTCTATGCAGATAAGATCATCGTTCCATATAACAATCTGGGTATCGGTCGTCTGATCTATCAGCTGCCGATTCCGCTGTGCCAGATGTTCATGAAAGAAGTATTTGGAGAACAGCTGCCGGATACCTTTGATGAGGAAACGCTGACCACCATTAACAAATTCTTTGAAAATAACCTGAATGTCTCTGAGACATCCAGACAGCTGTATGTACATCGTAACACACTGGTATATCGTCTGGAGAAACTGCAGAAGAGTACCGGACTGGACATTCGCGTATTTGACGATGCCCTTACCTTTAAGATTGCCATGATGGTAGTAAGCTACATGAAATACATGGAAACTCAGGATTAATCGAACCAAGAGGAGGATTATGATGATTCAATTACTGGAAGGCGGTACCTACCTGGTCAATGGAACCGAACTGGTAGAACCGGCAAAAGCAGTAGCACAGGGACTTCCTGCGCCGGAAGAAGCAGCAAAACAGACTATGGCCTACAATATTTTAAAAGACCATAATACGTCTGGAAACATGGAAAAACTGCAGATCAAATTTGATAAGCTGACATCCCATGATATCACTTTTGTAGGAATTATTCAGACAGCAAGAGCCTCAGGACTGGAAAAATTCCCGGTACCGTATGTACTGACCAACTGCCACAACTCTCTGTGTGCCGTTGGAGGAACCATCAACGAAGATGACCATATGTTTGGTCTTACCTGCGCGAAAAAATACGGCGGTGTCTACGTTCCGCCTCATCAGGCAGTTATTCATCAGTTCGCCAGAGAGATGCTTGCCGGCGGCGGCAAGATGATTCTGGGATCCGACAGCCATACCAGATATGGTGCACTGGGTACGATGGCTATGGGCGAAGGCGGACCGGAACTGGTAAAACAGCTGTTGTCTAAAACTTACGATATCAATATGCCGGGCGTTGTCGGCGTCTACATGACCGGAGCACCGATTCCGGGTGTTGGTCCGCAGGACGTTGCACTGGCAATCATCGGAGCTGTATTTAAAAACGGCTTTGTAAAAAATAAAGTAATGGAATTCGTAGGACCGGGTGTGGCAAACTTAAGCGCAGATTTCAGAATCGGTGTGGATGTTATGACCACAGAGACGACCTGTCTGTCCTCTATCTGGAGAACCGATGACAAGATCGAAGAGTTCTATGCGATCCACGGCAGAAGCGAAGACTACAAAGAACTGAATCCGGGACCGACTGCATATTATGACGGTATGCTGGTGGTAGAACTGGATAAGATCCGTCCGATGATCGCGATGCCATTCCACCCAAGCAACACATATACGATCGATGAGTTAAATGCAAACCTGATGGATATTCTGGACGATGTCGAGAAAAAAGCACAGGTGAGCCTGGATGGAAAGATTGACTTTACGCTGAAAGATAAAGTACACGACGGAAAACTGTATGTAGAGCAGGGAATCATCGCAGGATGTGCCGGCGGCGGATTTGAAAATATCTGTGCGGCTGCGGATATCCTGAAAGGCGCAAGCATCGGAGCAGATGCCTTTACCCTGAGCGTTTATCCGGCAAGTACACCGATCTATATGGAACTGGCGAAGAACGGAACATTGGCAACACTGCTTGAGACAGGTGCAATCGTAAAAACTGCATTCTGTGGTCCGTGCTTCGGCGCTGGCGATACACCGGCAAATAATGCATTCAGTATCCGTCATTCAACAAGAAACTTCCCGAACCGTGAAGGTTCCAAGATCCAGAACGGTCAGATTTCTTCCGTAGCTCTGATGGATGCACGTTCTATCGCAGCGACAGCAGCAAACAAAGGCCGCTTGACTCCGGCTACTGAATATGCGGGAACTTACAGCAATCCGAAATATTACTTTGACGGAAATATCTATAAGAACAGAGTCTTCGACAGTAAGGGTGTTGCAGATCCGTCTGTAGAGATCCAGTTCGGACCGAACATCAAAGACTGGCCGCAGATGCCGGCACTGGCTGAGAACCTGATCCTGAAAGTTGTATCTGAGATCCACGATCCGGTTACCACTACCGATGAGCTGATTCCGTCCGGAGAGACTTCTTCCTTCCGTTCCAACCCGCTGGGACTGGCAGAATTTACCCTGTCCAGAAAAGATCCGGCTTACGTGGGACGCGCAAAAGAAGTACAGGTAGCAGAAAAAGCTATCCAGAACGGCGAATGTCCGGCAGAAGCACTTCCGGAACTGAAACCGGTATTTGGAACGATCCATACAAAATACCCGCAGGTGGACAAGACCAATGTTGGCGTTGGTTCTACGATCTTTGCTGTAAAACCGGGTGACGGTTCTGCGCGTGAACAGGCTGCTTCCTGCCAGAAAGTTCTTGGCGGATGGGCAAACATCGCCAATGAATACGCAACAAAACGTTATCGTTCCAACCTGATCAACTGGGGTATGCTGCCATTCCTGATCCCGGAAGGAGATCTGCCGTTTGCCAATGGCGATTATCTCTTCATCCCGGATGTACGGAAAGCAGTAGAAGAAAAATGGGACAGCATCACTGCATACAAAGTAGGAGAAGAACTGACACCATTTACCCTGGCACTGGGCGAGCTGACCGATGATGAGCGCGAGATCATCCTGAAAGGCTGCCTGATCAACTACTACAGAAGCGAAAAATAAGAGAATGAATAAATAAGAAGAGCCGGATTCCTGGAGAGATGTAAACCAGGGATCCGGCTTTTTGTATGTGCACAGGATTGTATTTGTCGTGCAAATTGTATAAACAATTATAATAATAACGAATATATAGACAGTATAAACATAAATATTTAAACTATAATAAAAAAATATAAGAAAAATCATGAAAAAGTGTTGACAAATATGGGCCGGTCTGTTATTATAAACTCAACAAAAAACAAAACACCTTATCAAAAACATCAACACCCCATTTTCTATGAAAGAGACGAGAAATCTTCATAAGAAGAATGGAAAAGGAACTGATAAAAAAATAGAATCCGAAAGATTCTAATTAAGAAAATCAATTGAATCGGATTTCCGGAAGGTTTGGGAGGTAAAATCAGAACGTGAGGTAACAGATTTTATTCAAACGTGGAAAGAAATCAAAAACAATATTTTCTTAAATCAGAACAAAAAGATCTGTATTTTCTATCAGGATGGAAAAGATAAGAACCCAAAAAAGAAAAGGAGGATAAAGCCATTGTACTAAGAACATAAACTTATCATTGTAAGCCTGGTAAGAGAAAGCATTCCCCGCACAGAAAGACCTTTTATGAAGAATGAAAAAAGAAAAAAGATGCCAGATAGAGCATACGGATTAGATAAAAGGTAACAAGAGCTTCTCCTTACAGTGAATACATTACCACAAAAATAATAGAAAAGATTTTAAAAGATGTGTAAAGAAACATTTTTTAAAAGAATATGAGTTCACTGAATAGAACTATATAGAAACCATAATAGTAATTATTCGGAACGAAGAGAAAAGTAAAATGCAAAGGCTATATCCGATAGCAGGTGTATTTGAAAAAGATCTTAAAAGAGATATAATGAAAAACGTTCTGTATAGCATAGGAAAGTGAATATCCATATTTTGAAAAATTTATAAACGTCAATTATAAATTTGAAGCTGGCTATTATTCTTTATATAGATATAACATTTCTAAGTAAGTAAACGAAAAAACTTACGAGCAGGGAAGAAAGAGAAAATCAATTTATATAGATAAAATTGAATAGGAACTCTGAAAAAACATTCCTACATAAAAAAGTATATAAAATATCCTAAAAGAGTAAAGAAAAACAACCTTACAAAATAAAAATAGAAAAATAAAAGAAAGAGAAAAAGAGGTTTAGACAATTGAATAAAGAAGATCATTAGAACAGCCGTTATATCGATTGAGATGAGATGTAGCGGCTGTTCGTGTTGTGTTGTATATTAACAATTGCTCCGGTTTTGCGTAAACGAAGAAAGAAAAAGTTGTGGAACAGATTTTGGACATTGTAGAAAGGGAAAATTACGTTTATAATAAAAGTTCATGGATGGTCGGTGCAAAGAAAAAACACTGTCTGAATATAGACGATGCACCGGGAGAACAATGATTTTCGAGAACAGAGAAAAAGGAATGGAGCAGAGAGATGGTACGATGGTCGGCAGATGATATTATATATGAAGACGAACAGATCCTTGTGTGCAGGAAGCACAGCGGTATGGCGGTGCAGAGTGCACGGATCGGGCAGATGGATCTGGAGAGTGAGCTGAAGAATTATCGAAAGGGAAAGTATATCGGAATCGTACAACGGCTCGATCAGCCGGTGGAAGGGATTCTGGTTTTCGGAAAGACGCCGCAGGCTACGGCGGCTTTGAATAAACAGCATCAGAATGGTGCGATGAAAAAAGAATATCTGGCTGTCTTTACAGGGACACCGGCAAAAGAAGCGCGGGGGACCTGGGAGGATTATCTTGTAAAAGACGGCAAAACGAATACCTCGCGGGTGACAGGAAAGCAGGACAGGCTGGCGAAAAAAGCGGTGTTGTCTTATGAGATCCTGGACTGGAAGAGAGACCGGGGACTGGCGAAGATTCAGCTTGGAACCGGGCGACATCATCAGATCCGCGTGCAGATGGCGCATCACGGTATGCCACTGTGGGCAGACGGAAAGTATAAGAAAAAAGAAGAACTGCTGGAAGAGGAACAGGGGACAGCAATCGGACTGTGTGCCTGGAGACTGGAATTTGCACATCCAAAGACCGGAAAGAAAATGAAATTTGAAGTGCAGCCGGAGGGGGTATGCTTCCGGGATTTCCTGTAAGTGATTGGAACTGTCCGATGGACAGGATTCCGCGAAGAAACGGGATAATGTACGAATGATTAAGAAATTGGACACAGAAAAATCAAGAAAAACTTAAAGAACGCCTATGGACTATTTTGGACGGTCATGTATAATAGAGACGATACGGAAACTACACGTATCCGGCAAAGAAAAATATTTGCCGGAAGTATATTGCGTAAGGGGAATGTAAGATGAGAAGAAAGATAGGAAGAATATTAGTACCCGTAATGGCAGCGATGCTGGTGTTTGGCGGGTGTGGAAATACAACAGTAGTAACAGACCGGGTGACGGAAAATCAGACTCATAAAGCAGAGAACGAAAGCAACGAACCGGCGGAAAAAGAACCGGCAGAGGATGAGGACGAACTGAACGAAGAGAATCAGGAAGAACAGGATAAGCAGGATTCCGAGGAAGATGCGGATGAAGAAAAAGCAGAGATTCCGGAAGAGAGCAGCCTGAATATTGATTATACATCGGTGGACGGTCTGCGTATGGAAAAAGGCAGCAGAATCTCCGCGGTGATCAAGAACACAGACTCTGATTACTGGAAAGCAGCGAAAAAAGGAATGGAACAGGCTGTTTTGGATCTGAATGAATATCTGGGATACAAGGGTGACGATGCGATCACCTGTACGATTGAGGGACCGAAAGATGAAGGCGATGTCGATGATCAGGTCAATATCCTGGATATGGTACTGACGGAGAATCCGGCGGTGGTATGTCTGTCAGCAGTTGATATGAGTTCCTGCCAGGCACAGCTCGAGGCGGCACAGGAAGATGGAATTCCGGTTGTGATACTGGATTCCGGTGTGGAGAGCGATGACGATCTGGTGTATGCATATTGCGGAACGGATAATAAGGCAGCAGGTGCAGAGGCGGCAAAACAGCTGTGTGAAGCGATCGGAGATGAGGGTGAGGTGGCAGTGATGTCCCATATCCAGCTTTCTCAGAGCAGCAAAGACCGTGTAGATGGTTTTCAGGAAGAAATCACAAAGAATCATCCGAATGTCCGTGTGGTAAGTGTAGACTATCAGTTGACCAAAGATGATGATCCGACAGCGGAAGAATCGATTGAAGCAGTGCTGGAAAAATATCCGGATCTGAAAGGATATTATGCGACAAATCAGGCAACCAGCGAGGCAGTGCTTTCCGTTCTGGACAACTATTCCGACCGTTCCATTAAGATGATCGGTGTGGATATGGGCGATACGCAGAAAAAAGCGATTGAGGATGGTAAAGAAGTCGGAAGTGTATGCCAGAATCCGTATGGTATGGGTTATGCAACCATCGTAGCAGGTGCAAGAGCAGCTCTGGAACTGGAGAGTGATAAAAACATTGATTCCGGATTCCAGTGGATCGATAAGAACAATATTGATCTGGAAGCGTATGCAAGATACTTGTATTAAGAGATAGCATTGTCGGGTGTCGTGAAAAATTCGAAAGATAAGGCAGTGTCAGATAAAATAGAAGCTAAGTTTAGAAACAGGAAAGATGCGGGTAGCGAGTTTGCCTGCATTTTCTGTATAAAGGGTGCGATAAAATGACGAAAGAATATGAATCGAATTATGAGAAAGTGACGGAAGACTGGAGAAACCGCTTCCTTGCCATGGATCAGGAAGATCTGATCGAGCGGTTTCAGCTAGAACATGATGCGGACTGGCTGTATCTCCGGTATCTGGGACAGCCGTTGAAGATTTCACGCAGATCGGGAGAGATTCTGTTTGCGGACAGAGGGGAACTGCCGGGATTTAACACGGCTATGACGGCATACAATATGTTTTACTATGCAAAAGAGCATCCGGTGGCGGCAGGAGAGCTGGTTCCGTTCCGTCAGGTGAAACGGGTATATCCGTTTGAACGTGCCTATCAGAAACAGATTCTGGAACCATTTACCAGAACGTTTTCCGGGCATGTGAAGGAATTGCAGGAGGCGTGTGAGAAACTGGGCGGTACGAGACTGCCGCAGGGAGATGCAGGGTATCGGATCCCGGTATATCCGTATTTTGATGTTGCTGTGCTGTTCTGGGATAAAGATGAGGAGTTTGAGGCACAGGGAAATATGCTGTTTGATGCGAACATCACGGATTTTGTCCATGAGGAGGATGTGGTGTGTATCGCAGCGGATGTGGTGCAGTATCTGACACAGGCGGCAGGTCTGGAAGAGGTTAAGATTTATGTAGGTTAAGGAGTACGAAAGGTACGTCAGAGGCGATAAGGAGAGAAAAATGAAGATTCGTGCAATGCAGTTGGAAGATATGGAAGAAGTTGTTGGGATGATGCGGGTGTTTTATGATTCGCCCGCAGTGATCCATGCAGCACCGGATGAGATCCTGAGACAGGATGTAAAAGACTGTGTGGGAGAGTGTCCGTATATCGAAGGCTATATTTTTGAGGAAGACGGGAAAATCCTGGGTTACAGCATGGTGGCAAAGAGTTATTCTACCGAATACGGCGGTATGTGCGTCTGGGTGGAAGACCTTTATATGAAAGAAGAAGCGAGAGGGCTGGGAATCGGCACAGCATTTTTCCGTTTTCTTGATGAGAAATACAAGGATCAGGCGGTGCGGTTCCGCCTGGAAGTGGAAGAAGATAACGAGCGGGCAGTGGCAGTCTACAAAAAGGCGGGATATCAGCCGTTGCCGTATATGCAGATGACGAAAGAACAGGAAAGCATGTGATTTGACGAAAGGAAATGAAAGAAAAACTGGGACAGCAGCCAGACAATGGTGCTGTCCCGGTTTTGCGTTCCGCCACAGAAGAGCTATTTTAAGGGCGCAGGCACTTTATTTGATCAGTGCAGAAATCTCCTTAAATTTCGGATGCATCGAAGTCTCCATCAGTTCAAAGAGAATCGCCTCATAACTGGTGACAACCGCGCCCGCATGTTCCATCCGGCGGATGGCGGTCTCCTGATCGGAGGGTTTTCTGGAAGAAACACAGTCTGCGATCAGAAAAACTTCGTATCCAAGGTGCAGAAGATCCAAAACAGTCTGCTCCACGCAGATATGAGCCTCCACGCCACAGATGATCACCTGTTTTTTGTGTGCGTCCTGAAGTGTTTTGCGGATAATCTCATCGCCAAGGCAGCTGAAAGTTCGCTTTTCGAGCCAGGAATCGGTTCCGGCTGCTGTAAAAAGAGAGGGTGCGGACATCCCCAGTCCTTTGGTGTACTGCTGGGTGATCAGGATCGGGACATCCAGGAGACGGAGTCCTTTTAATAATAGTTCCGTATGCTGAAGAACTTCCTCGCCGTTATGGATGGCGGGAAGAAGACGTTCTTGTTCGTCGATGGCAAGGGCGATGGCGTGCTGCTGTCTGATTTTCATAAAATACCTCCATAAGTTTACATAATGCGGAACCCGATTGGTGATGATCAGCGGAATTCCGCTTTTGAGGTTACTATAGCATAAAAATTTGGCGCTGCATATATTATAAAAAAGGAAAGAGGTGGATGGCATGCAGTATGAGCAGCCCATTCCTTTTTACATGGCGTATCCCTTTTTGTTGCCGTTGGATCAGGAGCAGGCACAGGAAAAAGATCTGCAGGTGATGCGGTCTTTTTATTCCCGCCGGGCAGCGAAGATCCAGGAGAAGGTGGATCGGGAGTGCGACCGGATGGAGTATGATGGCAGCATGATGTTTGACGAGTATCCGGACAAATTTATGATGGAACACATCTGCAGAAAGATTGAACAGGAAGTGCTGAAAGAGGAAGAAGGAAATACCCCTGCTATTATAATAGAAGAAACGTATCAGGGCGGACCGGGTGCGTGTGGAAACAGAAGAGAGGAAGAGGGGCTTCGGGATCTGATTGGAGTGATCTTATTTAACGAGATGTTCCGCAGACGGAGCCGCCACAGAAGACGAAAACGATTTTATTAACAGAACTTTAATACAAAAATAAAATTTGGGTGTTGAGGTTTACAGGGAAAACCTTTAGAATAAGAAAGTAAACAGAGAAGGGAACACCCGGAACTGTTTTTTGGAGATTATAATTAAGAATCAGCGGCAAGACCGCAGGAGAATATAGATGACAGAACTGAAGAAAATATTGAGCATATATCTGGATCTCTATCTGCACCAGATTATTATAAGCGGAGCGAGAACAAAGGAAGGGGCGTCCAAGATACGGATTCGCCCCGTAGTTATGAAGGACAAACTGTATTTTCAGTGTACCAGTACTGTGGGTACGAAGGAAATTCATGAAAATTACGAAAAAGAGCGTTTGCTGGAAGCCATAGAGGGCTGGATCACCACGGATTTCCGGCAATTGCAGCTGGAGAGTGAACTGGGAAGTGTGAATGTCCTCTCGAGCAAGAAGGGAAAACTCACGATCAAGGAGAAAAAGAAAAAAATCGAGGGAAATCTTTGCGACAAGCCGATTCGTATGGAAGCGTTGTCCCATAACCGGAAGAAACGATACATTCTGGAAGAGGGAAAACCGGTAGAATTTCTGATTGATCTGGGCGTTATGACCAGAGAGGGGAAAATTGTACACAGCCGGTATGACAAATTCCGCCAGATCAACCGTTTTCTGGAATTTATCGAGGATATTTTACCGAAGCTTTCGAAAGACCGGGAAGTGACGATCCTGGATTTTGGATGTGGCAAGTCGTATCTTACCTTTGCAATGTATTATTATCTGCATCAACTGCAGCAGTACGATGTACGGATCGTCGGACTGGATCTGAAAGAAGATGTGATTGAAAAATGCAGTGCGCTGGCAAAGAAATACGGTTATAAAAAACTGACTTTCTGCCAGGGAGACATTTCTTCTTATGAGGGCGTTGACCGGGTGGATATGGTGGTGACGCTTCATGCATGCGATACAGCGACGGATTATGCGCTGGCGAAAGCGGTTGGCTGGGGGGCTTCCGTGATCCTGTCAGTGCCTTGTTGTCAGCATGAACTGAACCGGCAGATCCACAATGAAGTGATGGCTCCGGTATTTTCCTATGGAGTGCTCAAAGAGCGAATCGCTGCGCTGATGACGGACGGTCTGCGGGCGCAGATGTTGGAGCAGGCGGGCTATGATACACAGATCCTGGAGTTTATCGATATGGAACACACGCCGAAGAATCTGCTGATCCGGGCGGTTTATACCGGTAAAAAGAAGGAAAACGACGAACAGCTGCGCAGCTGTCTGGATGCGTTCGGACTGCATCCGACGCTGGAACGGCTTCTGAAAGAAGGAGGTCGGGAAGCATGAAAAAGGGGTTATTAAAAGCGGGAGTACTGTTGCTGCTGTTTGCGGCAGCGCTGGGAGGAACAGCAGCGCTCATCAACCGGGAAAAAATTGTGGGAACGAGACAGATGGAGGAAGTGAGTCTTCCGATTCTGTATATGGCAGTATCTGATACAAAGGTAAATCCGATGTACGGATATGCAAATGAGATGGAAGAGCAGTATATGCGTGACAGCCTGACACCGCTTCCGACGGACAGAAGTCTGACGATGGTGATGAATCCGAAGAACGCATCGGTAAAGACGGTGAGTTACCGGGTATCGACGGCAGACGGAACGGAAGTTGTGGAGACAAGTAAGATCAGCAAACTGAAAAAGACAGACGGGGAGATCCGGGCGGATTTTCAGCTGGAAACACCGATTTTGATGAATCAGGAATACACGCTTCGGTTTGATGTGACACTGGATAACGGGGAAACGTATTATTATTACACCCGTCTGTTGCAGCGGGCAGGAACCAATATTTCGGATTATCTGGAATTTGCGGATAATTTTTATCAGACCTGTCTGGATTCCGAGAATGCGTCCACGCTGGCAGCTTATCTGGAACCGGATGAGACACAGACGAACAGCACCTATGAAAATCTGAATATTCATTCCAGTTTTGACCGGATCACCTGGGGGACGCTGGATATGAAACTGGAAAAAGAGGCAGTGCCGGTCATCAAGGATATGAATGAGACCACCTGCAGTATTTATCTGACGTATGTGCTGTCAGATACGCCGGAGGACGAGACGACCGATTATTATAATGTAACAGACTTTTACCGGATGCGGTATGCGCAGTCGCGCGTGATGCTGCTGGACTTTGAACGAAATACACAGGAGTTGTATGACGGAAAGCATACGGAACTGACCAGCAAGGGAATCAATCTGGGTGTTGCGGACAAGGATGTGCAGTATCAGTCCAATAAGAGTTCGGACATTGTGGCGTTTGTTCAGGAGGGCGAACTGTGGAGTTATAACCGCAGTGCCAACAAAGCGACACAGATCTTCAGCTTCCGGGACGGTGATCTGGATGAGCGGGAGAACTTGCAGGAACACGGGATCAAGATTGTCCGCGTGGAAGAATCCGGGGATATTGATTTTGTTGTGTACGGTTACATGAACCGAGATGTGCATGAGGGTGAAGTCGGAATCGCGGTTTACCATTACGGAGCAGAACTGAACCAGGTGGAAGAAGAACTGTTTATTCCGATGAAGAGTTCTTATGAATACCTGAAAGAAGATATGAAACTTCTCTCTTATGTGACCAGAGATGACATGCTGTATGTGATCCTGGAGGATGATCTGTATCGGATCGACATTAAACAGAAAGATTTTCAGATTGTGAAAGAAAACCTGATCAAGGACCGGTATGTGGTATCCAAATCACAGGCAAGTATCGCCTGGATGGATCAGGAAGACGAAAATGCAGGTACACAGATCACGGTGATGAGTCTGGAACAGGGAGAGTCTTATACGATCCAGGCGCAGTCCGGGCAGAAGATCAAGGCACTTGGATTTATGAATGAGGATCTGGTGTACGGAATCGCCAACGACAGCGATATTGTGACGGATAACGCGGGCAATACGACATTTGCCATGACTACCGTCCGGATCGAACAGTTTGGCGGGGAAGTGGTCAAGGAACATCATGAGGATAAAGTATGGGTCAGTGATGTGAAGCTGGAGGAAGGTCTGCTGGAACTGGAACGGGTACAGTGGGAAAACGGCGCGTATGTGGCGATCAGCAGTGATCATATCATGAACAACTTACAGATCCGGGAAGAACAGGTAACGCTGCGTCTGATCACGACGGAGCGGAAAGCCACACAGATCGGTCTGGACTTTGAAAAGAGCGTGACCAGCAAAAATGTGCTGTATCTGGCATCAAATCTGGAAAATCAGGAAACGTACAATGTACTTTCGATGGAACTTACAAGACCGGATTCCAATATTTATTATGTCTATGCAAAAGGTATGCTGGACAGCACCTGGAGCAGAGTCAGCGATGCGATCAACCGGGCAGATGCGCAGATGGGCGTGGTACTGAACCGGCAGCAGCAGTATGTATGGGAGCGCGGAAACCGTCAGGACAGTTATCAGGCAAATCTGGACGAAGTGCCATCCGTGGTACTGAGCGGAACCATTGATGAGGATACTCTGCAGCAGTCTCTCGGAGATGATTATACCGTGATGAATCTTACCGGCTGTTCCCTGGACAGCGTACTGTATCAGGTCAGCAAGGGCAATCCGGTGATCGCCAAGGTATCAGATACGGTAAATGTGGTCATCATAGGTTACAACAGCAAGAATACGATCCTGTACTATCCGGCAACGCAGGAACAGGGCTACTTCGGTATGCAGGACAGCACAAGCCTGTTTGAGAGTGCCGGAAATGTATTTGTCGGATATATGGACAATCTGGGAGCGGCAAGTAAAAGCGAATAGCGGAAACGCACGAATAAGAAACTTGAATAGCTTCATGAAAAATGATACAATAAATGCAATATGGGCAGTTTGCAGGTACGGGCAAGCGGTCCTGAAAAATGTCAGAGAGGGAGGACTTTTGTTATGCAGCTTACAACTGTCAGAGAGATATACAAAAACCGGGAAGCATTCCTGGATAAAGAGATTACCGTAGGAGGATGGGTACGAAGCGTACGTGACTCCAAAACATTTGGATTTATTGTTCTGCACGATGGAACATTTTTTGAAACCTTACAGGTGGTATACCACGATTCCATGGAGAACTTTGCAGAGATCTCCAAACTGAACGTAGGTGCAGCCATCATCGTAAAGGGAACTCTGGTGGCAACCCCACAGGCAAAACAGCCATTTGAGATCCAGGCAGCCGAGATCAGCGTAGAGGGCGCTTCCGCACCGGATTATCCGCTGCAGAAAAAACGCCACAGCATGGAATACCTGCGTACAGTTTCCCATCTGCGTCCGAGAACCAACACTTTCCAGGCCGTGTTCCGTGTACGTTCCCTGATCGCTTATGCGATCCACAAATTCTTCCAAGAGAGAGGATTTGTCTATGTGCACACTCCACTGATCACAGGAAGCGACTGTGAAGGTGCCGGTGAGATGTTCCAGGTAACCACCATGGATCTGAACAACATTCCGAAGACAGAAGACGGAAAAGTAGATTTTTCCAAAGACTTCTTCAATAAACCGACCAACCTGACCGTAAGCGGACAGCTGAACGGCGAGACTTATGCACAGGCATTCCGTAACATCTATACATTCGGACCGACCTTCCGTGCAGAGAACTCCAACACGACCCGTCATGCAGCAGAGTTCTGGATGATCGAGCCGGAGATTGCTTTTGCAGATCTGGACGATGATATGATCCTGGCAGAATCCATGCTGAAATACATCATCCATTACGTTCTGGAAAACGCACCGGAAGAGATGAACTTCTTCAACTCCTTCATCGACAAAGGACTGTTAGACCGTCTGAACAACGTGGTAAATTCTGAATTTGCCCGTGTAACTTACACAGAAGCCATTGATATTCTGACGAAGAACAACGACAAATTCGAATACAAAGTGTCCTGGGGATGCGATCTGCAGACCGAGCATGAGCGTTATCTGACTGAGCAGGTGTACAAACGTCCGGTATTTGTTACGGACTATCCGAAGGATATCAAAGCGTTCTATATGAAACTGAACGATGACGGCAAGACCGTGGCAGCGGTTGATTGTCTGGTACCTGGTATCGGTGAGATCATCGGCGGAAGCCAGAGAGAGGACGACTACGACAAACTGGCAGCGCGTATGGACGAGCTGGGTCTGAACAAAGAAGACTATGGATTCTACATGGATCTGAGAAAATACGGCAGCACAAGACATGCCGGATTCGGTCTTGGATTTGAGCGTTGTGTGATGTATCTGACAGGAATGGGCAACATCCGTGACGTCATCCCGTTCCCAAGAACAGTAAATAATTGTGATTT
>ERZ836877.3999-NODE-3999-length-15748-cov-3.318741_pt1 | contig 15748 bp, 13 predicted proteins | sample MGYA00519469_ERZ836877 | MGnify/ENA primary metagenome ERZ836877 (study PRJEB31850, sample SAMEA3708809) | human gut metagenome | biome: human gut; feature: human-associated habitat; material: faeces | place: China | collected 2014 ... | reverse complement strand
AGGTGTGGTCAGGGTGTCGAGCGGCCTTTATGAGACTGAGGCCGACAACGGTGTCGACGCTCCGTATGTAAATCTTGTGGCAGTCGTTGATGTCGGGCTTGATCTCGACAGTCTCAGGGCGGTGGCTAAAAAACTCGAGCGCGACGCAGGGCGCACTGCCGCATCGACGTCATCGGCAATGCCGCTCGACATCGATATAATAATGTGGAACGGCGCGGTCGTCGACCGTCGTCAGTATGAAAAGCCTTATTTCAAAGAGGGCTACGCCAAAATTGCAGTCACTCAAGCATGATTGAGAATCGTTCGCGGCCGATGTCGCGGACCGGTATTCCCAGCGAGTCGCATACACCGGTATATGATTTCAGTCGCCCTTTGGGCAAATCTGCCGAGAGCAGAACCGTGTCAGGCTGTGTGGCAGACAGTAGCTGTCTGAAATCATGTCTGTAGCCGCGGCACATCAGCAGATAGTCTGTCTTGGCGGTGATTGGCTTCGGTGACTTTCCTGAAGCTACGGTTATAGAGTGCTTCCCGGCTACGAGGTGGTCGCCGATGAGTCTGAACGGTCCGTTGTTGAAATCTCCGTTGACGTCATTTATGCCTCCGCGACAGCGGCGGTGGGCGAGAAAATCGGCGTATCTGACTTCGGCCTTGCGTCTGATCTGCTCCGTGTCTTCGGGTTTTGATGTCGACAGCATAAGGCAGTTGTCGCCGTGGCGCAGTATTATTTCAGTGTGCAGATAATGGCGTGTGACATATAGTTCGGCTGCCGGTATGTCTCTTGTCGCAGAGCACGATGCGGCGCATACGGCTATTGCAGCCGTCAGCATGGCGGCCGTCAGATGCCGCCGTCTGACAAAGGCAAACGCGGCTCCGCAAAGCGCGATGTAGGCGCAGATGACAAAGACTGTGGTGAGGAATATGCCGTCGGCCTCGACGTTGTCAAAGGCGGCGAATCGCTCGGTCATCCATAATCCTGAGTCGTATATCGCGTCGCATACATGCCCGGGAAAAATCGGTGTCAGTCCGACGGCGGTCAGTAAGGCCATAATAGCGCCGATGCCGATAATCACAGGCAGCAGCGCCGCCATTATGATATTCGGAAAGAGAAACAGCAGCGGCAGCCGATGGAAATAAAACGCCGTCAGCAAGGCTGTGCCGATGACCGCCGAGACTGAGATCGTGAAAAGTGACGCGGCGGAATGAATGATGTGTCGCCGTTCGTTTACGGGGTTAAGTCTCCGGGCGAAAACGAGGATTGAGGCGACGGCTGCGAACGACAGCTGAAAGCCCGGCGAATATATCTGTCTCGGTGCGACGCTGAGTATGACAAGAGCCGCTATCGCCAGCGAGTTATAGGCCGACGTGTCGCGCTGCAGCATCCGGGCTGCAAGCATTATCGTGATGACTGTCGCGGCTCTGACGACAGAGGCGGCGCCCCCGGTCACGGCGACAAAAAGCCAGACGGCGGCGATGACGGCCAGATGGCGGTATCGCGCACCGCGTTTCAGCAGCTTCAGCAGGCTGAATATGGCCGAGACGAGCAGTGCGATAATGCCTGTGTGCATACCGCTCAGTGCGAGAATATGTGCGAGGCCCGTGGCTCTGAACGACTCTTTGATGTCATCGCCGAGCATCGAGTCGTCGCCGAGCATGACGGCTGACAGAAACCATGCTGTCTCGCTGTTGACGGGGAGGCTGTAGATGAGATCTTCGGCTGCGTGACGCAGTTGCGTCAGAAAGGCTTTTATGCCGTGGCTTCTTTCTGTAACGAAGATATGGTCGGGCTGTATGCGCGCGCGGGCGTTGACGCCGTCGACGATGTCGAATGCCGAGTAGTCGGTCTCGTATGGCAGATCGACGCCGTCGCCAGAGGCGCTGAGACGTCCGTAGAAAAGAATGACGTCGCCGGCATCGATGCTGTCGATGTCGACGGGGGTCAGTATCGATACCCTTGTGTCGGACGACGGTCGTCTGAAGCCTTTGCCCGTGGAGCTGTAGGCTGAGATGTCGGCGATTATGCGGCAGGAGTTCTGATAATGGTATGCCTGTCTGACTTCGCCCGTGAAATAGAGCTTTTCGCCGATAAGACCGCTTTCGGGAACGTCGGGTTTGGCCGCGTTGCCGCTGACCGTGCCGAGTGCGGCCGCCGCCAGCACGAATGAGAAATAGCGTCGCCGGGTGACAAACAGCGTTATGGCCGCAATGGCGAAGATTGCGGCGCACCACATTCCGTTCCATTCCATGCCACAAAGAATGCCGCCCCCGAAGCCTATGGCGACCGGGACGGCAGGTATGTATGAGTACGGCGCTTTCACCGTTTACGTCTTACGTGGTTCAGATGGTCAGCATCGTCACGGCAAGGCTGCTCACGCCGATGGCAATCCAGAGGATGACGGCGAGCAACAGCGGTTTGACACCCACCTGCTTGACGGTGGCCAGCGAGAGCGATGCGCCGATGAGGAAGAGCGTCACGACCATGCCGCGCATGGCAATCCAGACAAGTACTCCGGTGAGAGCTTCAGGCAGTGCGATATAGGTGTTGATGACCATGGCGAGGATAAAGAGGAAGATAAACCAGGGTATCGAAATCTTGCTGCCTTTCTCTCTGAAGATAAACATTGTGGCGAGAGCTAAGGGTATAATCCATAGAGCGCGGGTGAGCTTGATGAGCGTTGCGATGTCGAGAGCCTCGGGGCCGTAGGCAAGACCTGCGCCGACAACCGACGATGTGTCATGGATGGCGATGGCGGCCCAGGTGCCGAACTGCTGCTGGGTCATGTCGAGCAGGTGGCCGATGGGCGGGAAGATAAACAGCGCTATGGCGTTGAGAATGAAGATGACGCCTAACGACACGGCCATCTCGTTTTCGTTGGCCTTGAGCACCGGGCCGACGGCTGCGATGGCGCTGCCGCCGCAGATTGCCGTGCCCGAGGCGATGAGATATGATGTCTTGCGGTTGAGGCTGAGCCAGTAGCCCACCATTACACCGAGAGCCATCACGCCGATGACAGAGACGACCGTAAACATCATGCCCTCCGAGCCTGATTTGAGCGATTCCTCGATATTCATCTTGAAACCGAGGCATACGACTGAGGCCTGAAGCAGATATTTCGATGTCTTTTTATTGAATTTGGGGTAGGGGTTTTTGAAAATGAAGGCAAAAATCAACCCGGCGAGCAGAGCTACCGGGGCGGTGATTGTCGGCAGTCCCCAATGATCGAAGGGGAACACGATGAGCGCGATAATCAGTACATAGATCAGTTTGGCTGCTTGTGTCATATATTAAATGATTGGTAATGATGTTCGATTTTCAGAAGACAGGTCTTTGCCATATGTTCCATGCAGCGAAAGCCTGCAGCAAGAGCATCTCGAGGCCGTTCTTGACGTGGGCGCCGCTCTGCCGCGCCTTGCGCATGAACAGCGTGATGTCGGGGTTGTAGAGCAGGTCGTAGCAGAGATGATTTGGAGTCAGAAGCCCGTAGGGTATGTCGGGGCACTCGTCGACGTGGGGATACATGCCTAACGGCGTCGTGTTGACGACAATCAGGTGCGAGGCCATCACCTCGGGCGTCAGCTCGGCGTAGGTGATTACGCCCGGGCGGCTGCTGCGCGACACCAGCGTCGACTCGATGCCGAGCTGCGACAGGGCGTGGACGACGGCTCGCGACGCGCCGCCCGTGCCGAGCACGAGAGCACGATGGTTATGCCCCGCCGGCAATATCGGCTCTATCGAGTCTCTGAATCCGATGACGTCTGAGTTATAGCCCTTGAGTGTCAGCTTCTCGCCGTTGCGTATAAATTTGATGACGTTTACCGCACCGATTTTTGCGGCGTCGTCGTCGAGTTCGTCGAGATAGTGTATTACCTGCTCTTTGTAGGGGATGGTGACATTCAGACCGCGCAACGACGGATAATCTTTGATTATATCGGTGAAGCGCTCGATTTCGGGAATCTCGAAGTTGACGTATGCCGCGTCGATATTTTCAGCTTCAAACTTGCGGTTGAAAAAATCGCGGGAAAACGAATGCCCCAGCGGATAACCGATGAGACCATAGAGTCTGTCGACATGTTTGTCCATAGAAATTGGTTTATTATCCGCAAAGTTAGTTAGAAATGTTGATTTGACGTCATTTGCTGTTCTAAAAAACAAAAAAACATGGCAAATTATGGTATATTTTGCTATTTGAGTTCGATTTAGCGGGTATGAGATGACGATATTGAGTAATCGATGCCTGTTTTTTTGTTGCGTAAGTTTACAATTGAAATTTTAATGTTGACTTTTTTGTATAAAAATTGTGTTATAAAGGATGAATACATTATATTTGCAAAAATAATTTCAGTATAGCCTTAAATATATAAATCATAATATTCTAATTCTATTAACATGAAAAAACTACTCGTTAATTATGTAATTATTGGTGCTATTTTTATGATTACTGGGTGCTCTGAAGAAATTGCTATAAACGACGTAAAACTCACCACATCTCGCCATTCTAAAGAAGCGGTCATAGAAGATGCTGCACTTAGAACACGTTCTTTCTTTTTCAAAGAAAAGGGACGTAGCTCTGTTTCTTCAAAAGGCGTTTCTTATGTGACTTCTGTTTCATCTCGTTCGTCTGACGTTGACACGTTAATGTATGTTGTAAATTTTGACGATAATCAAGGATTCGCTATTTTTTCGGCGGTTGAGGCTGATATGCCCTTACTGGCAGTTACAGATTGTGGAGAATACAAACCGAACCAAAAAAACAACGAAGGTGTAGAAGATTTTATAATGCGAGCGCAAAATAAATTGATTGCTATAAAAGATACTACAAATAAAATAGGTGACAAATCACACTTATTATACGTTGATGTGGTTCGCGATACGTTATCATATGTTAATATACCCAAAAAGGTTGATGTTAGGTGGGGGCAAAGTGGTTCGAGTGCTAAATATTGTCCTTATCCCGATGGTCTGAATGAACGAGCTACAGGGTGTGTGCCAACAGCTATTGCTATGATAATGTCATATTTTGAATATCCTAAAACAATGACCTGGACAGCTCCCGAAATTGATAAGCGAACAGAGACATTAAAGTGGAAAGACATGAAAATACATGACTTCGAAAGAACTAATTGTAAAAATAATACGCGGGGTTGGTGTGAGGCTACAGAAGAGGCTCATTTGCAGATTGCAAAGGTTATGAGAGAACTTGGCTATATAGGTGATGCCGTATATGGAAAAGATACACTACGTAATGAGTATATACCGGCAACAAGCGTGTATGAATATGGTACGATGAACATTCTTAAAAGACTTGGATTTAAGTACTCTAATTACGCAATTTTCAGTGGATTAGATGTTGGCCTCTTGCAGAAAAATAATATTCTTCTTATTTCTGCGCGAAACGGTGATATGTATTCTGGTGGCCATTGTTTTATTGTTGACGGATGTTGGAATTTAACGGTAAGGACGACTGAAACAGTATATGATACATATTTTACTCCATGGACAATTGTAAGTACAAAAAAATCGACAACTCAAAGATGCTATATGCATATAAATTGGGGCTTTGACGGAGATTCGAATGGTTATTATGATGATGGAGTTTTTGACTCATCAAAAGTACGTGAACTTGACGATGAATCGCATAGATTAGATAAAAATGACGGCTATAATGTTTCATATAAAAATGTAAGGTATTTACCCGTTGGATTATATTAAATCGCGTAAAATGATTGACATGAAAAAACTATTTTTTGTATTTATAGTTTTAGCGACGCTATTGTGCGCCGCTTGTGACAACGGTGAGGATTTATTTGTACCGGGCCTCTCGGAAAAAATCGATAAAAAAGTGGTCGAGGCTTTTACCGCAGGTACATTATCTAAAACATACAAGCATGTATCTTCGGAAATATTTATGAAGGATGATAATGGCAAATGGGTTGATCCGTTTAAGATTCATCCTGAATGGGTTTATCCTGATGGTCGTGGCGTTTATATTAGTGAGATAAATTTCGATTATATAAACATCTGTGATGGTAAGTTCTGGAAAGATAATAATAAAAGCTATTTCGACCGGCATGACGGCTATTTGAGTTCAGCCTGGAGCACTTTTGTGGAAGAGTCAGGACGAAATGAAAAGAGATTCGCAAAATCTTATACTGTATATACTTTTGATATAAATAATTGGGCAGCATTTGATTATGATGTTATTCCAATTAGACTTACAGCTAAAGAAATTGTACTTTGTCGGGAGTACACAAGCCGATGGATCGGTTCTGACGGTCCTGGTCAGGCTGAGTTGCGCGAAATCTATTATTTTGAAGTATCAGACAAGGATTTCGTACCCGAATTGGAACGCCAAGTATATACGAATGATATCGAACGAGATTTGGATATAATAGATGTTATAGCAGGTTATTATGGAGAAGATTCTCCTATTGCAGTTTACAATGGTAAGTACATCCATGACTTTGGACCCGAATATGTGACAGTCAAGCAACTGAGAGAAATGTATAGCAAATGATTATTTTCTCTTGCTGCAAACGAGCCTATAGATAGGTGAAAATTCGCGTTAGGGTATGCTGACAGCAGTATGGAGGGCTTCAATCCTTACAATCAATTCGTTGGTTTTAAGGATTGAAGCCTTTGGTATATACAGCATGATGCGGTTGCGTCAACAACAGCTCCCTAAACTCCGGCGGAGTTGAACACCCGGACAATAAAGACCGACCTTAATGATTCTAATGACCTTATGCCTCATTAACAGCGTGAGACGTCCCCTCGCACCTCCCGTATTCCCGATTCGCAACCTAAAAATAACACTTGTTGATGATAATAATGAAAAATTTTGTAAATTTGTAGGAACACTCTTTCTTATAAGTAACTCGCAAAAATTAATGCACAGAGAAATCGAAGTTATTTTTGAAAGGCATTTCATTCTCGAGTCAAGGAGCATAGCGGGCTATGTGACTGTGCGAGAGAATGGAATGACCAAAAAGAACGAGATTTATCGGGCAAGATTCAGAGAGTTACATTATATCGTTTAATTTTTAAGAGTTACTTGCAATAGATGACAGATACAAACGACAGTCAATATAACGACGAGGAAAACGACAATGAAAATATCGCCGGCGAAGAGTCTCAGGCCGACGAGCGCCTGATGTCGGTCGCGCGCGACGGAGACATGGTGAAATACCACCTCCGCGGCATGTACCGCAACTGGTTTCTCGAGTATGCCTCTTATGTGATACTCGAGCGTGCCGTGCCGCACATTGCCGACGGCCTGAAGCCGGTACAGCGCCGTATACTCCATACCATGAAGACTCTCGACGATGGCCGATTCAACAAAGTCAACAATATCGTCGGTTCGGCGATGCAGTATCACCCCCACGGCGACGCATCAATCACTGACGCGCTCGTGCAGCTCGGTCAGAAAGACTTCCTCATCGAGAAGCAGGGCAACTGGGGCAATATACTCACCGGAGCTTCGGCGGCTGCCTCGCGTTATATCGAGGCACGCCTCTCTGAATTTGCTCTCGAAACGCTCTACAACCCGAAAATCACCGAATGGACTCCGAGCTACGACGGCCGCAAGAACGAGCCGGTGACGTTGCCGGCCAAGTTCCCGTTGCTGCTCGCCCATGGCGCCGAGGGTATCGCCGTAGGCCTGTCGTCGAAGATTCTGCCTCATAACTTCAACGAAATCATCGACGCCGCCGTCGCTTATCTCAGCGGTGAGGACTTCGTGCTTTACCCCGATTTCCCCACCGGCGGTTTCATTGACGTCTCGCGCTATAACGAAGGCCGCCGCGGCGGTGCGGTCAAGATTCGCGCCAAAATCGAGAAGGTCGACAACCGCACACTCGCCGTCACCGAGATACCTTATGGCAAGACGACAGGCATTATTATCGACTCGATACTCAAAGCCTACGAGAAAGACAAGATAAAAATACGCAAAGTCGACGACAATACGGCCGAAAAAGCCTGCATCCTCGTCCACCTTCAGCCGGGAACGTCGAGCGACAAAGCCATCGACGCCCTCTATGCCTTTACCGACTGCGAGGTGAGTGTGTCGCCCAACTGCTGTGTCATCGACGACAAAAAACCGTGTTTCCTCGGTGTCGACGACCTCCTGCGTTACAGCGTCGACTCGACCCGAAACATCCTCGAGGCCGAGCTGAAGGTGCGTCTCGGCGAACTTCAGGAGCAAAGGCTCTTCGCGTCGCTCGAAAAGATTTTCATCGAGGAGCGCATCTATAAGGATAAAGAATATGAGCAGGCTCCCGACATCGAGTCGGCGGTAAGGCATATCGACAGCCGTCTTGAAAAATATAAGCCCTCGTTTGTCCGTGAGATAAACGACGACGACATCCTCAAGCTTGTCGAGATAAAGATGAAGCGCATCTTTAAATTCAGCTCCGACGAGGCCGACGACCGCATCGCCGAGCTCGACCGCAAGATAGCTGAAATCAATGACAGACTCGCTCATATAGTCGAGTATACGATTGACTGGTATAAGCGCCTCAAGGCCAAGTACGGCGACGCCTATCCCCGCCGCACCGTCATACGCAATTTCGACAACATCGAGGCCGCCAATGTCGCCGAGGCCAACGAACGTCTCTATATCAACCGTGAAGACGGTTTTATCGGCACAGGCCTCAAGAAAGACGAGTTTATCTGCAACTGTTCGTCGCTCGACGACATCATCATCTTTTATAAGGACGGCCGCTATAAGGTCGTCAGGGTGCAGGACAAGATTTCTATAGGCAAGAACGTGCTTTATGTCAACGTCTTCAAACGCAACGACACGCGCACTATCTATAACGTCATATACCGCAACGGCGCGGGCGGCATCTATTATATGAAGCGCTTTGCCGTCACGGGTGTCACCCGCGACAAAGAGTATAATCTCACGCAGGGGCTTCCCGGCTCGAAAGTCATGTGGTTCTCGGCCAATCCCAACGGCGAGGCCGAGGTCGTCAAGGTGACGCTCAAGCCCAAGCTGCGTCTCAAGACGCTGCAGTTTGACATCGACTTCGCCAAACTGGCCATCAAGGGCAAGCAGTCGCAGGGCAATCTCGTGACAAAGAACGAGGTGCATCGCTTCTCGCTCAAAGAGCACGGCGCTTCGACGCTCGGCGGCCGCGAGGTCTGGTTCGACCCCGATGTGCTGCGACTCAACTACGACGGCCGCGGACGTCTCCTCGGTGAATTTATGGGCGACGATCTCGTGCTCGTGATTCAGAAAAACGGCGAGTACTACACAACCGGTTTCGAGGCCACCAACCATTACGACGACAATATTCTGAGAATCGAGAAGTTCCGCCCCAAACAGGTGTGGACGGCGATACTCTTTGACGCCGATCAGGGTTATCCGTATATCAAGCGCTTCATGTTCGAGCCGTCGGCCCGCAAGCAGCGCTTCATCGGCGACAACGAGCGCTCGTCGCTGATACTGCTCACCGACACGCCGCACGCCCGCTTTGAGGTCAGATTTGCCGCGCCCGACGACTTCCGCGAACCGCTCATCGTCGACGCCGAGAATTTTATCGGCCTCAAATCATTCAAGGCCAAGGGTAAACGTCTCGTAACTTATGCGCTTGACACCGTGACCGAAATCGAGCCGCTTATCGCCGACGGTGATGATGATGAAAATCCCGAGACCTCTGATATTATTGCCGACGGTGACGAGAGCGATCAGTCAGACGCCACACCGGTCGGCGACGACGATATTTCAGACGATGAACTCCGTGACGAAATCACGGGCCAGAAACGCATTTTCTGATGAAACGTTTTTTCAATACAATCGTCCTGTCGTTAGCCGCAACCGCCGCTGTGGCGCAGAACGACAGTGCGGCTGTAGAGATTCTGCGCCCTGTCACCTCAGCCTATAGCATCGAGGTCGGCTCGTCGCATCTGACCGACACCTATCTCACGCCGCTCAACTACGACGGGTGGACGGCTGCGATGTCATACGAGCGGCTGCAGGCTCCCCGCTTTAATCCCGCAGGCGCCATCATGCAGTTGCGCGGACGGCTCTCTGTCGACCGCGATCAGAATCCGGCCCGCAACGCAACGATGTGGGGTCTCGACCTCAATGTCGACTGGGGCGTTCTGTGGCGTCTGAAATCATCGCGCCTCCCCCGCGGACTCGCCTTGTCGGGCGGTTTCAATACCGGCATCGACCTCGGCGCGCTCTATCTCGCCCGCAACGGCAACAATCCGGTCACGGCTAAAGCTGCCTGGACGGTTGGCATAAGCGCGATGGCCGTATATAATTTCAGACTTGGCGCTCTGCCTCTGACACTCCGCTATCAGCCGTCGCTGCCGCTTACCGGCGTCTTCTTCTCGCCCGACTACGGCGAGCTCTACTATGAGATATATCTCGGCAACCGCAGCGGTCTTGTCCACTGCGCGTGGCCCGGCAATTATTTCAGACTTGACAATCTCGTGACCCTCGACCTGCGTTTCAAGGGCGCGACGCTGCGGCTCGGCTACCATAATGAAGTCTATTCGGGCAAGGTCAGCAATATCGTCAGCGGTCATACGGTCCACAGTTTTGTCGTCGGCCTGGCCAACGAATGGATTTCTCTCTCGCCCCGGCGCAAGCTCTCTGATGACGCAAAAATTATATCTGCAATTTATTGATGATTAAGAAAATATTAATGGCGGTAATCGCCTCGGTCGCACTCTCTGCCTGTCACAAGACCGAAAAATGGGACGCTGATGTCTACGGCAATTTTGATGCGCTTTGGACAATAATCGACGAGCACTATTGCTTTTTTGACCAGAAAGATATCGACTGGGATGCAGTCTACAGCAAGTATCACAAGCGTCTCGGCAACGACATGACGGCCCGCGAGTTTTTTGACATCTGTTCTGACATGCTCGCCGAGCTCAAGGACGGCCACGTCAACCTCAGCTCGAGTTTCGATGTCTCTTATTACCGCAACTGGTGGAGCGATTACCCTCAGAACTATGACTCCCGTCTTATCGAGCAATATTATCTCGACTTCGATTATTCGTCGGCCTCAGGCATGAAATATGCCGTTCTGCCTCAGAATGTCGGGTATATCAACTATCAGTCATTCTCCTATATGGTCGGCGAAGGCGCGCTCGACGCCATTCTCTACAGTTTCTCGCCCTGTCGCGGACTCATCATCGACATCCGCGACAACGGTGGCGGCGATATGACTAATGTCGAGACGATAGTGCGCCGTTTCATCGATGAAAAGATACTCGCAGGCTACATCTCGCACAAGACCGGTCCGGGTCACAGCGATTTTTCGAATCCCTACGCCTATTATTTTGATCCCGCTCCGGCCGGGCGTCGCCGCTGGCTCAAGCCCATTGTCGTACTGACAAATCGCAGCACCTTCAGCGCGGCAAACAATTTCGTGTCGATAATGAAGCTGCTGCCTAACGTCAAAATTGTCGGCGACCGTACCGGCGGCGGCAGCGGCATGCCTTTTTCTTCTGAAATACCCTGTGGCTGGGGCGTACGGTTTTCGGCCTGTTCGGTTCTCGACGCCCTCGGTCAGTCGACCGAGAGCGGCATAGAGCCTTCGCCCGGTTGCAAAGTCGACCTCGACCCCGTCAAAGCCCTTCAGGGCACCGACACCATGCTCGACAAAGCCATCGAAGTCCTGTTGGGTGAGTGATAGGCATTGAAAAAAACGATAATTTATTTTGTATTGCAAAATAATATTCTTAATTTTGCAATACAGTAACCCTATAAGATATATGAGGATATTTACTGAGAAACCATTGAAAGATTACGCAGACTTTCATCCCGAGGCCAAAACAGCTATTCAGGATTGGGTTAAGAAAGTCAAGCAGTCGCGTTGGCAATGCTTCAACGATATAAAGCAGACGTTTAATAGTGTCGATTATGTAGGTAATCAACACTATGTCTTTAATATCAAAGGCAATGACTTCAGACTTGTCGTTGTAATCCAATTTAAACCTCAGTTTGTTTATATTAGATTCATAGGAACTCACCGTGAATATGATAGAGTAGATTGTTCCACCATCTAAATAGTAAAATTATGACCAAGATAGAGAATGAAAAGCAATATCAGTGGGCGGTAGAACGGGTGGAAAAATTATTACCGCTCGTTAACGACGAGACTCCCGAGACCGACCCTAACTACATAGAATTAGTCCTTCTGTCCAATCTCGTTGCAGATTATTCCGACGAGCATTATTCTGTAGGAGACCCTTCACTTATTGACGTTATGAAACTTCGCATGTTCGAAATGGGTTTGACTCAGGCGTCGCTTGCCAAACTGATAGGTGTAAGTCCTTCCCGCATTTGCGATTTTCTTTCAGGCAAAAGTGAGCCGACTATGAAAGTAGGACGAGCTATAAGTAAAAAGCTCAATATTGACCCGGCTATAGTCCTCGGAGTCTAAACAAATGCTATTTAATTAAACGCTTTGTCATTGAGGATGCGGCCTTTGAGGCGGTCGCGGTCCTTGAGGTAGTCGCTCGATGCTAGATAGCGGTCGATGATGTCGGCGTGAGCCGCGTTGTGGAGGTCGGTACCGACGAAATCAACCAAACCCTTTTCAATCAGTATCTCCGCGATTTTGCGCTCATCCTTGCCATAACCTCCGGCAAGACTCAGCACATTGATCTGGAACATCGCTCCGGCGTTATGAAGCACCTCATAGCGCTCGTGGTGCTTATAATAATATGAGTATCGCTCGGGATGGACGAGGATAGGGCGCAGACCTCTGACTTGCAGGTCGAAGATGACGCTGTCGAGATTACCCGGCTCGCGCACAAACGGATTTTCGATAAGGATATAATTGTTAGGCAGTGTCATAAGACGCTCAGCCTCAAGCTCGCGGGCGAAAAGGTCGTCGATGCGATACTCCGCCGAATTCTCTATGACCATATCAGTCCCGTCGTCAGCCAAAGCCTTTTTCAGAGCCTTGCGGGCAGCGCCGACCGTCTCAGGCGTGTTCGGGAACGTCAGGTTCGTCACATGCGGACTCGCGATGATTCGCTCCAGCCCCCATGCCTTCATGCGCTTGATCAGCTCGACCGACGTCGCCGCGTCAGGCGAACCGTCGTCAATGCCCGGCAGAACATGACAGTGGATGTCGGTTTTGAAAAAAAACTCCTGAGGCTCAACCGCCCCCTTCGACCTCTTGAATATATTGAACATAGTATTTCCTTATTTTTTCTGCAAAATTAGCTCATCCGAGGCAATTGCGCACTCTAAAAAACAGAAATCTTATTATTTGAGACAAAATATTAAAGAATTTTTTCTTTAATACAAAAATAAAACATATATTTGCCGTTACAGAAATTCTGTAGATATTGACATAAAACAATTCAATATAAAATTGATATGGAAAATAAAAAACTGAAAATTCGTGACCTTACGCTTCGCGACGGACAACAGTCGCTGTTTGCAACACGTCTTAGTCAGGGCGAGATTGACAAACTGCTGCCCTACTACGAGAACGCCGGCTTTTATATCATGGAAGTCTGGGGCGGTGCCGTGCCCGACTCGGTGATGCGCTATCTCGACGAATCTCCCTGGGACCGTCTTCGCAGCGTCTCTAAAGTGATGAAAGGCAAATCGCTTCTTTCAGCTCTTTCGCGCGGACGTAATCTCTTCGGCTATGTGCCTTATCCCGACACTGTGCTCGAAGGTTTCTACAAGGAGGCTATCGCCAATGGCCTCAATGTGATGCGTATTTTTGACGCTCTCAACGACATTGACAATGTAAAGGAATCGATCAAACTCATCAATAATCTCGGCGGCATCGCCGACGGCGCTGTCTGCTATACTGTCGACCCCAAGCCGGTCGCAGTCGAACAGCCCAAGCAGGGCTTCTTCGCCCGTCTCTTCGGCAAGAAAAACGAGGTTGCCGAGCCTGAGAAGATTTTCACCGACGAATATTTCGTCGAGAAAGCGAAGGCTATGGAAGCTCTCGGTGCCAAAATCATCACCCTCAAGGATATGGCCGGCCTCGTCACTCCGTCGCGCGCCGCGTCGATCATCTCTAAGCTCAAAGCCAATCTTAAAGTACCCGTCGATTTCCATACACACTGTACCCCCGGCTACGGTCTGGCTTCGAGTGTGATGGCCATTATCAACGGCGTAGACATCCTTGACACCAACATCTGGTGGTTCGGCGGTGGTTCGGCTGCTCCGGCCATCGAGCTTGTCTACCTCTTCGCCAAAAAGCTCGGTGTCGAGATTGATGTCGACATGAAGGCTGTCGGCGAGATTCGCAAACGTCTGCTCGACGCCCGCAAGTCGCTCAAAGACTTCGATCTCGGCAAACTTCCGCGCGACTTCGACCCGCTCAACGACAAGCTCCCTGCCGAAATCGAGGCTCAGCTCGACGCTGCTGTCGCTGCCGCCAAGGCCGGCAACGAGGCTGCTCTGCTTGACGCCTGCCACGCTATCGAAGACTACTTCGGCTTCCCCAAACCCAACGAGCTCGTCAAGAATGCAGAGGTGCCCGGCGGCATGTATTCAAACATGGTCGCACAGCTCAAGGCCCTCAAGGCCGAAGACCTTCTCGACGATGCCATGCGCCTGATTCCTATGGTTCGCCGCGACGCAGGTCTTGTGCCTCTGGTTACACCTACAAGCCAGATTGTCGGCAGCCAGGCCGTTTCAGTCGCTCTCGACCGCCGCAAAGGCAATCCCGACTATACGACCAAGTCAAACCAGTTTATTTCGCTCGTCAAGGGCGAATACGGCCACACGCCTGTCGCCATCGATCCCGCTTTCCGCGAGAAAATCACCGGCAGTCCGGTCGAGAAACCTTATGATGTAAGCTCTTACAAGAAACCCGATAATCCCGCACTCGCCGAATATGGCGGTGTCAAGCTCGCCAAGAACAACGAGGAATATCTCCTGCTCGAGCTTCTTCCCAGCGTTGCCAACGGATTCCTGAAACGCCGTCGCGCCGAAGAGTTCGAGGCTTCGAAGGCCGCATCCGCTCCCGCCGACGTCAAGGTCGAGGAGGTAAAGACCGAGGAGCCTATTACCGGCGAGACTATAGCCGCTCCGATGGGTGGCCGCATCATCGAGATCAAGGTTAAGCCCGGCGACACAGTCAAAAAAGGTCAGGTTGTGCTGGTCTATGAGGCCATGAAGATGGAGAACGACGTTGTCGCTCCGTCAGACAAGACCGTCAAGCGCATCTTTGTCAAGCCTGACGAAGTTGTCGGAGCCGACGCCATTCTCGTCGAATTCGAGTAAGAATCATATTCTGAATATAAGTCGGAGATATGCCGGTTTCGGCGTGTCTCCGACTTTTTTTCGTCTTTTTTGTAAAAAGTGGGAGCAAATATGTTGTAGTCATGACTATAAATGCTATTTTTGTAGTGTTAATAATTGCGTAGATGAAACTCATAGGCGTACATGTATCGTCGCAGCCCGATATTTCGGCCGCGCCGGCTGAGGCTCATAGCCTTGGCGCGCGCGCTTTTGCGTGTGACCTCTTTGATGCGACAGACTTCAGCCGTCAGCCGCTTGACGATGCTGTGGCCGATATGTTCGTGTCTGAGTGTCAGAAATATGGATACGGCCCTGATGCCATCCTGCCGCATTCGTCGTTTATGATTAATTTCGGTAATCCCGACAAGCGTAAAAACGCTTTTTCGCGCAAGATTTTCATCGACGAGATGCGCCGCTGCCGCCGGCTCGGCATCACGATGCTGAATTTTCACCCCGGCGCTCACCTTAAACGCATCGAGCCGTCTGACTGCCTCATGCTTATCGCC
>ERZ836877.3998-NODE-3998-length-15752-cov-21.143276_pt1 | contig 15752 bp, 19 predicted proteins | sample MGYA00519469_ERZ836877 | MGnify/ENA primary metagenome ERZ836877 (study PRJEB31850, sample SAMEA3708809) | human gut metagenome | biome: human gut; feature: human-associated habitat; material: faeces | place: China | collected 2014 ... | reverse complement strand
CTTCAAGACTTCTTGAACCGCCTCTATGATTGACCGAACACGTCAGCCGTGGTGTCGTTCCACGGCTGACATTACCGAAAAATTCGGTCTGCCACCTCCATGCCGGACGTGGCAGACATAAACGTGTACTGACATGATTTTACAAACCATAATCCAAGTTGCCGCAAAATGCGGCTGGAGCGTGACCGCCAATGTGAGAGACGGCAACATCACCTCTTTCGATTTCCGGCGGAATACCGAGAGCGGAGTGCCGTTCTGCTTCTCAGCCGACATGACCGATAGCAAACCGGATTCGCTTGTGGACGACATACTGTCGTTCATCGACGCTTTCCAACCCGACATCTTCGCGCGGCAGTGGTGCCGGATTTCGGGTGCCGGAGAGAGCCGCTATGCCCAGACACTCTCCGACATGGACGGCATACGCACCCAGGCATGGCTACTCGCCATCGACCTCTCCGAAGCCTTCTCCGCTCCGCGCCCCTCACCGTGGTATCTCTGGAACTGACGGTGCCGTTTACCGTTTCTTCCGTTTTCTTCCCCGCTTGACCTGCGGGTGGTCGAGCAGGAAGATTATGTCGCTTCCGAGTATCAGCCTGTGCCAGCCGTTTTCCGAGCGGCGGTACGGGAGTACCGGGGGCGATTGCCTCATGTATTCGTAAATCGTCGTATGGCTTATGCCAAGCAGTTTTCTTGCCGCCATCACCGAATACAGCAAATCGGGGACTATCCTTTGAAAATCAGGGCGCATGGCTTTTCTCCCCACTTTCCATCACCGCGTGCCGGCGGTATTCGTTTATGAAAACTTCGGCGGCTTCCACTGCCATTTCTGCGGAGACGCTGATATGTTCTGGCCACCGTGCAAGACGGTTCTCCGGCGTGACTATATCCGACAGCCGTATGTCGTGATAATACAGCGCGACCGCAAGGTCATATTTCCGCTGTTCCCAGTCTATGGGTGTGGGTTTTACGTTGTCTTTCATTTTTCCATGTTCTTTTGAGTGTTTATCCTGAATGTCTTTCCTCGCAGGGCGACGAAATTGAACATCTCCTTGAAGCGGTCGTATATCCTCTCGCCATAGACATCCTGTATCTGGTCAATCGTGAAGTTGGTGGTGGCATGGGTAAACTGGTGGTAGCGGTTGTCGTAGCGTGACTGGAAGATGTACTGCATAACATTCTCGAAGTTGCCGTACCTTCCTGTCGGCACTGTCTCGCTGCCAAGTTCGTCAAACGCCTGCCTCGGGCTGTCGATATACTGCCTGATGCCCCGGTAGCCTCCGTATATTGACTCATCTGCGTAAGCGGCGCATACATCAATCACGTTGTCTATCCGGAAATAATAGCGGTTGCCGTCAATGTGCGGTCTCACAAAGGAGCAAAACTCCCTGATGATTTTCAGCATGGTGGATTTGCCCGTTCCGATGTCGCCCCAGATAAGCAGCCCCTTGTCCGGGTCAAGGTTGCCGTCATAGTCCATCACCGCCCAGTGAACGATGTCGTTGTATGCCGGTTTCATTTCTTCCCTCACTGTGAAGCCCGGGCAGACGGCAACGGCACACTGCATGAAAAGCGTCTTGTATTCGCTAATCCTCGATAAGTCCACAGTTCGGTTTGACCGGCGTTCTGCGGCCTCTCTGATTTCCCTGACGGCTTCCGCCGGGTTTATTTTCTTGGGGTTTGCCATTGTTCCGTTCTCGTTCTAATCGGGCGCGGGCCCAGTTGAAAAAATGATCCTTGCAATCCTGCACGGTCGGATGGTTCTTTTTCTTGATCCTGCACTCCTGAAAAAAGTCAGGCAGCATATCTTCAAGTATTTTCCTTTCGCAGTGCAAGGCTCCGGCTATTTCGTCGAGCGAAGCCGTATCCTTTGAAAAAATTTCAAAAACTTCTCCCTCACGCGCGGGGGAGAGAGAATTTTTATTTATATTATTATCTATATAATATATGTCCCCAAAGGTGTCCCCAACAGTGTCGGAAGAAGTGTCCCCATTTGTGGAGGATTGAGCTTCTGAAGAAGCCCCGATAGCCGCTGTATCCTGTGGAGCCATGATTGAAAAGCCGGGTATCTGATCCATGACAAGTACCGTGTATAATGTCGCGTTGCCTATTTCAAGTCGCCGTATCCACTTCTGCGCTTCAAAAATCCTCATGTATCTTCCTACTGTGTCTTTGTCCGCTCCGATTGAGGCGGCCAGTTTTCGTGTCGAGGCCACGAACTGACCGGGCAGGATGTCTATTGTCGTGCCTTTTATGGGGTATGTGCCTTTGGCTCTCTGCACGCGGAAAAGTATCTCCAGCCAGAGATGTACCATCCGGCTCTCGGAGTAGAGCCATTCCACGTTGCGGAGATAGTGCATTACGGGTATCCATGAACGGTTCATTTCGGCTGTTTATATTCTTGGGGTACATATATATGGGAGTTGGTGCGTGAGCCTCAGGCTTTTCCACATGAAGTGTCAACATCGCGGTCTGTCACATAGAGTTCCTTCGGGAACACCACACATCCGGCAATCCTCTCTATCTCTTTCTTGCAGAAGGAGGGTATGCAGCAACATCCGGCTTTCCAGTTGTAAAATGTCTTGCGTTTGATGCCTTCTCCGCAGGCTCTCACTACCGCTGTCACGAAAAAACGGTGATCGGTATGGGGTAGCGTGGCGAGATAGTCGTTAAGACACTTGGAATCAATCTCCTTGATCTGTTGTGTAGTCATAATTTCGTCCTTTAAGATTAAATGAATCAGGTCTGCCGTTTTTTTTCAAGTGTTGCGTATCCGGCACGCGCCCTCACATCGTAAAGAGAGAGGAAAAAACGCCGTCCGTTACGCTCCGCTTTCAGGGAGCCGTCATGTATCGCGTCGCGTACACGCTGGTCTGAACAGTGCATGATCTCGGCTGCCTCACGCACGGTTATCTTCCTGTCAGGAGGCATTGGCGCGGTGATGTTCCGCTTTATCTCTTCAAGGGTGTTCTCAATCCTCGTGAGCCTCATTGTTATGCGTCGGTCTTCACTCATAGTCGTATCCGTTTATAAGCTGTTTGACATTTTTTCTGTTAGCAACCATTAGCTATATTTAGAAAAATGATTATCTTTGCAATTAGAAATAATTAATCTAAATTAGGTAGTTGCAATAACACTAACAAACTAATCGTGCTAAATGATTGTTTGAAGTGTTATTATTGGAAATACCTAATCAAATTTATTAGAAAATATAAACGCAAGTTTATGGACAGCATAAGAGAAAGAGTGAGACAGGCGATGGAATGGCTGAAAGACAACAGGCTGTTCAACTCCAACCGTGCCATTGCGGAAAAGATGGGCTACAATCCCAGCGTCGTGTCGCAGGTGATAACCGGCAAATCCAACGTATCGGAACGCTTTGTCAAGAGCCTTTGCAGCATATATCCGCCCCTGAGTTTTGAATGGATATGGAGCGGCAATGGAAGTATGATACAGGAGACAGCTGCACGGCAGCAGGAGTCGGATCCTGAGCCTCCGCAGTTTGACCGATTTTCGTATATCCTTGCTGACATGGCGGAGATAATAAAGAACATGACAGCCTTCATGGGGCCGATGAATAACCGGCTTGAACGTCTGGAAAAACGGATTGATGAACAGGCAAAGGAGATTGAGCGGCTACGCTCTGAACTGTCGGCAAAAGAGAAAGCCGCCACCTCCCGGAAGAAGTGACGGCTGTTCTGATATTGCGGTATATGTTATTTGAGTTTACCGAAGCCTTGTATGACGCTCGTCTGAAGCACCTGGGCGTATTTCTCGGTCATTGTCACGTTGGAATGGGCGAGCATCTTGCTCACAGTCTCGATACCCACGCCCTTTGTCAACGCCCACGTCGCAAACGTGTGGCGGCCGACGTGCATTGTCAGGTTGATGTGCAGCTTGGCAAGGTTGGCGATTATCTTCAGCTGGTCGTTACATTTTTGGTTGCTCATCAGATTGAGGTCGTAATTATACTTTTTCAGTATGGCTATCGCCTTAGGCAACAGCACAATCGTATAGGGCATACCGGTTTTCATACGCTTGTCCCGTATGCAGTAGTCCTCGCCCTGCCTGAACACATCCGACTTCTTGATCTTCACGAGGTCGGAGTATGCCAGCCCCGTGTAGCATGAGAAGATGAACATATCGCGCACTTTCTCCGTCATGCCGTAGAGTTCGAGGGCTTCCACACGGTCACGTTCCTCTTCAGTAAGGAATTTTATACCCTCCGACTTTCCTCGGGAAATCCTCATGCCGTCGTAGGGGTTGGATTCCAGCTTCTCAAACTGTATCGCCTCCACGATATAGGGCTTGAGGCGTTTGTGATAGCCATGAACCGATGCCTGGGCTGTCACACGCTTGCGTATGAAATCGTCCCATAACCTGATGTTCTTGGGGGTGAGGTCGCTGAAGAAGCGTATCAGTCCGAAGTCGCGCAGGCAGTTGAGCATGACCTTGTGCTGCTTGCGTGTTGACTCCGTGACAGGGCGCATGTCGATACGTTCCTCCAGCCAGTCGAGGAAACTTGCAGACGAACCCTGCAACTTCGTTTTCTTGACCTTTTTGAGAAGCGACAGGTCGTATTCGCCCTTTGTCGAGGCTATGGACGACATCTTCTCATGGATACCGTCATAGACACGGCGTATCTGTTCATTCAGGTGGTCGGCCTGAGGGTGGTTGACTACCTCCTTGCCGCTCCACTGCTGTTTGAGGACAGCCACGCCGGTGGAGAGACGGACGCGCTCACGGTTGTACGACACCTCGATCTCAACGGTGCCGGGGTTGACGGCCGATGCCTTCTTGCGGCGGTCGAAAACAATCTTAATCTGTGGTATTCCTGCCATAAGTAAAAGATTTTAAGAATGATACATTAAAATTTCTCGTGATGTGGTACACGAAAAAGCGTGTACCACAAATTCCGGGAAATGTACCACACGTGTACCACATACCATTCCAACGCATCTGGCAACGGGGCTGTTGCACGCCCCGAATCTTTTGGAAACATTTAGCACAAAATAGCAAATATCAGAGAGTTGGCACTCTGAACAGGCTCCGGTCGCTATGGCAAGACCGTGGGAGAAGACTTCGGCTGATATTTGATGGAAATGCTGGTACATTTGTGGTACTTTTTTGTGGTACATCCACGAAATTTGTACCAAAGATACTGTGCTAATTCCGAACTAACAAATGCTAACTTTGGCTATCGGCAGGAAATGCGATTTGTGCTAAATCTTTCTAAATCAAGATTTTATAAAATTGCTAACACTTGCACATCAGTCACTTACGAGCACGAAAAAAGGGCCACAAAATTGTGACCCTTCTGTGATCCGGCTGGGATTCGAACCCAGGACCCACAGCTTAGAAGGCTGTTGCTCTATCCAGCTGAGCTACCAGACCTGCCTTTTCTCCGTCAGTGGCCGCCGAAGGGGGCGTGACATGGAGCCTAAGTGCATGCCGCTGCCGGTGTAACTGACGCTCTTGGCGCCGGCATACCCTTTTCAGAGCGCAAAGTTAATCAATTTTTTTCATATTATTGCAAAAACGCCACGGAAAAACACTTCTGTGGCGTTTTTGCAGCGTATGCGGTGGCGAGCCGTCGCGCGGGGAGATTTATTTCTTGTCGCGGATTTCCACGCGGCGAATCTTTCCGCTTATGGTCTTCGGAAGCTCGTCGACAAACTCCACAACGCGCGGGTATTTGTAGGGAGCCGTTGTGCGCTTCACGTGATTCTGTATCTCCTTGATGAGTGCCTCGGCATCTTCCTCGGCCCTCGCCTTGAAGTCTTTGGCCAGCACGATCGTGGCCTTCACCACCTGGCCGCGGATCTCATCGGGCACTCCTGTGATGGCGCATTCCACAACCGCGGGATGGGTCATCAGCGCGCTCTCCACCTCGAAGGGGCCGATGCGGTAGCCCGACGACTTGATCACGTCGTCTTTGCGGCCTACAAACCAGTAGTAGCCGTCTTCGTCGCGCCAGGCCACGTCGCCAGTGTGGTATATGCCGTCGTGATATGCCTCGTAGGTGAGCTGCGGATCGTTGAGGTATTCCTTGAAGAGCCCGAGAGGCTTGCGGCCGTGGGTGCGCACGATTATCTCGCCGTGCTCGCCGTCTTCCGCCGAGCGCCCGTCGGGGGTTATGAGGTCGATGTCATATTCCGGCCCTTTCTTCCCCATTGAGCCGGGCTTGGGCTCGAGCCAGGGATATGTGGCCACGGTCAGGGTTGTCTCCGTCTGGCCGAATCCCTCCATCAGCCGTATGCCGGTCAGCCTGAGCCATTCCTCATATACGCTCGGGTTGAGGGCCTCCCCGGCGATGGTGCAGTAGCGGAGCGAGGAGAGGTCGAATTTCGAGAGATCCTCGCGGATGAGAAACCGGAATACGGTCGGGGGCGCGCAGAAGGATGTGATGCCGTAGTCGTTGATCATGTGGAGCACGTCGACGGGTTCGAATTTCTCGAAATCGTAGACAAACACGTTGGCGCCGGCGATCCATTGCCCGTAGAGTTTCCCCCACACGGCCTTCCCCCATCCTGTGTCGGCCAGGGTCAGGTGGAGGCTCTTCTCGTCGAGGTTGTGCCAGTAGGAGCCTGTGATGATATGCCCAAGGGGATAGGTGAAGTCGTGGGCCACCATCTTGGGCTCTCCCGTTGTGCCCGACGTGAAATAGAGCAGGGAGACATCGTCGTTGGTGTTGGGATGCTCCGGGCGCACGAAAGGAGCGGCCTTCTCTATCGAGGAGTTGAAGTCATACCATCCCGGAGGCACCACCGGGCCTGTGGAGACGAGCGCCTTCACGGTGGGACACTCCGGCATAGCCTCGTCGATATGCGCTGTGACCACCGGATCGCCCGAGGCCACTATCGCCTTGATGCCGGCCATACGGCAACGGTATATGATGTCTTTCTTCGTCAGCAGGTGGGTGGCTGGGATGACGGTTGCTCCGAGCTTATGGAGCGCTATGATCGAGAACCAGAACTGATAGTGGCGCTTCAGTATGAGCATGACCATGTCGCCGTGGCCAATGCCGAGGCTCTGGAAGAATGAGGCCGTCTTGTCGCTCTCGCGCTTGATGTCGGCGAATGAGAACTGGATCTTCTCCCCCTTGTCGTTGGTCCAGAGCAGGGCCGGCTTGTCGGGTTCCTTAGCGGCCCATTCGTCGACCACATCATATCCGAAGTTGAAGTTCTCGGGCACGTTTACATGGAAATTCTCCATGAAATCGTCGTATGACTCGAATTCTGTCTTGTCAAGAAATTTTTCAAGCATGATAAAAAGAGTGTGAACCTCCGCTTAAACGCTTTCGCGGCGGGGCTTGTTTGATCAGGATATAATAGCGAGCATCTTCACGGCCTTCCCGCATGCGGCGCGGAGTCCGTGAGGCTTGCGGGCATCGAACATTATGGAGTCGCCGGGATGCAGGGTGTTTGTCTTTCCGGCCACTGTGATCTCGAGCGTGCCTTCCACCACATAATTGAACTCGTGCCCCTCGTGGGTGTTGAGCGTGAGTGGCCCCTCGGCCTCGGAAGGCTCGACCGTGACCAGGAAGGGCGCCATCTGGCGGTGCTGGAATCCGGCCGCCAGATCCTGATAGGAATAGGCTCCCGTGCGCTCCACCTTCACGCCCTGTCCGGCGCGGGTTATGAAATAGGAGTTCATTTTAGGCTCGCTCCCGAACATCAGGGCGGTCATCTCCACATCGTATGTGGCGGATATCTTGTGGAGGAAGCTCACGGGGATGTCGCGCGATCCGCTTTCGTAATCGGCGAGCAGGGTCGGTGATATGCCGCACTGTGCGGCCATCTCTCCGGCTTCGAGGTCGAGGGCGTCGCGCAGGCCTCGGAGGCGTTCGGCAATTTGCTGGATAAAGTCCATTGATGGAGGTTTTTGATTGTGAGACGCAAAGATAATCAACTTTTGTGAAAAATGGAAAAAGGGGGGCAAAAAAGTATTGCATGCGTCTGTGCCGCAGGTTGCGTGGGATATAGAGAATACGGGAGGCATGCGCCGGAATGCGGCGCATGTCTCCCGTATTGAGTCGCGGTGCGGCGGAGGCCTCAGGCCTTCACTGCGTCGTAGAGGCTGTCGTAGAGCCTGCGGAGGTGCTCGGGGTCAATGCATGCGGGATTGTAGATGCCGAGATCCTGCTGTCCGATGCGTGTGGCCTGGAATACCGACGCGAGGTTCTCCACGTCGATGCCACCCCTGAGTTCGCCGGAGTTGACCGAAGCCTCGATGACCTTCTTCCAGAGGTCGTGCTCCAGGGCCTGCTGCTGCTGGCGGTGTCCTCTGTATTCAGGCATGAACTGGAGGGCGTTGCGGGCGATGTTGAAGCTTGCCTCGTTGAGGTTCTTGATGTTGTGAGCTTTCGCGAACTCCTGTGCTTTCACGAGGCACTCCACAACGGCGTTGCAGAACGCCTTCAGCGAGCCCTGCTCGGATTCGGGGATGTCGTTGATGCTTCCCATGTCGAGCACGAAGGTCTTGATCACATCCCTGAAGATGCCTTCCTTGTTCTTGAAGTAATAGACCATCGAGCCGCGGCTGATTCCCGTAGCTTTTTCAAGCAGCGAGTACGAAACATCTGGATAGGAATAAGCGGCGAAGAGATTGAACGCCACTTCCAGAATTCTGCGTTTTGATTTGATTCCTTTTTCCATTAGACTTAGATATATCGCATTCCGAGCCATCGGCTGAGACCTTATGCAGGGGCTGCGAAAGGTTAAGATTTATGATGAGTGTGTAATTGATCCACATTGTGTCCGCTTACACGGTTGTCTTTAATACGTCTGTTCGGGGAGGACCCTGAAAGCCGGATTATTGACGATACAAAGTTAATTTAAATTTTTTAAAACGTATACTAAAATCGGATAAAAAATGACACAAATGATAAAAAAAAGTGAAATCGCACAGTTTTTTTGCTTCGCGACCCTTAAAAAGAGGGTGAAAACGGGGTCTGACCCCATAAAAATGAAAGCCGCCGCCTCCGGATGAAGGCGACGGCGATATGCCGTGTGCGTGGCATCGGGATGTCGGTCTTATTTCCCGGCGAGAGGGGCGGGCACGTTGTAGGTGCGCTGTCCGAGCTCGGTGTCGATCTGGAAAATGCCTGTGCCGTCTTCGCCGACAAGCGTGAGATTGTCGATGATGTCCTGGGCGGTCTCCTCTTCTTCTACCTGCTCCGCTACAAACCAGTTGAGCATCTGGCGCGTCGCGAAGTCATGCTCGGCCTCGGCCAGGGCATAAAGCTCGTGGATGCGGCGTGTCACCTGCTGCTCGTGCTCCAGAGTGTGGGCGAATGCCTGGAGGGGGGAATCCCACGACTGGGGTACCTCGGCGATGGGGGAGAGCTCCACTTTGCCTCCGCGGGCGTTGAGGTAGTTGATGAAGATGAGGGCGTGGTCAAACTCCTCCTTGAACTGGATGCGATACCAGCTCGCGATGCCTTTGCGTCCCACAGACTCGAAATGGTTTGACATGGCCAGATAGAGATAACCCGACCAGAATTCCCAATTGATCTGCTCGTTGATCGCATCGTTGATTTTCTTGCTTAACATTTTTCCTTTGTGTTAGGGTTTATATGGAATGCGTTCATGCAATCCTGTATGGATATTGCCGTGTTTGCTTAAGGCGCGGTCTTCCCCGCCGCAGGGCTTATCCCGGGGCAGATCAGAGGAAATGGAATTGCTTGAGGCTTTCGATGCCTCTGATGATGCGGAGGATGACAACCGATAGACGTCGGCGCGGTCTTGTGCCGGTGTTGGGGGAAACTGCTGTCTGCATGATATAACGTGGGTTTTCGATATTAATTGTCTTTGGTTCCGGGCTGTCGTGATAGCGGCGCCCTTGTATTATGCCAACGGAAAACGGCGCCTGAAGGTTGCGGAAGCAACAATTTTTAATGGTTTTTTCTCCTTTACTTGTCAGAACCGCCAAAAATGATGATATTTGCGGCCGCGGCCCCTATGGCCCGCGTTATGCCCGTGGCGGATATCATCCGTCAGCCCGGGTCCTGACATAGAAATAAGGAGAATATGATACTTGAGAAAATCCAGCGGTTCTGCGCCTCGGCCGTCGCCTCGGCCGGCACTCTGGCGAAAGTGGCCATCCTCTCGCGCCGTCCCGCCCCGAAGGGGGGAAGAGAGGGGGAGGAACTGGTGATAATGGGCAACGGGCCGTCCCTGCGCCGCGACCTCGATGCCCGTAGGGAATGGCTTATGTCGCGCCCGCGCATGGCGGTGAACTTTTTTGCCAACACTCCCGATTACGACGCCGTGAGGCCGGAATATTACATTCTGGCCGACGGACATTTCTTCAATGGAGTGTCGGCCGACAGGAATGTGGCGGATCTCTGGCGCCGCCTGGCCGATACCGACTGGGATATGACCCTCTTCGTGGCCCGGAAATACCTCGACATGGCCCGCACAATGACCGCAGGCAACCGGAAGATCACTGTGAAGGGGATCAACCTCACGCCTGTGGAGGGCTGGGAATGGCTGTGCAGGATGCTTATCGACAGAGGCCTCGGCATGCCGCGCCCGCGCAACGTTATGGTGCCGGCCATCATGTCGGCTGTCCGCGAAGGGTTCCGCAGGATCTATCTCTGCGGCGCCGACCACACGTGGACACGGACCCTGAGCGTGGACGACGAGAATTTCGTGGTGAGCGTGCAGCCCCATTTCTATAAGGACAACAGCGAGGAGCACACCAGGGTAAGGGCCGCGTATGCCGGGCTGCGGCTCCACGACGTGCTCGGGAGCATGACCGTGGCTTTCCGGAGCTACTGGCGGATAGCCGGCTATGCCCGCGCCAGGGGCATAGAGATCATCAACGCCACCCCGGGCTCCATGATAGATGCTTTCCCCCGGGAGGCGCCGGTCTTTGATTAAACCAAAAGATGGTATATCCGTCAATAGAGAATAGCGCGTTATTTTTTTCATGAAATATATGTTGATAGCCGGGGAGGCATCCGGCGATTTGCATGCCTCAAACCTTATATCCTCGCTGCGTCAGTTCGATCCCGATGCGGAATTCCGCTTCTTCGGCGGCGACCTTATGGCAAAGGCGGCGCGATGCCGCCCCGACGTGCATTATGAGATGATGAATGTTATGGGTTTCTCGGAAGTCATAAGGAAACTTCCGCGGATACTCAGAAACCTCAAGGCGGCCAAGCGCCTTGTCAGGGAATTCCGGCCCGACGTGCTGATCCTCGTAGACTATCCGAGTTTCAACCTCAAGCTCGCCGCCTATGCCCGCTCCCTGGGCATAAGGGTGGATTATTTCATATCTCCAAAGGTGTGGGCCTGGAAAGAATACCGCGTGAGAAAGATAAAGAAATATGTGAGCCATCTCTATTCTATACTTCCGTTTGAGGTGGCTTTCTACAAGAAGCACGGCTACACTGTGCAATATGTGGGCAACCCCTCGGTGCAGGAGATCGACTACGCCCTCGGGCATCTCCCCCCGCGCCGTCATTTTGTCGACCGTCAGGGGCTCGCCGACACTGAGAAGCCCATCATCGCGCTTCTTCCGGGTTCCAGGAAAGGGGAGATACGCAACAATCTGCCGATGATGATAGAGGCTGCCCGGAGATTCCCGGATTTCCAGTATGTGGTGGGGGCTGCCCCCGCGGTGCCGGAGAAGTTCTACCGCGAGGTGGCGCAGGATCCCGGCCTGCAGGTAGTGTTCGGAGCTACGCCGACTTTGCTGAAGTATTCACAGGCCGCCATCGTCACCTCGGGCACCGCCACCCTCGAGACGGCTTTGATCGGCACACCCCAGGTGGTGTGCTACCGTGGCAACGGCAACCGTATCACCTACAAGCTTATGGAGAAGCTCCTGAAGGTGCGCTATGTGTCGCTTCCCAATCTTATCGTAGGCAACAGTATTGTGCCGGAGCTGCTGCTTCATCTGTGCACCCCCGACACCATAGCCCGGGAGCTTGCCCCCCTTCTTCAGAATTCTCCCCGCAGGGAGTGGCAGGTGTCGGGCTATAAGACCATGCGCCGCCGTCTTGGCAACAGTGTGGCTTCCGATTTCGTGGCCGAGCTGATCACGGATTCACTCTGCACAGGTGCCGTCCGCGATGCTGCCCCTGAAGAGATGTCGGATGCCGGAAAGGAGAATCCTGTTGAGGAGCCTGCGGGCAAGGATGCGCCGGTGAGGAAGCCGCGCCGCCACAGGCGGCGCAGGAACGCTGAAGGCGATTTGCCTCCCCGCGACCGTGATGCCGGACAGCCGCGCGACCCTGAGCGTAAGCCGGAGCAGGCTCAGGAGCGTAAGCCGGGACAGACGCCCGGACGTAAGCCTGCGCAGAAACAGGAGGGAAGGGCGCCCAGGGAGCGTCGGGATGCGCGTCCGGCAGACGGTGTGGCCGGGCGCGACAGTGAAGCTGTGATGGCAGATGATAAGTGAGGACGGCGGAGAAGTGCCATGTGCTGATAATTTTTGTGAACAAATGTAAACTTTCTTTTGTCGTAGATTGTTGTTATCTGCGGATAGGGATAGAAGATGTTTTTTTCACCTACAAAAATACCGGACTATGGCATATCTTGACAACGATAGGTTCTCCAGTCCCTACGGGGCTCTTATATTTCTTATATGCAGCGGTGTGCTCTTTTTAGGAGCCATCGCGGTGTTCATATGGCTATTGGTTGATTCCGCCGAAGATCACATGGTGAAGAACGTGCTCTACGGATCGGCGTTCCTTGCCATCACCCTCGGACTGTTTCTATATTCTCTTTTCCAGCAGCGTGCTCCCCGTACGTTCACATATATAATGTGGATACTGACGGGTCTCGGCATAGCCGCGTTTATCGTCGGGCTGAGCCTGAAAACCCCCGACCCGAAGCCCGTGGTCTTCGACGACGGCACTCCACGGTCGGAGGTGTTTGAGAGTCTGTAGAAGCGGGGGCTGGCAGGGTCAGTCGTCCCAGTCATCCCAGTCATCGTGATGGTGATGCTTCTTGTATTTCTTATATTTCTTGTATTTTTTCTTGAATTTTTTGTGTTTGCCCGGTTTGTGCCTGTGGTACCCGTCGGGTGAGTAGCCGTATTCGTAATAGTCGGGTGAGGCATATACATGCGTGCCCGGCGCGCATGCCGAAAGCGTGAGGAGAAACGCTCCGATCAGGGTCAGCGGCATCAGTCTTCTCAGTCGTTGTATTAATCTCTCCATATGGTATCCGTTTAAGCAGGTTTGACATAGCGGGCGAATCGTCGTCAGCACGGCTCCGCCTCACAGACAGAACGTCGCGGGGCGTGGCAATGTTCATTCCCCCGTCTCGCGGATGTCGTTAAGGAGCCTCGAGTTGAAGAGATCCCTTTCCTCGTCGCGGAGCCATCCCCATTTGTTGAAATATCTGGTCATGTTGATCAGATGTATGGCGAACATGCGCGGATTCCTGCGTGACGCGGCCGCATGCTGGTGGATTATGTCGGTGCCCGGCCAGTAGAGTGTGCGCCAGCGGCGGTGTATGCGTCTTGTGATGTCGATGTCTTCGGGATACATGAAGAAGCGCTCGTCGAACAGGCCGCACTCCTCGAGCGCTCGGTTGCGGAAAAGGAGGAAGCTTCCGAGAAGGTAGGGGCAGTCGATGGCTTTCGAATGGTCGGCATCGGCGAGGAGATAGCCTCTCATCCTCCGGCGCGTCAGGAAAGAGGGGATGAATCTTCTGGCTAACATGTCGCCGGGGGTCGGGAGCATGCGGCATGAATACTGCAGCCGGCCGTCGGGATAGTAAACCCTCGGGGCGATCATGCCGGTGTCGGGATGGTCGTCCAGATAACGCGCCAGCGGTGTCAGCGCGTCGCCTTCCCACCACACGTCGGCATTCATCACCAGATGGTAGCCTCCGGGATAGAGGGAAATGGCCCGGCGCAGCGCGATGTTGTGGCCTGCTCCGAACCCGTGGTTCTCCACGTGCGAATATTCGATACGCGTGGAGAGCGTGGCTATGGCCGAGAGACTGTTGTCAGGACTGTTGTCGATGATGAAAATATGTGCCACCTCCGCACGCAGGATGCACTCCACGGCTTTGCGGAGCTGCGGGAGCGGAGATCGGTGTACGACTATGGAGGCTGTGACAGTCACAGATGTTCAGCTTTATGGCCGTGGAAGTCAGAGCTCCACGGTGGCTCTTACAGGAAAATGGTCGGAAGGGGTGCGTGCCCTGTAATTGCTTACTGTCACTTCGGCAGGGGCATTTGCAGGGTTGAAGCTCTCGGTGTCAACTTCCGGGGTGCGGTAGGTGTCGGTGAGGATTCCGTATTTGATGACCTTCACCGCAGGACTCACGAATATATGGTCGATTCGCTGGTCGGAGAAGCCGTCGGTGTGGTAGCCGTTGAAGGTGCCGTTGGTCTCATAGACGAGTCCGGCTATGTCGTGGGAGTCGAGGAGGCCGCATTCGAGCACCGTACGGTATGAGTCGCTGTTCTGGTCTACGTTGAAGTCGCCGGTCAGGAATGCCGGGAGCTCGCTCCCGAGCTCAAGTATCTTTTTCTTTATCAGCTTTGCGCTTTCGATGCGCGCCGTGGTGCCCACGTGATCCATGTGGAGGTTGAACATCAGGAATTCCTTCCCTGAGGCTTTATGACGGAAATGTCCCCAGGTGCATATTCTGACGCATGCGGCGTCCCATCCGAGTCCGGGACGGTCGGGTGTTTCCGAGAGCCAGAAGTTGCCGTTGTCGAGCATGTCGAAGATATCCGTGCGGTAGAATATGGCGGAGTGTTCACCCTGCTCTTTGCCGTCGTCGCGTCCGACACCGATATAGCTGTAGGCGGGGAGAACCTTGTCGAGCGAGTCGAGCTGGCTCTTGAATCCCTCCTGCGTGCCGAAGATGTCGAAGTCGTGGAAGCGGACGAGGTCGGCGATCACGGGGAAACGGCGAGACCATCCGTTGCCGGCGGCATCGTCGCCTTTGTTAAGCTGGCGCAGGTTGTAGGTGGCGACATTGAATACTGCGTTATCCCCGGCCAGTGTGGTCAGGGGGGCGAGAGAGAGGATCACGATCGATAGTATCTGCAGAAGTTTCATGAATGGGGTTTATGGTTTATGGTTTATAGTTGAGGGTTTAGGGTTTAGGGTTTATGGTTTAGGGTTTATAGCTGAGGTTGGGAGGATGGTTGCAAAGTTAATGAAAAATGAGGTCAAAAACGAATTTCAGAAGTGGAAATTCGTAGGTTGTGCCAGGAGGTAAAAGAAAAAGGCCATGAAAACCTGTCCGTCGATTACCGACGGACAGGTTTTCATGGCCTTTTTCTTTTTGTTTCTTTGACAGCGCCGGCCTACCGGCGCTGAGAGCCATCCGCGGAAGTGCTGCCTGATAGTTATGACAGCAACGGCAATTTGTAAATAGTAATTAGCAGTTTGCGATTAGTAATTATGATTTGCTTAATTAATTCATAATGCACTTAATTAATTCATAATGCACTTAATTAATTCATAATGCAAATTGCATAATGCATAATTAGTTACGCGGTTAGAATGCTATTATAAAGACTTATAAAGGCTAATCGGGGTTTTCTCGATTTACCCAAGAGGCTTGAGAGACTTGAGGAACTCGATTAGATGCCTTGACACTTTAGACGGAACTAAAGGGCTTTATAAGGGATTCTGGCATTGGGACGACTGGGGACGGGGCTTCCGGAGGCCGGGTGCAGTCGTTGCTAATTCTAATTACCATGCGCGAGACTTTTGTGAAGCGACCGGAAGCAGCGAAGCTTGCTGCAATTTTGAATTTGGAATGTTGAAT
>ERZ836877.3996-NODE-3996-length-15755-cov-3.798344_pt1 | contig 15755 bp, 11 predicted proteins | sample MGYA00519469_ERZ836877 | MGnify/ENA primary metagenome ERZ836877 (study PRJEB31850, sample SAMEA3708809) | human gut metagenome | biome: human gut; feature: human-associated habitat; material: faeces | place: China | collected 2014 ... | reverse complement strand
TTTTAATTATATTTTTATAACAAAAAGACCTCATAAAGAGGTCTTTTTGTCATAGGCAACTTTTGTTTTTTAATATACTGGTGTAATGTTATAAACTGAATCACAAAAATCAAACAGTGAAATTGTGACAATGCCAATTAAGCCATTATCAGTAACAATTTTATACTGACCATATCCCAGGCTTTCCAAAATTGCAAATTCACCGCCATATGTAATATTTGCAATGAATTGTTTTTTTTCATTGAATACAACAATATCTGAATCACCATGCCATAAACAAAAGTCTGTAACATTTGCGTTGGTTTTAAAATTTTCGTATTCTTCCATACCTTTATTTATTCTGTATGTGAATAGCTCTTGTTTTTCCATATAAAGATTATATACAGAACCTTTATAACCTACTAAATATTCTTTATTTCCGTAGTTTTTTAGTATGGTTATTGCATCTCCTACTTTTATATAAACTATTTTTCCTTCAGAAGTTAGTTTGTGCATCGTTTCTGTACTTTCGTATGTTAGAAGATCTCCAAATGAGTAGTATTGGTCGTTTTTAATTTGACCTGCTGCTTCTTGAGCATATAGCGTTAAAACACCTACAGCATCTGTAACATCGATTATTCCATCACTATTAAAGTCATAGATATATTCGTTTAGCACAAGCTCTTTAGAGCCTGCTGCCTTGCTGGCATAATACCGCAAAATTTCAATTGCATCGCTAACATCAATTGACTGATCTCCATTTACATCGCCTTTTTTATATCGTGAATCTGCCAGAACAGTTACATTTCCGGTAAATACGCCTATAAAAAAAACAACAACACATAGAATCCCTTTTAACAAATTTTTCATTTTTAACTCCTTTGCTATGAGCCTATGATTTTTGTTTTACTTACGAATGAGCCCATAGAATATACCATTATTCAAAATTTGTCAATACCCCAATAATGTATCAAAAATTGATTATGTATATGTGATAAATATCTTTTGCTATTTTTGTTTTATTTTTTATTTTTCTATTTTATCTTTATTTTCCTTTTTATTTTTTCTTTTGTTCATTCTCACCTTTTGTGCAACTAGTACTATTACAATTATTGCACAAATTATTAATATAGCTATTGTATAAAAAATATTATCTCCTGTTTTCACAGTGTCAATTATTTTTTCAATTAAATTTTTATCTTTTGTATCTTCATTTTCATTTGTATTATTATTTAATTTATTTTTATCTTTTGTATCTTCATTTTTATTTGTATTATCTTTTGTTTTTTCTACTGCAAATACCCATTTTACTTTTGTTGTTGATAGTGTATAGTCATTTTTTAGGTCTGTTGGTACTTCTATTTTAAATTTTAATTCTCCATTATATTTTTTTGTGTATTTGCCTAATGAAATATAGTTATTCATTAGCTCTGCTCCTAGGTTTCCGTCATATATTGTTTTTTCTTCTGAATTATTTGAGCTTTTAAGTGTTATTTTTAGTTTTATTTTTTCAAGTAATGAATAATCTATATCATCGTAATACTCTGTTTTATCTATTGGCTCAGTTTTAAAAAATACTTCAATTTCATTATTTGTTGTATTTTTTATATATGCCACATCTTCTTTTGTATCGCCTGGTAGTAACTCATTTATGTTTAAAAAGAAGTCGTTTGGAGTTGCTATTAGGCCTTTTTCTCCATTGTATTCTACTGTGTTGGCTTGTACATTTATTGGTTGTAATATTTGTAAAATAAAAATTATGGCAATTATTATTTTTATTATTTTATTTTGCATTGCTAATTTAGCCATTTTTTTACTTTTTAATTTATTACTTGATTTTATTATTTTTTCTTTTTTTAGCATGCTCTTTCTCCTTCTTTTTATTTTTTTATTCATTATATTTTATATGGTTTGGATATACACATTTTTGTATATCGCTTTTTGTTATACCTGGCCATGGATTTGTACTATTTTGTTCAAAATTTGGTGTAAAGTTTTGGCTTTGTATAGCCTCTGCTGTTACATTTATACTTATTTCTTCAAGTGACCAGCTATTATCTAAATCACTTGGAATTGTTACTTGCGTAAATAATGTTACTGGATTTGAATGATCTGTTAATATTGTTTTATAATAAAAATATCCGTCATTTTCACAATAATACCAATTTGTTGTATCTACATTTACATTATCAATTGTTAACATTTTTGTACTATTTTGCAAGTTTTCATCTTTGCAATTTATTTCAACTTTTGCCCTTATGTAACAATCAACAGATCCTTGCACGCAACTTATTTCTGGTATTTTGCTTATGTGTTCTCCTGGCAATATGTTTTGTTTATCTTGCCATTCTACTTTATTTCCTGTTGAGTCAATTGTGTATTCTTTTAAATCTATATCTACAATTCCCATTTTTGCATGGTTTGTAACTGTTGTTGTGTCTGTGAAGTATGCTATTATTCCTGATACTCCTATTATTGCTAGTATACTTATTATTGCTAGAATACATTTCGTTTTGTTTTTAACTTTTTTCATTTGTTCACCTCCCAATTTTATTTTAGATTTTTGTTATGAAATATCTACAAACTCTATATTTTCACGGTATTTTCTATTTTCATATTAGTATTCGTATAAAAAATATATACGGAAACTCCCCCCTTTCTCATTTTTTTATTTATATTTTTTTGAATAAAATCTTTTTTAGATACCATTGATATAAATTTCTTGAATTGGTATCTCGAAATTAGTGGTCTGATTTTTATCTGTCCACATATCAAAATTTGCTCTGCGCCGTTGTCAGCGGCGATTCGCGGAAGACCTGTTCGGCCTTCCACTTCTCTACGTCTCTGGTTTACTCAATCTTTAATTTCCATGCTCCGCTTGTATCTTTTCCGTCAACCGGGATATCAGACTCGAGAGAAACTACGGGCACAACGCCGTGAGAGCTGCTGACGGCGTTACCAATCGAATAGAACAACAAGCTGAAACCGCCGACATTTTTACTGTCCGCACAGCTCACATAGAAGCAGCAACTGCTCGAGCCAATATACACTCTGCGCGAAGCCAACCAGAAGTAACCTCTGCCACTTAATAAAACATTATATGCTGACTTATTTTCAAAGTAATCAGATGGACTACCATAGCCATAGTATGTCTGCGTTACTGTTACCGGATTACTACTACTTGCCTTTACTAATCTTGTATCACTTGTATCTTCTATTCCTCCTGTTACTCCTTCTCCTTTTACAAATGTTCCACTTGTGTATGTTCTCGTTCCTCCATATTTTCCTGTACTACTATTACTATTGCTAAATGTATATGGATCATAGCTTGAATACTTTTCTATATCTCCTATATTTACACTTCTTCCTCCTACTGCTCCTTTTCCTCGTCCATATATTGCTCCTATGTCATTTAATATATTTTCTGAATTTATATAGCCTTCTTTTCCATTCAAATACAATGTTTCCAAATTGCTTGCTGCTATTAGCTCTACCTTTCCTGAATCTTTATCCACACTTAGCACTCTCCATTTTACTGTATCGCTCGAACTATATGTTGATACTGTACTATGTCCTGTTACGGATTCTTCCGTTGTATATGTTAGTGGCGTTATTAAACCTGAATTTGCGTCATAGTTTACATAATCTCCTATATTAACTACATCTGCTAATAGTTTTATTGTTTTTATAAATGTTACTTGTGTTTGTACTGTATATGTTTTTCCATTGTATTGTATTTGCATATTTACTAAATATGTTCCAGCTAATCTTTGGGTGTATGTTGTTTTTCCTTCTATTGTTACATCTCCTGTTACTTCTACATTTTGTTCTTGTCCTCCTGAATATAGTAATTTATATTCAAAATCATCTTTTGTTAGCTCTGTTCTTACTTCATATGATGTTTCTTTTGGTGTTGCTGACATTCCTATTACGTAATATTCTGTTTGTGTTGTATTTGTTATTAAACCTGTATCTGTTAGTAGGCTATTACTTGTTTTTTCATTTTTAAATGTTATTTCACCTTTATTTTCTGAAGATTGTAATAAATTTATTATTCCTTTATTGCCATCTACTTCTGCATTTTTTATTGGTATTATTGTGTTTAGTGTATATCTGTATGTTTTTTCTTCGGTTATTTCATATTTATATGGCTCTATTTCTGGTATTTTTATTGTTTTGGTTATTTCGTCTGTTGTAACATTTTCTAGGTCTTTTTCTGTAAATGTTATTGTTCTATATAGTGTTACTTTTTCGTTGTTTTGCTCATCTTTTCCTATTATTTTAAATATAAATGTACTATTTCCATGTGCACTATATAAACTACTTGTTTTTATTGTTTTATTTATTGTTAGCTCTCCTGTTTCTTGCTTATCATATGCTGTTACTGTTTGTTCAAAACTTGCATTTTGGCTATTTATTACAAATGATAATTTTTTGTCTGATATACTATACCCTGTTGGTGCTTGTTTTTCTTGAAAATAATATCCTCCCCATTTTAAATTATCTACTGTTATTTGACCGTTTTCGTTTGTTGTATATTCGCCTTGTAGCTCACCATTTGATAAGTATAATTCATATACTGCATTTGGTAATATATTTGTTGTTTCGTTTCCACTTGAGTCACATGCATATTTTGTTAATGTTACTTTTCCTGTTTTTTTATTATTTATTATTTCTTTTGTCATTTCATTTGTATCTTCATTTAATACTTCATATATTGTATTTCCCTCTTTAAATGTTTCTCTATCCACTGTAAAACAAAATTTTGTTGTTGTTATTTCATATCCTTCGGCTGGTCTATATTCTTGTATATAATATGTTCCCCATTCTATTCCTTCTATTCTTAGCCTTCCAGATTCATTTGTTATATGAAATATTGGTTCGTCTGTTTCTGCATCTTTTAATTTAAGCTCTGTTCCATCTTTATTATATATTTTAAATTCTACGCCTTCTAAATAATTGCCTTCATTATCTTTTTTTATTAATTGTAAAGTTGCTTTACTTCGTGCCTCTTTTTCTGTTTTTTGCACTTCTGTTTCCACATTCGAGGCACTTATTGTGAATTTATGTTTTGTTTGTGATATATCGTATCCATATACTGTTCTTGTTTCTTTTAAATAATATGAGCCCCATATTAGCTCTTTAAATGTAACTACTCCATTTTCATCTGTTTGAGCTTGCTTTATTAGTGTATCTTTTTTGTATAATATTTCACCATTTTCATTGTATATATTTGCATTTGCATATAGCCCATATGTTGCACCTTGCAATTTTGTTCCATCTTTTTCGTCTTGTTTTGTTAGTGTTACTGTTCCTTTTTTTCTTATATTTTTTATTTTTACTGTTTTATCTTTTTCATTTTTACTTAAATATGTATTTTGCGTAGCAAGTTCGTATCCTTTTAAACTTTGCTTTTCTTGTAATATATATGTATTTCCCCATTCTAAGTCGTCAAATACAATATTTCCACTCGAATTTGTTGTTCCTGTTGATATTACACTTCCATTTGTATCTTTTAAATCAAACACTGCTCCTGATAGTGGTACTTCTTTTTTGCTTGAATTTAAATATTCGTCTATTTTATATACTGTTATGCTTCCATTTAGTCTTTGATTTTCTATATTCAAATGTATTTTAGGCACATTGTTTTCAATTACTGATTCTTGCTCTTCTTCTGTTTTTTCTACACCTGTTTTTGTGTTTAATTTTACATTTTTTACAAATGCTCTGTCTAAACCAGCTTTTCCTGAACTATCTTTTCTGTATGTAAATGATATTGTATATTTTCCTTCTGGTAATTTTTCGGTTGTTACTGAATTGTATTTTAATGTATTATAAACAGTTCCGTATGATGTTCCACCTATTTTAGTGCTTGTTCCTCCTATTGTTTTTCCTGTTTCTACATTTGTAATTGTATAATACACATAATCATACTTTACAGATTCTGATGATACAGACCAATCAAATGATAAATTTCCTTTTTTTGTTACTGTAAACTCGTTTGATGTCATTGTTGATGTTGTACTATTATTTTGATTGCTACTATCTATATATGTGTTATTGCTTTGCCAAGTTCCATCTTCATTTTGTGACCAACCAGCAGTTCCGTCTGCTAAATTTGGAGCTGTAAATGTTATATTATCATATTGTATGTCATCATATTGCAAATATTTTACAGTGTATTTTCCATCTTTTATAGTTATTGTATATCCACCTATTTTTTCATATCCATCAGGCACCTGCTCTTCTTTTAATATGTATGTACCCTCTTTTATATTTGCTATTATAGTTTTCCCTAAAATATTTGTTGTATAACTTCTTAATTTATTTCCTTCTGTATCATATAAACCAAATTGCACTCCTGATATTTTCATTCCATTTTTTGCGTCTGTTTTTGTTATTTCTATGTCGTATTCTTTTTCTATTAATCGTACATCTGTTGCATTACTTGGCATGTCTTTCATGTAGGTTGATTGTACTCCTGTGTATAAATCTATTGCATCACTGTTTATTGTGTAGGTGTTGTATGCTTTTTTGTCTATTAGTGTTTTGTCGTTTGGTGATGTCATATTTATGTTTATGTATGTTATTGAATTTTCTTCTATTTCGCCTTCTATTTTTATTTTTACTGCTTTTACTTCGTTTGTGGTTGTCCATATTCCATTTTCGTTTGTTTCCATTAGCGTCCATGATGTTTCATCTGGTGTTGTTGTGTTTGCGTAGTATACTTTTGGTGTTAATCCTTTTGTTTGTAGGTATGTTGTGTCTACGCTTTTAAATGTTCCATACCATTCAGATTGGTTATATGGGTTTGTTCCATCTACTGTTGTTAGCTCTGCGTGCTCTAGTATATCTATAAATTCGGTGTTTACTAGTGTGTTGTATCCATTTCTTAGTTTTAATTTGTATGTATATTCTGTGTTCATTGGTGCTACTGCATTTTCTTGCACATAGTCTGTTGTGTATTGTGTTTTTACCATTTTTATTAGCTCTTGGTGTGATGCTAGGGCTAGTAATATATTTTGGCTTGCTCTTGCTGTTGCCATTGTTTTGTTGTTGTGGCTTCCTGTTGATTGTGGCGACATGTCTTTTGCATCTGTGTATGCATATGTTGTTATTGAATATGTTGGATTTGTTGAATTATAATATTTTTCATAATTTAGTCTTGCATCTACTGTATATCCTATTGAAAAGTTTTTGGCTATTATTGGATTGTCTGAAAAATCAAAACTTATTGATATTTCTTTTCCTTCTTTTTGTATTGTTGCTCTTTCTTTTAAATATTCTGTTATATTTACATCTTGTGATAATTCATTTTTAAATTTTATATCTTTTTGTGTTATATTTATTGTTTCTATTAATGTTTCTAGCTCCTCTTGATCTGTTATTCCGTATAGTTGAATGCTATTTATTTCGTTTTCGTATTTATTATCTATTGTTGTTGTATGGCTTAAATTAGTTTCAAAATATTCTACATTTTTATCTACTGTAAATTGTTGCATATGTGCATATGCATAATAATATCCTGGTGTTTGGGGTCTTTCTATTATTCGTATTGTATCTTGTGAACGTAAAACTCCTTTTCCGTATATATTATTATCTCTTTCATATAATCTTGTTTGTGAATAATTTTCTTGCTTTATTTGTGGTATTATTGTTTGTCCATTTTTATCGTTTAGCTCTGTAAAATCGTAATTTATTATATATGTTGGATTTTCGTATGTTTTATTTTTTATATTTTCTGCTATATTTATTACTCCTGTTGTTTTTATATAAAATGATTTTATGCTTTCATTTAACCCTGTTACTTCTGCTCTTATTGCTACTGCTTCTTCTGGTATTGTTTGGTTTGTTGTTTCTTTTCCCCATTTTCCTTCATATATTTTTGTGTATTCTGTTAATGCTCTTGTATTTACATCTTTTTTATATAATGCATATAGTTTTAATGTGTATTCTCCATCTTCTAATGTATATCCATTTGCATTTGTAAAGCTTGTATATCCTGGTACTTGTATTGTTGTAAATTTATATTCATTATCTGATAGAGTGTGATATGTATCACTATATATTTCTAATAAATCATCTGTTATTGATATTTGGTATCCTGCATCTTCTGCATTTGTTGTTGTTGTCGCATATAGTGTGGCTGTAAAATTTATGTCATTTTCTATTGTGTCTTTATACACATAATCTGGACTTACATATTTTCCTGGTACTATTCCTACTGTTTGATTTTGTATTCTTTTTAGTGTTACTTCTATATCACTTTTTGCTAATTCTGTTTCTTCTGTTTCGTCTTTATATATTCCTTTTAAATATACTGTATTTGTTATTGTTTTTTCTGCATATTCTTCTCCTGGATATCCTACTATTATTGATCTTTCTACTAAACTATTTTCTGGTACATTTGTTTCTTCTAATTTATAACTTATTGTTCCATCTTCGTTTTGTATTATATTATCTTTTTTCGCTATTACTGCTCCTTGGGGTAATGTGTCTATTATATATCTACTTTTTAGCCCTCTTGCATTTAGCTCTTTTGTGTTATATCTAAATGTGTATTGTACCCATGCGTAATCTTGTACACTTTTTCCTTCTGCTACATATGCGTTTAATCCATCTGCACTTGTTATTGCTTTTGCTGTCTTATTTATATAATATGTGTCTTTTTGTGATGTGTAATTATATGTTAATTTTTCACTTTCTACTGTTTCTTCTTCATCTATTAATGTTGCTTTTATTTCTTGAGCATAGCCATTTACACAACTTCTTGAATCTAATTGCCATAGTAATTCAAATGATCCATTAAATGTTGCTCCTTGCTCTATTTCTTTATTATTATAAAATGTATATGTGTCTGTTGTTATATCATATTTATATGACCAATCTCTTCTTTTATTTTGCGTGTTATATTCATCTGCTGCTATATCTGTTGCTTTTACTGTACTTGCTCTATTTGCTTTTCCTATTCCTGGTAATGTTATTTTTATATCATTTGTGTTATATGCTTTTTCACATACTTCATTTTGATAATATACTGTTAATTTTATTACCCTTTTTTCACTTTTTGTGGCATCCCAATTATAGTCTTTACTTGTTGTTCCTCCCCATCTCATTGCTAATTTAAATCCACTACTTTTCGATTTATTTTCTGATGTACTTAATGGTGAATTTATGTTTTGCGTTAAATTAATATTTGTATTTTCTTCATTAAAAATATCGTCATTTGTACTATCGCCATTTTCACTTTCATTTGCTGAAATTTCGGTTTCTGTTTTATTATTTAATTTATTTTCTTCTGTTATATTGTTGTTTGTTTCTGATATATTATTTTCTTGTATACTATTATTTTGGTCAAGTTCTTCTGCTATTGCATATAATGGAGTATATGTTAACAAAATTAATGTTGCTAATATTAATGAAATTATTTTTTTACTTTTGTGCCGCAATTTCCGCAGAAAACTCCGTAGGTTTCCGTGCGGCAGTTCGGGCAAATCAGAATTTCCGTCATTTCGTTTGAGCAGCGCGGGCACGTCGAATAAATGGATTCCGTTCTGAAACCGCAGTGTCTGCAATACAGAAGGCGTTTTTTAGGCGCGGGAGGTTGGCTCGGAGAGAGGGCGGGGGCTGCGGCGGATAAGCTTTCTTCCCGTTCGTCCGACGCCTTTTCGCCGCCGTCCGCTTCCGTCGCGGCGTTGTCGCTCTGCGCAGTCTGCGCTTGCGCCTCCTCGGACTGCTCCGTGTTTGTTTCCGTTTCCGCAGCGTTGCCCGTCTCTGTGACAGGCGTTGTTGAACTTTCCTTTGCGGAATTTTTTTTGAGTACAAAGTTTAAAAACAGTGCAAGCAGCAGCGCCGCAGTGAACACCGGCGAAGCGTAATATAACGATTTCAGCGTAAGCGCCGCTGCATTCTGCGCCGCCGCCGAATTTAAAACGTCGCTCATGGGAAGCACGGCGAGATAACCCGTTTGAAGCAGCAGTATACATATAGAAGCAGTGAGCCACAGCGCGCGGCTGAGCCTGTTTTTAGAGGTGAGCATAACAATCGCAGCCGCGGCGGTGAGAACGCCCAGCGCCGTTTCTGTTATTTCCGAAAGCTTGTTTGCGTTCAGTTGGCTTGAAAAGACTGCGGCAACGACGCGCATTGCCGCCGCGAGCGCCAGCAGCGAGAGTCCGACGACCGCCCGTTTGTTTTTGGAAATGAAGCAGGTCATGACGGCGAGAACCGCGGCAACGCCCCAGAGCGCCGCTACTATTAAATCCGGAATATCCGAAACTCCCAATGATTGCGTCAACAACAGCATAAATGCGCCTCCGCTTAAATAATACAACTTTTTTCCTCTTTATGCAATGAAAAGAGAGAAAAAAAGTTCAATCGGACGTCGTGCTTACTGAAAGCTCCGCGTGTTCTTTGTCGCCGCTGCCGTCGTCGGACATTTCCTCGCGTTTTTTGAAAACTTTTCGATAGCACCTCAACGCTATGGGAGCAAAGATGACGAGGGAAAGCGTTTCCGCTATCGGATAGGCATAGAAAAGCCCGCTCATTTGGAAGAAATAGTCCAGAAGATATGCCATGGGAATCAGGAAAATCAGCTGTCTCGACACACTGAGGAACATGGAGAACAATCCGATGTTGAGCGATTGGAATGTCGTGACGAGCAGTATACCCAGCGAAGCCGGCAAAAAGCACCAGCTTATGCACCTGAAAGCGTAAATAGTGTCCTCCCTGAGCGACGGGGTGGTTTCAAAAATGTCCACAATGAGACCGGGACAAATTTGGAATAGCAAAAGTCCTACCGTCATAATGGCTGCCGAAGTTATCAGAGACCTTTTCCAACAGTCGTTGTATCTCGCTCGGTCGTTTGCGCCGAGATTGTAGCTGAGAATGGGCAGTGTGCCCTGCATCAGACCGAATACCGGCATAAAGACAAAGCTTTGAGTGGAGAAATAAATGGTCAGAACCCTTATTCCGTTGGGATACGCTTTGAGTATGCTGTTGAGTATAATGGTGGTGAACGAGCCGAGCGCGTTTAGTATGAACGTGGGCAGACCTATGCGGAATATGTTCCACACTGTGTTCCATTTTAATTTCATTTTGGCGAGGTTTATGTTCACGTCCTGCTTTTTTACGATAAACACGAGAATAACGTACGCGCAGGCAACAAATTGTCCGATGATTGTGGCAATCGCCGCGCCCGCAACGCCCATGTTGAGACATTTCATGCCCCAGAATTCGTCGAAAATGAAAATAGGGTCGAGTATGATATTGACTATTGCGCCGAGCGCCTGACTTACCATAGGCGCTTTCATGTTTCCCGTAGCTTGAAGCAGCTTTTGCGCGACAATGCTGACTACGGAAAAAACGGACAGTCCGAGCATATAAATAAGGTACTCGTTGCCCATATCTATCATTTCCGCGTCTTCCGTAAACAGCTTCATAAAGGGGACGGACACGGTAAAGGCGAGCGCCACAAACAGCAGCGAGCCGATAATGGAAAGAAAAACGGCGGTGCGCGCGACATTGTCCGCGCCTTCGCGGTCGCCCTCGCCGAGCTTTCTCGATATGAATACGTTTGCGCCCACGCCTATTCCCAGCGCGAGCGAAATCTTTATCATCACCATAGGGAAAGAAATGCCCACCGCCTCGAACGCGACCTGACTGTACTGCGACAAAAACATACTGTCCACGATTGTGTAAAGCGCGTCGATAAACATGGATATGATGGCGGGAAGCGACATATTAAGCAGCAGCCTTCCCATGGGCATACTGCGCATTTTTGCCGATTGTAAAGTATCGTTTTTCTCTTGCATGATTTCACCTGACAAAAAGATTAAAGTTTAACCAAACTATTTTAACAGATTCGCGGCAAAAAGCAAGCGTAAAAGGTGCGCAAAAAAGGAAAAATTTGCGCAATCCTCCGACTGCCCGCAAAAGAAAAACGGCGCGACGCGCCGTTTTTCTTTTATATTGATTTAAAGGAAAATAGCGAGGAAAATACCTGCCGCGACGGCAGAGCCTATGACGCCCGCCACGTTGGGACCCATTGCGTGCATGAGCAGATGATTGTCGGGGTCGTATTTTCTTCCCACCGTATGGGACACTCTCGCCGCCATAGGCACGGCGGATACGCCCGCCGAACCGATAAGAGGATTGATTTTGCCTTTGGTAAGCCAGCACATGAGCTTTCCGAACAGAACGCCGCCGACGGTGGAGAAGCAGAAAGCGAACAGTCCCAGACCGATGATGAGCAGCGTGTTGAGAGACAAAAAGTTTTCCGCAGTTGCGGTCGCTCCTACCGAGATGCCGAGCAAAAGGGTGACTATGTTCATGAGAGCGTTCTGCGCCGTGTCGGAAAGTCTTTCGGTGACGCCGCACTCCTTAAACAGGTTGCCGAGCATGAGGCAGCCGAGCAGAGGCGCGACGGAGGGGAGCAAAAGCGCGGTGATGATTGTCACCATAATGGGGAAAATGATTTTTGCTGCCTTGGAAACGTTTTTGGGCGGCTCCATGCGAATCAGCTTTTCCTTTTTGGTGGTGAGCATCTTCATCAGCGGAGGCTGAATCAAAGGAATCAGCGCCATGTAGGAATAAGCCGCGACCGCAATCGGTCCGAGCAGGTGGGGCGCCAGCTGATTGGTTACGTAAATAGCCGTAGGTCCGTCGGCGCCGCCGATAATGGCAATAGCCGCAGACTCCTCGCCGGTAAAGAAGCACACCGCAATCAGGAACGCGCAGTAAATTCCGAGCTGCGCCGCCGCTCCGAGCAGCATTGATTTGGGATTGGCGAGCAGGGGACCGAAGTCGGTCATCGCGCCCACTCCGAGAAAAATCAGACAGGGATAAACGCTTGTCTTGACGCCTATGTAAAGTATGTCCAGCAGACCGCCGTTTTGCAGCACGTCCATATAGTCGGGCTTGGAGTTGTCAAACCACATTTCGGGGTGGTAAATGCCCGTGCCGGGCAGGTTTGTCAGCAGCATACCGAAGGCTATGCCGACAAGAAGCAGCGGCTCGAATTTTTTGACAATACCAAGATAAAGCAAAACGCAGGCGATTAAAATCATGACTGCCTGTTTCCAGTCCATTGTGGCAAAGCCGGAGCTGCCGAACAGGTTGCTTAAAAAATCTCCTATGTTCATGTCGCTCCTTTCAGGCAAGCTCGTAAATGGGAGTGCCTTGCTCTACCTTTGAACCCTTCTGCACGTAAAACGCCGTGACGGTTCCGTCCTTGCTTGCCGAAATTTCGTTTTCCATTTTCATGGCTTCGATAGTGAGAACGACGTCGCCGCGCTTTACCTTGGCGCCGACGCTTACTTTGAGTTCCATAACGACGCCGGGCAGAGGGGACTCCACCGCGTTTGCGCCCTTTGTCACCGTAGCGGTAACGGCGTCCGCAGGCGCGGGGGCTGCGGTCTGAGTTTGAGCCGGCAAAGCGGGAGCGGGAGCCGATATGGCGTCATATTCTTTAAGAAGAGAGGCAACGCCTTTTTCCACCTCTACCTCGTAGATTTTTCCGTTTAATTTGACGTTATATTTCATGTCAGTCCTTGTTCTCCTTTTTTTCTTTTATGGAAACGAATTTCAGCTCGTTGAGCGGAGTTTCAAGCTCGTCCGCGACAATAGCCATAATCATGGCGGCTTCCTTGTCGGGCACGTCGAAGAGCTTTACGCTGCCGCACGAGCCGGGAGCGGGGGTTGAGTCCTCCTGCGGTTTGCCCGCGGGCTGCTTTTTGAGCGCTTTCTTTGTAAGATAGTTGAGCAGAGCGATTAAAAGCGCCATGACGGCAAGCACGACAATTATGAGCACAAAGCCTATGACGGAGTAAAGCGCCGCTTCGCCGAAAGTAAGCTCGACGTCGGCAAAAGATAAAAGATTCAGCATTTTCCGTTCTCCTTATTCCGTCACCGCTTCGATGGTGTAGGAAACGACGTTTTCTTCCTTTTTGCGCCTTTCCTCGAAGAATTTTTCCGCTACCTGAGGGAAAGCGATGTAGCTCAAAACGTCCTCGTCGCTTTTCGCCGTGCCGGAAAGCTCCTTTTTGGTTTTTTCAAATGAGGGCTTCAAAGTGTCAGCAAAACGGCATTCGATGGGTTTTTCGTCTCCCAACGCCTTTTTGACAAGCTCGGGGTTGACCTTGCCGGGCGCGCGGCCGTATTCTCCGTGCAGATAAGCCTTGACCTCTTTGCCTATGCTTTTGTAGCGTTCGCCGAGCAGCACGTTCTGCGTCGCCTGCACGCCTACCATCTGACTCATGGGCGTGACCAGCGGGGGATATCCGAGGTCCTCTCTCACGCGGGGAATTTCCTCCAAAACCTGATTGAGTCTGTCGAGTGCGTTCTGCTGTTTGAGCTGCGAAAACAGGTTGGACAGCATTCCTCCCGGCACCTTGTAATTGAGCGCGTCGGTGTCCGTGACCATAGCTAGCGGCATAAGAGTGCCGTCTGCTATGTAATCGTTGCGTATGGGCTTGAAAAAGTCGTTTACCTTTTTCATTACGTCGGCGTCGGCAACGCAGTCGTAGCCCAATTCTCTCAGAGCGTAAACAAGCGTTTCCGTCGCAGGCTGCGACGTGCCTCCCGAAAAAGCCGACGACGCGGTATCGATAACGTCCGCGCCCGCTTCGATGCCTTTAAGATATGTGATGAAGGCAAGGCCCGTGGTGCAGTGCGTGTGCAGAACGACGGGCAGACCGACCTTTTCTTTAAGCGCTTTGACCAGGTCGTAACACTCCTGCGGTCCCATGACGCCCGCCATGTCCTTGATGCATATTGTGGACACGCCCATTTCCTTCATTTCGGAGGCGACGCCGACAAAATTGTCAAGGGTGTGGACGGGGCTCGTGGTGTAGGAAATGGCTCCGCTTGCGATTGCTCCCGCCTTGACGGTTTCTTCGACCGCAACCTTAATATTCCTTGTGTCGTTGAGCGCGTCGAAAATACGGATTATGTCTATGCCGTTTTCCACACTCTTTTTGACGAACATTTTTACCACGTCGTCGGGATAATGACGGTAGCCCAAAAGGTTTTGTCCCCTAAGCAGCATTTGCAGCTTGGTGTTTTTGACCTTTTTGCGGATTTTTCTCAATCTTTCCCAAGGGTCCTCGTTTAAAAACCTCAGACATGAGTCAAAGGTTGCTCCGCCCCAGCACTCTATCGAATAATAGCCCGCTTTGTCCATTTCTTCGAGTATGCCGTCGAATTTGTCGTAGGGCAGCCGTGTCGCGATGAGGGACTGATTCGCATCTCTCAAAACGGTTTCAGTGAATTGAACTTTTTGTGCCTTCATTTAACGAATTTCCTTTTTTATATTTTTTACGGCTTATGCCCGACTAGGCTCGAATTGAAAAAGTGTAGGCATAAACTATAATTATAGCGAATTAAGGTTGAAATTTTTTATAAATATGAATTTTATTCATATTTTTGCCTTTCTTTCAAGGGCAAAAGCTGCAAAAAACATGAATAAAATTCAGGTTTTGCGCCTTGAAAGGGCATAAAGCAGCTCAAAGCCAATCTCAACCAATATTATTTTAACAAATAAAAATTCAATGTCAACGGAAATGTATAGCTTACTCAAAAGAAATTTTTTTGTATGCGGTTATAACTAAAATTTATCGACTTTGAAAGCGCGGCGTTTGGCTTTTCCGTGTCGGCGGGCATAGTATAAAGAGGGAGGATATATGAACGAGAACGTCTGGCAGGCGCTGCTCTTTTCCGCGATAATCCCCGCGGAGAAACGTACCGTTCTCATCAAGTCCTTTGAGAGAGGCGACTGGAGC
>ERZ836877.3982-NODE-3982-length-15807-cov-3.376079_pt1 | contig 15807 bp, 5 predicted proteins | sample MGYA00519469_ERZ836877 | MGnify/ENA primary metagenome ERZ836877 (study PRJEB31850, sample SAMEA3708809) | human gut metagenome | biome: human gut; feature: human-associated habitat; material: faeces | place: China | collected 2014 ... | reverse complement strand
CTTCGCTCCAAGACCCTCAATAAAGCGAGCTAATTTTGGAACACGGAACTGAACATCCTATTCATTTAGTAATATGACGATAAGCTTGCGTTAGCTATAATGAAAGGAATTAGGAATTCTTATTTTAATAAGGAGATATTGGAAGTATCACTTGGAATTTGATATATCGGAACCATCGGCAGATTTGGGAATATGCACTTGAAATACCATGATAGGGCCTGATATCGGAGGAATAGTAACGGATTTAGAACCAAACGGTGTGTTTGTAATTTTTTGTTTGGCTGTGACTTGGACTGCATAAAGATGGCCCGGCATAAATTTAGTGATAACACTAACCGGAATAATAATCTGTGGAACAATTAGACCCTCCTTTTTGAAGAAAGTCGGCGCGCTTTCCATAAGGTAGTCTACAGCTTGCCCTTCTACGAGTTCGACTATACGTAAATCATAAATATAAGTGACAGTAGGGGTATTACTTACTATCGGCGGAGTCCACTGCAACACAGGATTTTGCAGTGAAACAGTATAGACATCGTAACCACCTTCGTTAATATTGGGATTAGATTTATTCGGATTAACCCAAGCAGGAGCTTGCATATTCATATTCTGAGCATATAACATGCACGATAAAGCGAAGATTGCGAGTAAGCTTATTGTAACTCTAAGATATCTCATATTTGTTCAGTTATTATTAGACTTACTGGATTTCGAGCGGTAGACCATTGGTGTCACGCCTACGGTTTTACGGAAAACAGTGCTGAAATATCCCGGATCCTCCATTCCGCATTGATAAGTAATTTCTGCAACAGTAAGATCGGTGGTCAAAAGAAGGTTTTTAGCTTTAAGTAAGCGCAATTTCAAAATGTACTCTTTAGTCGTTATTCCAGTAATTGCTTTGAGTTTACGGTTTAGCTGTGCTCGTCCGATACACATTTCGGATGCTATTGCGTCATAGTCAAGTTTGCCAAGAGTCATTGCATTATGAACAGTGACAACAAATTTTTCAACGAAAGCTTTATCACGCTGTTCGCGCTCTGTAAGAGGGTCTTCGATAATTATGGATTCTTCCTGCATTTCGGTGAACTCATTGTTGTCTTTCGCAGGAATAGTCTCCAACGTAGCAGCAAATTTCTGTTGGAGAAGACGACGTTGTTCCATAAGTTTTTCGGCCCGGATGTTGAGTTCATCGGCATGGAACGGTTTTTCAAGATAGGCATCAGCACCTGCTTCAAGTCCTTTCATCCGATCATCATGTGTGGCACGTGCCGTTACCATAATGACAGGAATATGATCAAGCAACTGTGATGAGCGAATCTTCTTTGTCATTTCGAAGCCGTCCATCTCAGGCATCATTATATCTGTTATGATGATGTCTGGAACCAGTTCCTCTGCTTTTGCAAATCCTTCTTTACCATTAGTTGCGAAGTAATAGCTGAACGCAGGATTCATTTGACCGGCAATATATTTAGCAACATCTGGAGTATCCTCAACAATCAAGACACGCGTTACGTATGACTCATTGTCATCATCAGAATTAGAGGTGTCGACAGGAGAACTATAGCCATTGAGATCGGGTTGCGCGGAATGATAGGTTTTAACATCAAAGGTTTCCCTGACAGATTCTTTGGTAACCAGAGGAAGTATTACGGTGAATGTTGTGCCATTTGGGCAGGATTCCACGGTTATAGTTCCATTCATGGCTTTTGCAGATAGAGCAGCTAAAGGAAGTCCGAGTCCGGAACCTTTCCGAGTGTTCCCATCGGCAATCTGGTGAAATGGCTTGAAAATCTGTTCTTTCTCTTCGGGAGGAATACCCACACCATTGTCATGTACGGTGAGTATTAAATTGTCGCCCTCCACGGAGGTGTGTATGTTCACAACACAATCAGGATAAGAGAATTTCAGGGCGTTGGAAAGCAAATTCTGCACTATTCGCTCTAAGTATTCAGGCACAAAGTCCATCTGAATGGATGCTGGTTCGGACGTGTATTCCACAGTAACATTTCGCTCTGCGCCATATAGACGACAACCTTCACACAGCATAGTTATGTAACCGGTCACATCGCCATGACGCCACGGCAATTTTTGCGCTCCTCCATTTGACAACTTTGCAATATCAAGCAGTTGGTTTATCAGGTCCAGCAATCTGCCCTCATGTCGAGCTATGGCGTGCAAGTCATCAGTTATTATATCTTTATCATCAATATGTTTGAGCGCATGGCTTGTTGCCCCCCGGATTACAGTGAGAGGAGTTCGGAATTCGTGCGTTATATTTGTAAAGAAAGCTGTACGATTCGTTTCTTCACGGTGAAGGATCTCGTTACGCTGTCGGCGCACTTTGTTTAGGTGTATCAGCATAATGATGGCACACACAGCAAGCAATATAATAATTGCAGCGCTAATGATAATAGTGCGATGCCAACGCTTTTCATATTGGAGTGTACGCTGTAACACCTGTCGCTGTTCATTCAGTTTCTCATTTTCATATTTTGCAGCATATTCGCTTGTCGTCTCTTGAATTTCCCGATGATACAATGAATCTTTAAGCACACAGACTCTTTCAAGTTGCGTTAAAGCCGCTCTTGGATTAGACTGTTTGAAAGCCTCATACAGACCCTGACGACTCTTTGATTCGTTGAACATATCACCGCTTCGGTTAAAGAAATCAAGAGCCTTATTAAAATATTCAGCAGCCAAAGACTGATTGCCGTCAGATAAAGCAATTGTGCCAAGCTGGTTGCAAGCAATGCTATAAGACTGAATGTTGCCTGTCTTATGGAGAATAGGCAGCGCTTTGAGAAGATTTACGCGAGCGTTTGACGTCTTTCCCATTGCCAGTTGCACGGCCGCCATTTGACATAGTCGTATTGCTGCTTTACTTTCTCGTCCTGCACGGGAATCAATCTCATATGCTTTGGTAGAATATTCAAGTGCTTTCTCGTTTTCGCCAAGATTTTGGAATATTTCTGAAGCTATGCCCATCTGTATTGCTATTCGGATAGAATCACCGGCTGCGGTACTATTGTTAATTGCTTCAATAATATACTTGCGGGCATCTTCAGGTCTATCGGATTGGATATACATGAATGCCAAGTTGCTCAAATCGCTGCTTATTGCACTTCTGTCACCCGAAGCACGGTCTATTTCAAGCACTTTCTTACCAAGTTTAATTGCATTGGCATAATCTGACATTCGGGCATAAGACGCTGAGAGATAACTAAGGCAGTCGGTTATCTTGGTTTTATCACCACCTGGAATGAGAAGATGAAGTGCATTATTTCCGTATTTGACTGCTTCCCGGAACTGTTGTTTGTCAAAATAATATATAGTTGCTGTCAACCATACTTCTGCACGGACTGAGTCAGAAGACCAATTGGATGGCATAGAGAATGGCTCATCGAAAAAATCTTCTTCGTTAAGTATATCGAATAGGCGGTTGGCCAACAACCATTGCGTCTTCCCGTCCGCTTTATCGAATTCATTTAATACTTCGGAGAGAGTCATCTTCTCCGGAGAAGCTGCAAAAGAAAATGCTCTGCCAACGCATAAAGCAAAAAGCAGAAGCAAGAAAGCTTTATGGAAAATTGGGGTTATCTTCATTTTGGTTTATTTAACGTTTCCAATAGTTGGACTTACTTGGTCTAGAATTTTATACCCATACCTCAAAGTTACAACATTTAATTTTATAAAATGAACAAAATCACTGAAAATTATTGTGTTTAGGAACAATGTTCCTCTTTTCAACTATTTTTATCTGAAGCATGTTCCTGTTTTCAAGTTGCCTCTTATATCTAAATTGTAACTTTGCCATATTAACAATATTTCACGAATGACCAGTATCAATCCCTTACAAATCAATAAGCATTTTTGCTATATAATAAACCGTCTGCATCGGGTTATAACCATGTTGATGGTGTTTCTCTATATGCAGACAGGAGAGATTGTAACAGCGATGGCTCAGTCGGAAATTGTATGGGTTGAAGGGCGAGAGTATAATTTCGGGGAAGTCCGGGAATCAGACAGCATGGTAAGCCATAGGTTTGTAATGCGTAACGGTGGCAATGAACCTTTCTCAATAGTGAGTGCAGCACCCCGTTGCAGATGCACAAAGGCAAACTTCACACCCAAAGTTATAGAGCCGGGCGACACTACTTCAGTACACGTCACATTCTATCCCCGCAACCGCTCAGGAACTTTTATCCAACGTGTAGCGGTAATAACAACCTCATGCTCACGCATCAGTTATCTATTTGTGAAGGGTAATGTTGTTCCCGATACAAATGGTTCTGAATTACTACAACCCGTGTCGAAAACTCACGAATAATAACTAATCTCATTAATCTTTAATAAACCAATCATCATGAAAAGATTTCTGCTTCTTTTTGCCATTACATTCATGGCAATCGGGCAATCAATCTCAGCCCGAGATTGGACCGTTCCGTCGGGAAGTTCCGCCACAGAGGCGGTCATCTACGTCACCTTGCAGGACAAAGACGGAGCCAATGTAAAACCTGTAACCGATGTCTTTGAACTCGGCGCCTTTGTAGACGGAGTTTGTCGCGGTTTGGGAAGTGCCCAGTATCCACAGACCTCTACGTCGACCTGCATCTTCGTTTTCCGAATCCCGGTTACCTCATCCGATGCCAACAAGACGGTCAACTTTGCTCTCAAGGTCGGAGATAGCACCGAGTATACCCTAAGCGAAGTCTCCGGAACATCAACCATTACACTTACCGGTGGCGACCAGACAATAGGATATCCTTCTGGAAGCCACAAGCTACTATTCACAGCGCCAACAAAAGTGCATGCTTCCGGTGATGGTATAATTATGATGGATGTATACGACAATGTCAATCTGTCAGATGCCCTTATTTTTGAGCCGGAAGGTGCCAATGTACCCGACAATTATACTGTCAATGTTGGCAATTATACGGATTTCATGAGTGTGGAAAACGGAATATTATCAGCGTTGAAACCCAATCTCCCGTCAGATTACTACCAGAATATTTCAGTTGAGTTCCATTCGAACACTGATGTAAATCCCATCTTCTCCGAAATCCCGGTTGCAATAAGCAACCCGATTGCAACCATTTCCCTTAAAGATGCAAGTCAGAATACGTTAACAGTATCTGTAAACGATAGTGAAACTACCGAAAAACTCACTGCTCTTATCGATGTAGCAGGCAAATATGTTGATGCCGAGTATACAGGCCAGATTTTTTGGGCTTTGAAGAGTGGGGATGCAACCGGAATAGATTTAGTCGAGGGTGGTACGCATGTAACACCCGTCAAAGTCGGTACATATGTGCTAACTGCCAATAACGAAGGTGGAAATTTTTCCGGTGTTGATATAACATTGAATGTCATCAATCCTGCTACCGGTCTAACTGCTTTATATCCCAACGGCATAACGGTGATTGAGGGCTCTGAAATGAATCAGTACCTTGATTACTTTTATGATATTGAACCTGCCGATGCGACTCACGGTAAAAAGGATGTTACATATACTTTTAGCGGTACCGATGACGAGGGCAACGACATTTTTGAGACACTTAGTTATGTAGGACGCGGGGAGATAACATACGCATACGGTATAGGATTAGGCTACATTACTGTCACGCACCCGGATATACAAGAAACATTGTCAATTCCTGTTACTGTTGTAAAAGGCGTTCCCGGACCTAAAGAAGAGCCCCTTGAGTCTTTGTCAATCAGTGTCTCTGCAGACCAGATAGGGACTCAGGATATTACTGAAAATCTTAAGTCGCATGTCAATGACACAAAACGCTGGGATTGGGATGAGTTTACATGGGAGTCGGCCGTTCAGGCAATAGTTGAACCGGCTGTTACATCAAGCGGATTTATAGCCGTAGGTTATGGTATGACTACGCTCTCAGGTTCAAAGACAATTAACGTTTGCGGATTCGATGATGAAGGCAATTTCAATGCACGTTTAGAACAAACCGGAGTCCTCATGTTTGATGTATCAATCGTAAAAGGACTTTCAGGCATTAGCATCGAAGGTTTCACAATCGGTTGCGAGGATAAGGATTATACACTGACTGTAACGACCGAACCAGCAGATGTTCTTCTCGATGATGCCGAAATTCAGTTTAGCATTCCGACTCTTTCCGACCAACAGACCCCGATCTTTAGCCTTGAACGTGAGGAGGGTACCAACAATTGGAAGGTTATTCCCGCCTATCCCGGTTCGGGCGCATTGATTGTCAACTATACCGCCGATTTTACAAGCGAAGCAACTGTGACTATTTCACAACACTTGATGCTTGAAGAAGGCTGGTCATGGATTTCAACCTATGCAGGTTCGATATCACTCAGTTCCGATAATGCCGATAATTTACAGGAAGCACGTTCGCAGACAGCTTTAACGTACAATGACCCCGAATATGGTTTCTTCGGCGATCTCAATTCTCTTGACAACAGCTCGGCTTACAAAGTCAATGTAAAACAGGGTACAACATTTGATTATACAGTTGATAATGCCCGTTTATATACCAATGAGGTAACTTCCATTAACCTCCAGCCAGGATGGAATTGGATAAGCAACCCATGTGCCCGGACGCACTCTTTCCTTGAAATCTTTGGTAAGGTACAACTTCCGGAAGACAGTCGCGTCGTTGCACTAACTGGTTTTATGGCATACGGAGGAAATGAATGGCAAGGTTCTTTAGAATCGTTTAATGCCGGCGAGGGTTACCTGATTTATAATCCAGGAACAATAAACATTTCATTTGAAATACAACCCGACAGATTACTGTCTGATTATGTTCCCGCCAATGAATATTATGCATCTCCGGCACGTATGCGAATGGCAAATGAAAAAGCTAATATACCTGCACATTCTTATAATCCACGTCGTTTTGCCGATAATATGACAATTATCGCAAGTTTGCCCGAGGGTATGGATTCTGAGCGCTACACAGTGGTTCCATTCGTTGGAGATGAATGTCGCGGTGAAAGCAAACGTGTCAACGACCGTTACTTCATTACCGTCCACGGACAGAAAGGCGATCAGGTTTCATTCCGCGTATTCGACAACCAGACCGGTGAATATGAGAAAGCGCTCAATGAGATGCCATTTAGTATGATGGCCGGATCAATGAAAGCACCGCTGATATTGAACGCATCAATGTCTAGTGTCGAAGTTATTACTATTGACCAATACAATCAGGAAGGAAGTGCCCCTGTAATATATGATATGCAAGGACGTCGTGTCGGCAAAAACGCTCGCGGCCTCTTGATTATCAATGGCCGGAAAGTCTTTGTGAAGTAACGTTATCAATCTCATATCACATACCATGGCGCCCGTTCAATCAAGGCGCGGCGCCATGGTATTTCTTACCTCAAAAGATTAAAACAATGCATTAAAAATGCCCCAAAAAATCTCTCCATCTCGATACAGAACAATTTGTTCTACATCTACCGCGACTTAAGGTCCCCGAATTAGAAATTCCGCCTCTGGCAAATCAACATATATCCAATCATCACAATGCGAAAAAGCAATCCACATAGTGTCATCACGTATCTGAAGCGCATCGCCGCCACCGTCTTTATTGTGGCATTATGCGGATCGGCTACCCTGTATGCACAGGACATTTCTCAAATAGGCAAAAGTGACCCGCTGATTATCTCAGGTTCGATAGGAACCAACAATACCTATTATCATTCCTCGATAGGGTCAGGCTATGCATCGCCTCTCAGCAACAGCTTTTTTGCCAACCTGAACATTAATATTTACGGATTTTCGTTTCCGTTCGCTGTCTATTACTCAAACAACAATACAAGTTTCAGCTATCCACAGATTTCATTCAATATATCCCCTAGCTATAAAGATTTTAAGGCGCATTTAGGCAGGACCACGATGCCATTCAGTTCCTACATCCTTAACATGTCGTTCAATGGTGTGGGATTAGAATATAATGGTCCAAAATTCCGCACCTCTGCTTTCTATGGCATATTACGCAAGGCAATCAATGACAATCCAGAGGATCCGAATCCACGCAATCCTCAGTATGAACGTATTGGCTGGGGTTTCAGTGCCGGTTACGGCAAGGGTAGTAATTCTATTGACATTTATCTTTTGCGTGCTTATGACCGCCCGAGTACACTTGACGAATATTGGCAGCGCGAGAATCGTCCGCAGGAGAATCTATTGGTAGGCATCAAAGGTCGAGTAAGTTATAAAAAAATTTTATCGCTGACGGTCAACGCCGCGACATCAGCCTTTACCGCAGACCGAGAATCTCCTAAAGTAGAAGTAGGGGATGCCACACGCTTCGATAAAGTATTTGAAGCACGTTACACCTCCCGTATACGATTTGCAGGCGATGCGTCATTGGGATTCTCTTTTCCGTTTATAAACGGTTCAATATTTTATAAAATCATCCAACCTGATTACGTCTCGTTGGGCACTTATTATACGTCAAACAATTATCAGAGTCTGGGAGTATCGCTCAGCACCATGCTTTTCAGGCGAATAAGTCTGTCTGGCAATTTCTCAATGCAGAACGACAACTTGTCAAAGAAGCAGCTCTATACAAATAATGGATATGTCTATTCTGCAATGGCATCATATAATCACACCAGCGGGTTTGGTATCACCGGAATGTTTAATGGTTATCTACAGCGTCAGGATGATGGGTCAGCGGCAGTCAACGATACAACTCGCGTAAATCGTGAACTGCGATCTTTAACAATCATGCCATCATACTCACACTCCGGCGAGACTTTTGACCATTCTATATCTCTGTCAGCCAACTATACCGAGAATATTGATCACAACCGTTTTAACATCGGATTGAACGATGTGCAGACACTGGCGTTCGGAGCATCCTATAATATTGGTGTCAAGCCATGGGAGATGGATTTTGGTTTGTTGTCCAGTTTGCAACAGTCAAAAGGATTCAATTCCAAATACACATCAGTTGTATCATCACTGTCTACCGGACGAGGTTTCCTGAAAGACAAAAATCTTAACGTTTCAGCCAGCTTATCGTTATGCTACAATCATGTGCAGTACACATCAAAAAATCTGTCAATGGCACTTGATTTAAGTGCCTCCTATACGATTAAGCAAGCTCATTCCTTCAGTGCCTCAGCCTCGTTCAGCAAATATGGCGATGTCAATCCCACGCAAACACGTTCAAGTCTCGACGCTACTGACATACGCTTGTCGCTCAACTATCTATATACCTTTTCACTTCTTCATATAAAAAAGAAGGTCAAGAATAAAGACTGAGACTTACTTGAAAAATTATTCTCTATATGAAGACAATCAAATATATAACAATCGTTATCGCAGCCTTTTTGACAGTATTGTCGACAAAGGCGCAAGAGGTATCGGTCAATATCAATCCAATGAGGCAGATACTGCCGCCTCATATAACGTATTATTTGAGTAATCCCGGACAATATTTCAGTATATCTGTTCAAAACAATACTCAAGAGTTACAGAATATCTATTTCGGTGTGCGACTCACACAGTTATCCGGTTCCGATAACCTTGAAATATATGTTCCTGGCTCACCATATATTCCCAAGACTCCGATGGTTCTTAATCCCGGCCAAATGAAGAACTTGAACGCAGTCGAGATGCGCACAATGTTCAATCATGTGCCTTTCAACGCTATCTCGATGCCGCAGTCGTTATTTGATAACGCTTTGAGTAACTCATTCGGCTTACTTCCAGAGGGTCTGTACGAACTCACACTGCACATTTATCGCTGGGATCCATCGACTTCAGCTCCACAAATCATCAATAACCCGGCACTGAGCAAGTGCACATTCCAAGTGTGCTACAATGCTACAGCACCAATGTGGGTCAATCCATTTACTCACAGCGGTATGAACGCAAACTATGGGGAACTGGTATATACAGTTTCTGCACAATCGCCTATATTTCAATGGATGGCTCCTGTTGTTAACTGCAATCCTCAGGCGCGCAACTATACATACGACTTCAAGATAATTGAAGCCTCGGTTGGAATGGATCCCAATTACTTGATGGAGTATGGGCCTACATTTTATGAGATAAAGAGCCTCACTTCGCCTCAGTGCATCCTGCCTGTCAACGTCACAAAATACTTTTGCGAAGGAAATACCTACGCAGCACAGGTTACGGTTCATTCTAACGCCACTCAGGAGGGAAGCCTTGATTTTATAAAACTTGAAAACGGAGGTAAAAGCGAGATACGCCTTTTCCAAATGACTGACTCCTACGAAAGCGCCGTTATAAAAACACATTACACAGCCCCGACAATTGTAAAACCGGAGCCTACAGATGGCCTCAACAAATTATCGATGCTTTCGCCTCTTGATCCTACCATACACTGGAAAGCACCTGTGCGCTCTGGCGATGTCTCAAAAAGTGTCAATTTTAAGTACAACGTACACATTGTAGATTTTCTCAGCACTTACGACATAAGTGAGGAAGGAATGCGTGCAGCCCTTAGGGAAAATGAGTCCATTGTGGGAGCATATTCATTGACGGGTTCGGAATTCCGTATTCCAGACGAAGACATCAAAAAATTTGAGCCCGGGAAGGCTTATATCCTTGAGGTTGTGGCATGTCCAGACACGGCAGCCTACGCCTGGAAACGTTTTGAATTCGACAACGAAGGACATTCGAATCCTTTAGTATTTACAGTTTCCAAGTCGATTGTCCGACCACCTCAATTCACCTCTCCCAAACCCTTCACCGAGCTCGACGGTGAAATTGGCGACAAAGTTGAGACTCTCTATATGGGGTCGCCATCTATCAAGTGGTCGCCATATTCGATAGACGAGGGCAGGTTGCCCGATGGTGTTCGTGTAACTTACAATGTAAAGATAGTTGCACCTACTGACGAATATCCACATACACTAAAAGGAATGCAGGATGCCCTTGACGAGCTTGAACCGGTGCATTACTGGGGCAATATGTCTGATACGAACTGCGATGTACCCGGTCGATTGTTTAAAGAAGGCGACTACAACCAGTTATATCTTATGCAAGTTGAAATGAAGCTTGTTGGTCCGAAGGACGAGATAGACAAGGTACTGCTCAGCAACGACGGCAAGTCGAAACCTGCCCTTGTGCGCTTATCCACAGGCGGACGCCCGACTACCTATTCCGCCCCTGTTTTCCTCGAGCCCAAGCCTCAGACACAACTGGTGAAGTCCCGCGCCGAACTAGTGGAATTACAGTATCCTATGATTCGCTGGGAAGCTCCGTCAATGACCGGCGAGACCGCCAAGGCAGTAGACTTCACCTACGACCTCAAGATAGTACAGCCTACTGAAGACTATGAAAACACCATAGAGGACATCCAGAAAGCTGTCGAGGAGCTTCCGGCCGTATATGAGCGCAAAGGTATTTCCGGTAGTCGATTCGTGCTGCCTCATGGAGTTGTCGAAGAAATTGACACCACGAAAATACATATTATGCGCGTGTATGCGCACCCTGACACAACTACTGTGGGCAAAGATTACATCTATGACAACCGTGGTCGTTCCGTACCTACCGTGGTCGCGTTCAAGAACTCAGGTATAGCCGGGCGTATTGAATATTCCGACACTCTCAACAATTTTGAGAATCCACGTCTGATAGAACCCGCGTTTCTTGATGATGAAGGCTGTCGCAAGAAGTTCATCAATTCAGACATAGCCGTAAGCTGGCGCAAACCGGCGTATTTCGGCGGCTTCGGTGCAATTGATGCCGATTCTGTCAAATTTACCTATGACATAGAATTTTACGCTGCCGACAACTACTGTTCGCGTAGTGAAATGCTCGAACAACAGCCGGCATTCAAGCTTAGCAATTTAACCGAACTGAGCGACACCATTCACTGGGATGACATAAAAGATAAAGTGGTCACGAACTCATATTGCATGATTCGCGTAGTGCCACACGCAACCAATGATACAACCACAATATTCAAAAATGACTCGATAAACGTCGTTGACTTTGCACTCGCCGACCTTATCAGCCGCGATTACTACAACTGCCAGAGCCGGGTGAAGTTCACAAACAAGGAACTTACTAAAAAGAAAGCAGCCGACTTAAAAGGCACAACTGTTAAAATCGGCGAATACGACCTAGTTCTTGATGGAGTCATTGAGGACAAAGCTCCTGGTGTATTCAAAGGAAAAGGACATGTGCCCTGGTCGCCTATTGGTGTCGACTGGAAACTTGAAGTTCAGTTCGATTCGCTCGTTGTAAACACCGACAATCGAGCAATTGCCGGCCTTGTCGAAACCTGGGGTGGCCCTAATAATAAGATGACATCGACTGAAATTGTGGACAATCTCTTCTCCGACTGGGGTATCGACAATCTTATAGGCGATGCCAACATACCCTATGCCGAACAACTTCAGGGCGAGGCCGATAAACGTGTCAAGGGTTTGGCTGAAACCCTTCATATTGCCGATTATTACAATGAGGTATCCCAAAGTATGGCCAAGGCCGAGAACTTCTTGACCGGTGGCCCCATAGGTTTTCCCTTGCAAATTCCCGAGAAATACAATCCTTCGCCGGTGAATATACAAATCACCAAGATGAAGTTCACCCCGGAGTATGCCACTATGGATCTCATCGGTACATTCGTAATTGGTGAAACCGATGTTACCGAAAACGAGATTCTGGTGTTCGGTGCCCCACGCCTCTGCATCAGCCCCGAAAGCCTGATTCCGGAGGGTGGCACTGTAGCACTCCTCAAGGATTTCACCGTCAAAGATCCCAAAAGCGACTTTGACTTTACATTCAAAGCCCCTTCCGACATCGTCACTCCGGAGGATGGCTGCTTCTTGATTTGGAGCGGTAAAGATTTTGCCGCTCTCAGTGCCGACTTTGAAATGACATTGCCCAAACTCAAGAAGGTTGTAGAAGGCAAAACAACTGAAGAGAATCCAAAACTGCGGATGCAGGCAAAAATAAAGAATTGGAACGATTGGACATCAAAAGGCCACCTTGAATCATTCGAGGCTGAAGATGCTCCTGGCTTCACGTTCGGCAACACTGATGTCATCATCGATTATTCAACAACCGAAAATCACCCGCAATGCGACTCGAAGGTATTCGAGGGCTACAACTGGTCTAAAATCGGGCTTGAAGGCAAAGGTATCAACGCCTGGATGGGATTGTATATACCAAGCATTGAAATGTCGTTACCCGAATCCATGTCAGTAAACGGCAAGGACCGCATCAAAATGTCAATTTCGGATATGATTATTGATAAATCCGGAATAACCATGAATGCAGGGTTTGAAGATCTGATAAACTACAGCGCCGGCGACAACGGCACCATTGGAGGGTTTGCATTCTCGATGGACCAGATATATGTCAACGTGCTACAGAACGACTTCCGTAAATTTGCTTTTGACGGCAAGCTCCAGATTCCCATGTTCCAGGGCGAAATCCTTTACGACTGTGACATAGCCCCGCTCAGCGTCAAGGACAACGACAATAATAAGAAAGGCTTTGCTTACGTATTCCGCACCCGTCAGATAGAGAATCTCAACTTTGATTTCATGCTTGGAGAGCTCAATCTCGACCCTGCCCTGACCTACTTCCTTGTAGAAGCTTACGACAAATATACGGGCGACATTAAGAATGAAACCATCACTAATGTTGAACTGTGTGTTGGCGGCACAGTTGACATTGTGGGTAAGGATAAAATTGACGACGCACTAAAGGCACTGCCCTTCGACCTGCACATGCCCGGCATCAAGTTCTGCGGCATGCGGCTGGCCAATAACCCGGGCTGGAAGTCTATGTATGATGACAAAGGACTCCAGAAAGCGCGTGATGAACGTCGTGACGCCATGATTAAGGAGGTGGGAGACAACTGGTGGAATAAAGATGCTAAAGACCTTGTATTTGGCGAAAAAACATCCACCCCCGTCTACCTTAATTTCGGTCAGTGGGGTTTCGCATCTCCCGATAAGAGTATCGGCCCCTTTACCTTCACTCTTGAAAAATATGACGTTGATATTGATGCAGGCAAGGACAGTGCAGGTTTATCATTTATCCTCGGTGGCAAAATTACCTTAAACGAAAGTCTCAATATATCCGGTGAGACAACTATTGCAATCAAGAGTAAAGTCACTGACGTGACCGACCTGTCAAAGATTTCAATTGCTTTTGATGGCGTTGATTTTCACGATGTTGCAGTAAAATGCGGCAACGCACAATTCTCGCTCGAAGGAACTCTGAAAGTAGATGATTCGTCAGAAAAGAAAGGATACTCGGGCAGCTTCGATCTCGAACTTGTAGAAATATTCAAATGCAGTGCTTCCGGCGGTTACTATGAGTGTACCGATGAGGAGGGATCGTTTAGTAGCGGCTATCTTGCAATCACTTGTAAAGAACTGAATTTCACCCCTGTGAAATTATACGATATAATCGGTGCCTTCTATTTCAATTCGGTGCGTAAAAGCGATGTCGCCGATAACGATTTCACCAGTGTGCCTAAACGCGGAGCCACGGGTATCATACTTGGTCTGGGAATAAAAATGGGTGATGGCTCGACTTTTGACGGCGGATTCAGTACCACCGTTATGGTTACGAAGGGACGTCTTTCTACCTTTAAGTTCAATGGCAACGTAAAATGTGCCGGCATCATTGATGCTGATGTCAGCGTCGTATATCAAAATACGGAGATAGAAAAATCTTTCGCACTCGATATTACCTTTGACGTGTCTGTTGATTGCGGTACTGGTGAATTATTGGAGAGCGTACAGGGAGGATTGGAAAAGCTCAAGGAACTCAATAGCAAATTTGAGGGCTACATGGGCGATGTGAAGCAAGGACTCGACAAGTTAAAAGACGCAAACAAATCCGAAGGTAATACCGACGGTGACTATGAGGCGAATATGAAGAAAGCCGACGAGATGAAGTCCAAAGACAAGAACGGCGGAGAACAAGGCGGCAAGTCCGGCAGCGTTGAAATCAGCATTGACATCAAAGTCACAATGGCTAAGAATGGCGAAGCCCTTAAAAACAAGGAATGGCATGTCTATATTGGGCAGCCTGATTTTGAGAAACGTTGCAAGTTCACTTTGGTTAACTTCAAATCAAGCATTGTCTCAGTCAGCATAGGTGCTGACGCTTATGTCTGCTTCGGCTCGGAACTTCCCAACGGCGGTCAGTTGCCTCCTCTGCCAAAGAAAGTGAGCGACTTCCTCGACGGTGGCGCGCATGGTGCGGCAGTCAGCGATGACATCAGTGAAGTCAACAATGCACAGAACAAAGCTAAGAAGAAATTTGCAGCCGATATGATTAAAACCGGCGGCGGCGTTATGGTAGGGGCATCCGTCTGGGGCTATATCGCCTTTGATCTTGGTCTGCTCTATGGCGACCTTGGTGCTACAGCAGGCTTCGACATGGTCCTGTCAAAAATCTCCGAGATGGCAGAATGTGTGAATCTGCATTATTCTCCCGGCTTTGAAGGTGCCGGCGGCCGATGGTATGCCCGTGGTCAGCTTTATGCTTATCTCTATGCCAAGTTTGGTCTCAAAATTGACCTCGGTTTCTTCAAGAAAAAAATCGACCTTGTCGATTGCGGTGTTGGCGGTGTGTTCAAGTGCGCTCTTCCCAACCCGAACTATTTTACAGGCAAAGCTCGTATCAAGATCCGTCTTCTCGGTGGTCTTGTCAATCTTAACAAAAAGTTCTCATTTGAGTGTGGCGATGTTTGCCAGCTATTCATGGGTAACGCTCTTGATGATTTCATTCTCTTTGATCATCCTACTGTCGGTACGAATGACTATGAAGCATTCGAGGAAGCATGCCTAAAACAAGAAGTCAGC
>ERZ836877.3972-NODE-3972-length-15829-cov-5.962723_pt1 | contig 15829 bp, 17 predicted proteins | sample MGYA00519469_ERZ836877 | MGnify/ENA primary metagenome ERZ836877 (study PRJEB31850, sample SAMEA3708809) | human gut metagenome | biome: human gut; feature: human-associated habitat; material: faeces | place: China | collected 2014 ... | reverse complement strand
GGCGGATCTCGCGGTTCTTGCCCTCTTTCAGGGTCATCTCCATCACGGTGCGGCCCGGCTCGTCGGTCACGACATTAATGGCACAGGGCATGGTCTTGGTGCCATCGTCCAGCACGACGCCAGAGCTCATCTTCAGGATCTGGCTCTCGTCGGCACGGGGCTGCACGGTAACGCGGTACAGCTTGGAAATGCCGCCGGACGGATGGGTGACGGCCTGCGCAAAGGCGCCGTCGTTGGTCATCAGCAGCAGGCCCTCGCTGTCCTTATCCAGGCGGCCCACCGGGTAGAGGCGGGCGGGGATGTCGCTGACCAGCTCCATGACGGTCTTGCGGCCCAGCTCATCGCTGGCGGTGGTCACGTAGCCGCGGGGCTTGTACAGCGCCAGATAGTAGAGCTGCTGGTTTTTCTGGATGTAGATGCGCTCATCATCCACATGCAGCACATCGCGGTTGGGGTCCATCTTGTCGCCCACCTTGACCGGGTGGCCGTTGACCTTGACGCGGCCCTCGGCAATGATCTGCTCAGCCGCGCGGCGGGAGCACAGGCCCTGCTCGCTCATGATCTTCTGAATACGTTCTTCTGCCATTGTTCGTTTACTCCTTGTGCGCCTCCCGGCGCTCAAAACGCACCGCGCTGAAAAGCCCTGCCCTTGCGGGAAAGGTGGTACGCAGCGCCGGATGAGGATGCGCATGTTCGCGCGTTTGCCTCATCCATCTTGCTTCATTCGGCTGCTTCCCTCAAGGGAAAGCTCATGCGCCTTTTCTTACGCGTTGGGCGCTTCGGGGCCGGTCTCCGCGGGGGCCGCCTTGCCGCCCTTCCGGTCGATGAGGGCGCTGACCTTCTCCACCAGTTCGGGGATCATGGTCAGGGCGCGGTCCACGGTGTTGGCCCCGTCGGACAGCTGGATGGTGCGGACACAGCCGTCCTTGATGACAAGGAAGGCCACCGGCTGGATGTTGACGCCCGCGCCGGAACCGCCGCCGAACAGGTCCTTGTTGGCAGCATTCTTGCCGTCAAAGTCCGTGCCTGCGGATGCAAAGCCAAAGCTGACTTTGGACACCGGAAGGATGGTGGTGCCGTCCTCGGTGGTGATGGGCTTGCCCACGATGGTGTTGGAATCCACCATCTGACGGACCTTGTCCATCGTGACGTTCATTAAACCCTGGATCGGATGCTCAGCCATAAAATCGGCCTCCTTATTTCAATGAGTGGGAAAAAGCGGGAACGCTTTCTCCGGAACTGCCCCCGCCGCAGCGGACAGGCAGAACACACCATACAATTATATTATAACCAAATTACAGGAAGACGTCCAGCACTTTTTCGCGCCAGAACTCGTAAAGCACACGCACTGCCGTGAAGACGATGGCATACGCCTGTGCCGACACCCGGAAGGACACCCGGTCCTGCACCGTTGGCTGGGCCGAGCCGAAATCCGGAAGCAGCCGCAGCTGCTCAAAATCGAGATAGACGAACCGGTCGAGGAAGCCCAGTGCCGGATAGAGCCAGGCATTCAGCCTGCCATAGCTGCGGGCAGCTTCGGCGGGGTCCTCGCCCCGGACGCCCAGCACGACGTCGATCTTCGTGATGCGCAGCGACCCGATGATGGCTCTGGTCAGCCGGCCCGCCCCCCGCAGGATGGTGCAGAGGATGTTCAGGGTCAGCCGGGCCTTTTTGCGGGGCGGGGTCTCCGGCCTGGGCTTCTGGTCCGCTTTCTGTCCGGCCGGTTTTTTCTTCTTTTTCTTTTTCGGCTTTTCCGGTGCAGGATACTGGAACACCGGCAGGGTCAGCCCCAGCGCACCGGCCCGGATGGTCAGCACATCGTTCTCCCACTGCACATCCGCGCAGAAGGGGCAGAACAGCAGCACCACCGCCAGGATCAGCACCACCAGCAGCAGGATGCCGATCCCTTTCAAGAGAACGAGCAGCACCGCTCCCAAAACGCTCAGAACGCTCATACTTCTCCCCCGCTTTCTTCGCCGCTGTGGATGGGCGGCAGGTCGTCCAGGCTGGACAGGCCAAAGCACCGCAGAAACACATCCGTCGTCCGGAACGCCACCGGCCGTCCGGGCAGGTCCAGCCGCCCGGCCTCTTCGATGAGGCCTTTTTCCAGCAGGCCGGACACGCTGGACGAGGAGTCCACGCCGCGCACCTGCTCAATGAATGCGCGGGAGACCGGCTGGTTGTAGGCGATGACGGTCAGTGTCTCCATCGCTGCCGGGCCCAGCGGCACCGAGCGCCGGGTATCCAGCACCCGGCGGACCGACTCGGCAAAGTCGGCCTTGGTGGCCAGCTGCCAGTGGGTGTTCAGGTGGAGCAGGCACAGGCCGCTGTCCTCGCGGGCATAGCGGGTGCGCAGCTCTTCCAGCACCGGCTCCACGCTGGAGACCGGCATCTGAAGCGCCTGGGCCAGTTTGTCGGCCCCGATGGGTTCCGCATAGGCAAAGAGCATCGCCTCCACGGCGGCTCGCAGTTTTTTCTGGTTCATTCGTTCTCCTTTGTGCGTTCCAGCCGCCCGCGGCGCATGGTCATCGCACCGTCCGGGCCGAGGGTGACACGCCCGCCGCGCACCAGTTCCAGCAGGGCCAGAAAGGTGGCCACATGGGTGCTCCGGCTCTGGCGGCGGGAAAACAGCTGCCCCAGCTTCCGGGCACTGCCCCCGATGAGCTGGCGCAGGATATAGACCACCCGGCTGTTCACCGACACCACCGGCGCGGACACCAGCGGCTCGAACTGCTGCTGGGTGGGCTGCCGGACGACGGCCGCTTTCCGGCCCGCCAGCGCCTGCCAGCAGTCCGCCAGCACCTGCGGCGAGTGGAAGAGGTCGTAGGTGTTGTCCTGCTCCACTTCCAGCGGTTTCCGGACGAAGACCGGGGCCTGCTCCCCTTTTGCGCGCAATGCCCCGGCCATCCGGCGGCACTGGTCGTACTCGATGAGCTGGCCGGTCAGTTCCTGTTTCATCCGCTCGCCCTCTTCGCTGCGGGGCAGCAGCAGATAGCTCTTCATCTCCACCAGATGCGCCGCCATCTCGATGAAGGCGCTGGCCGTCTCCGGGTCGGCTCCGGCGTCCGCCGCCACGGTGCGGGTGTACTGGTCGATGAGTTCCAGAATGGGGATGTTGTGCAGGTCCATCTTATGCTTCTGCACCAGCGTCAGCAGCAGTTCCAGCGGACCTTCGAAGTCCGCCAGATGGAACGTCAGCTCTTCTGCCACTCAGATCACCGTCCCGATGGATGCGTAATACATGGAATAGGCGATCTGGTCGATGTAGCCGGTGCCCAGATCCAGCAGGTCCCACACGGCATCGTTCAGCAGGGTGAGCGGGCCGTCCAGAAAGCCGCTCCAGACCACCGCCAGCATGACGATGAGGATCACCCGCTCATATTTCATGATGCCGAAGTAGATGCGCTGGGGCAGCACCGCCAGCAGCACCCGGCTGCCGTCCAGCGGCGGCACCGGGATGAGGTTAAACACCGCCAGACTGACGTCCATCATGACCAGATATTGCAGGAAGCGGGCTGCAAACACGGTTCCGACCGTGACCGGGGCCCAGTAATACAGCAGCTTCCAGACCACCATCGCGAGATAGGCCAGGAGCAGGTTCGCCACCGGGCCTGCCAGCGCCGTGAGCGCCATGCCCGCCTTGGGGTTCTTGAAATTGCGCGGGTCGGTGGAGACTGGCTTTGCCCAGCCCACGCCCGCCAACACCATGCACAGGGTGCCCATCAGGTCAAAGTGGCGAAACGGGTTCAGCGACAGCCGGCCCTCCCGCTTGGCCGTGGGGTCGCCCAGCAGCCAGGCCGCGAGGGCGTGGCCCGCTTCGTGGAACGGGATGGCGACCAGCGTCACCAGCGCCCGGATAAGATAGTACAGTCCGCGTGAGGTCATCGTATTCTCCTAACAGTGGATTATTTTGTCTTATTGTACTATGTTTTTCGATTTCAGACAAGGGCTTGGCCCACAGATAAAAAAGGTTACAGAAATTTCAAAAAAATGCTTGCAATTTCTGCCCGACTCTGGTACAATAGTTAAGCTGATTATTTTGAATTCCTTACTTCACTGCTAGGAGGTGCAAGTATCATGGCTAAGTGTGAATGCTGCGGCAAGGGCGTTACCTTTGGTATCAAGGTCTCCCACTCCCATCGCCGTTCCAACCGTACCTGGAAGCCGAATGTCCGTCGTGTCAAGGCGGTCGTGGAGGGTTCTCCCAAGTATATCTACGCATGCTCCCGTTGCCTGCGCGCTGGCAAAGTTACCCGCGCTGTCTAAGTAGCTGCATCTGCCGGTCACTTTGTCGAGTGACCGGCTTTTTTGTTTTCCAGGAGGAGGTTTTTCAGATGGCTCTGCCCCATGACCCCATCATGCTTTTGAGCATGGTGAACCTGAAGCTGCGCGACTTCTACCCCAGCCTCGACGCACTGTGCGACGACCTGGACGAGGACAAGGCCGCGCTGTGCGCAACGCTCGCTGCCGCCGGGTACGGATACGACCCGGTGCGGAATCAATTCGTATAAATTCAGGAGGATGCTTCCATGATGCAAGGTACCTATTATAAAGAGTGGAGCCGGATGCTCGGCCGCGAAATGGAGTTCAAGGTTTATGGCACGGCCGGTGTGCCGGTGCTGGCCCTGCCCGCCCGCGGGGGCCGTTTCTACGATTGGGAGAACAGCGGGATGCCCGAAGCAGTGGCTTCCCTGCTGAGCAGCGGCAAGCTCCAGCTCTTTACCGCCGACGGCATCGACGCCGAGAGCCTGCTGGCCGGGGATACTGCGCCCCGCCGCCGGGCTGAGATGCAGGAAAAGTATTTCAACTACCTGTCCACCGAGCTGGCCGCCCGCATCCGGGAACTAAACCAGACCGAGAAAGGCCAGCTCATCTGGTGCGTCGGCGTGGACACCGGTGCCTGTCAGGCCGTCAACTGCCGCCTGCGCCGCCCGGAGGTGTTCGGCGGTGCCATCGGTCTGTCCGGCCTGTACGACATGAGCCGCTTTCTGGGCAGCGCCGAGGACGACCTCGTGCTCCGCAATGCCCCCCTCGCCTACCTGACCGAGACCGGCCTCGTGGACAAAAAAGCCTTTGCCAAGGCGGAGGAGAACGACCTCATCCTCTGCGCCGGGCAGGGCAGCTACGAGGAAGAGGCACAGGCCGACACCCGCGCCCTCTCCGAGGCCCTGACCGCCGCCGGGCTGCCCGCCCACTGCGAGTTCTGGGGCAGTGATGTCTCCCACGACTGGTACTGGTGGGGCAAGGAGCTGCACCTGTTCGCAGAATGCATCTTTGGAGAAGGAGGAAGCCATGCCTGAATTTGTGATCGGTGCCCGCGGGCACGATTTTGGCCGTCACACCCCGGATGAGCTGTTCGCTTCCATCGGCAAGGCGGGCTTTGCCTGCACCCAGCTGGCCTACACCAAGGCCATTGAGGGCGTGAAGAGCTATGCCGATGTCACCCCAGAACTGGCCGAGGCCACCCGCGCCGCTGCCTCCGCTGCCGGTGTTTCCATCGCGGTGAACGGCACCTATGTCGAGCTGAGCTATGCCGACGAGGACAAGCGCCGCGCCGAGGTCGCCAAGGTGCTGAGCCAGATCCCGGTCGCCAAAGTGCTGCACGCCGGCTGCATGGGCAGCGAAACCACCAACATGGCCAAGCAGCCCGGCGTCACCCGCAAGGAAGCGCAGGAAGCCCTTCTCCGCAGCCTGGGCGAGATCCTGCCCATCTGTGAGGAGCAGGGGGTGCTGTTCGCCGTAGAGTGCGTCTACTACCACGCTATGAACACCCCGGAGGCCGTCAAGATGGTGCTGGACACCATCGCCAGCCCCAATCTGCGCGTCCTCTGCGATTTCGCCAACTACGTCGGCCCGGAGGACGCTTCGCTGGACGCGCAGCGCCGCATCTGGGACAAGGTGGGCAGCTGGTACGGCGACAAGATCGCCGCCGTCCACTTCAAGGGCCAGAACTTCCGGCCGGATGGCACCCTGTACTCCACCAGCCTGGAGGATTCCTGCGTGGACTATGCAGGCGGCTTCGCCATGCTGAAGCAGATGCCGCAGGCCGCCTTCCCGGTCCTGCGCGAGGAAGCCGTCCCCGCCCGCGCCGCCAGCGACATCGCCTTTATGCGGAAATTCTGCGAATAAGCCTTTTTTCAGTCCTCTGCCCGGTGCAGGCGTTTCCAGCCCCTGCACCGGGCTTTTTCTGTTTCCCTGTGTTCACGAAAAATTCACAATTGAATTTTCATTTCCTACTTGTTCTGTAGGACAAACTGTGCTACAATGCCCTTGTACAAAAGATACCCCCAAGGGGTAATTTGAAAGGAGTTGTTCCCATGAGCAGCGAGATGGAACCCTGCCCCCGCTGTGCCCTGCACGAAGCGTCCCCTGCCCCCTGCTGCGAAGAGGCAGCCGCCGAAACAGCGCAGGCCGAAGTGGAGACCCTGCACGCCTGCTGCTGCCGCCACAAAAAGCGGAGCGAGGAGGAGTACAAGAGTCTCATCCACCGGCTGAACCGCATCGAGGGCCAGATCCGGGGCATCCGCGGCATGGTCGAAAAAGACGTCTATTGTGCCGACATCCTCGTGCAGGTGGCGGCGGCAAACTCTGCGCTGAACGCCTTTTCCAGAGAGCTGCTCAGCCAGCATGTGCGCACCTGCGTCGCGGACGACCTGCGCGCGGGCAGCGACGAAAAGTTGGATGAGCTGCTGAAATTGCTGCCCAAACTCATGAAATGACCCTTTTTCGGACAAGCTGACCCATCGCAAGGAGTGAGACTATGGAACAATACAACGTTACCGGCATGAGCTGCGCGGCCTGCTCTGCACGGGTGGAAAAGGCCGTAAACGCCGTGCCCGGCGTCACGAGCTGCTCGGTGAGCCTGCTCACCAACTCCATGGGCGTGGAGGGCACCGCGAGTGCCGCCGCCATCGTCAAGGCGGTGCAGGATGCAGGCTATGGCGCCAGCCCCAAGGCGGGCGGGCCCACCGCCGCCCCGGACCTCAACGCCGACCTCGACGCTCTGGCCGACCACGAGACCCCCAAACTGAAAAAGCGGCTCATCGCCTCCCTTCTCTTTCTGGCGGTGCTGATGTACTTTTCCATGGGGCACATGATGTGGGGCTGGCCGCTCCCCCACTGGTTTGACGGCAACCACGTCGCGATGGGCCTCGTTCAGCTGCTGCTGGCGGGCATCGTGATGGTCATCAACCAGAAGTTCTTCATCAACGGCTTCAAGGGCCTCCTCCACCGCGCCCCCAACATGGATACACTGGTGGCGCTGGGCTCCTCGGCCAGCTTCCTCTGGAGCACCTATGCCCTCTTCGCCATGACCCGCGCGCAGGTGGATGGCAACGACGCTCTCGTCATGCACTATATGATGGAGTTCTACTTTGAGTCGGCCGCCATGATCCTGACCCTCATCACGGTAGGCAAGATGCTGGAAGCCCGCTCCAAGGGCAAGACCACCGACGCGCTCAAGAGCCTGATGAAGCTGGCCCCCAAAACGGCCACCCTCCTGCGGGGCGGCACCGAAGTCAGCGTCCCCATCGCGGAAGTACGCAAGGGCGATGTTTTTGTCGTCCGCCCCGGTGAGAACATCCCGGTGGACGGCATCGTGCTGGAAGGCAGCAGCGCCGTGAACGAGAGCGCACTGACCGGTGAGAGTATCCCGGTGGACAAGGCCGAGGGCGACAAGGTCTCAGCCGCCACCACCAACCAGTCGGGCTTCCTGCGGTGCGAGGCCACCCGCGTGGGCGAGGATACCACTCTGGCGCAGATCATCCGGATGGTCAGCGACGCCGCCGCCACCAAGGCCCCCATCGCCAAGATTGCCGACACCGTGTCGGGCTTCTTCGTCCCGGCGGTCATCTCCATCGCAGTAGTCACCACCATCGTCTGGCTGCTGCTGGGCCGGGAGTTCGGCTATGCGCTGGCCCGCGGCATCTCGGTGCTGGTCATCAGCTGCCCCTGTGCGCTGGGTCTGGCCACACCGGTGGCCATCATGGTCGGCAACGGTCTGGGGGCCAAGAACGGCATCCTGTTCAAGACGGCCGCTTCGCTGGAAGCCGCAGGCCGCACCCAGATCGTGGCACTGGATAAGACCGGCACCATCACCAGCGGCGAACCCAAGGTCACCGACATCCTGCCCGCCGAGGGGGTAAGCGAGACGGAGCTGCTGACCCTTGCCGCCGCGCTGGAGCGCAGGAGCGAGCATCCGCTGGCCAAGGCCATCCTCGCTTACACCGAGGCCAACGCCATCGAGGCCCCGGAAATCTCCGACTTTGCAGCCCTGCCCGGCAACGGCCTGACTGCAACGCTGGACGGCAAAGAAGTTTACGCAGGCCATGCGTCCTTCCTTGCGACAAAGGCCGCTGTGCCCGCCAGCCTGAAGGCAAAAGCCGCCGCGCTGGCAAGCGAGGGCAAAACGCCGCTCTACTTCGGTGGCGCCGGCCGTCTGCTGGGCGTAGTGGCCGTGGCCGATACCATCAAGGAGGACAGCCCCCGCGCCATCCGTGAATTGCAGAACATGGGCATCCGGGTCGTGATGCTCACCGGCGACAACCAGCGCACCGCCGACGCCATCGGCCGTCAGGCAGGCGTGGATGAGGTCATCGCTGGCGTCCTGCCCGACGGCAAGGAGGCCGTCATCCGCAAGCTGCAAGCCTCCGGCAAGGTCGCCATGGTCGGCGACGGCATCAATGATGCACCGGCCCTGACCCGCGCCGACACCGGCATCGCCATCGGTGCCGGAACGGACGTCGCCATTGATGCGGCGGACGTGGTGCTGATGAACTCCCGGCTCTCCGATGTGCCCGCCGCCATCCGCCTGAGCCGCGCCACCCTGCGCAACATCCACGAGAATCTGTTCTGGGCCTTCATCTACAACATCATCGGCATCCCGCTGGCCGCCGGTGTGTTCATCCCCTTCGGCCTGACGCTGAACCCCATGTTCGGTGCCGCCGCGATGAGCCTGTCCAGCTTCTGTGTCGTCAGCAACGCGCTGCGCCTGAACCTGTTCGACCTGCACAGCACTAAACACGACCACAAGATCAAGACTTCCGCCCTGCCCGCTGCCGCGCAGCCGCAGGCTGAAGATACGACCGAACCCGTTTCGGAATCCACTGTCAAGGAGGAACGTTTCATGAAAAAGACCCTGCACGTTGAAGGCATGATGTGCTGCCACTGCGAGGCCCGCGTGAAGAAGGCACTGGAAGCTCTGCCCGAAGTCCACGAGGCCGTGGTCAGCCACGAGACCGGCACCGCCGTCGTCACCCTGAGCGCCGATGTCGCCAACGAGACCTTGAAGAAGGCCGTTGAAGACCAGGACTACAAAGTGACCGGCATCGAATAAGCCGCACCTGCCAAAAAGACCTTCTCCATCCTTGCTTTGCTGCAATGCCCGGAGAGGGTCTTTTTATCTTTTATAATCTCTGCAATCGTTCTGCGCCCTTCGTCTTCAGCCAGCGGAGCGCAGCCCCATCGGCCAGGGCAAGGATGCCCAATGCTGCCATCCATGCGGCCTCAGCCGGCACGAACTGCGCCAGCACCAGCACCCCCACGCCCAGCACAAAGCCAGCAGCCCAGTTGACAAGCAGTGCCAGCAGAACGCTGGGGTTCTGCTTGATGACGGCCATCTCGCTCGTCCAGTGGAACTGCGGCATCGCCACGCCGAGCATCAACCCGGCTGCAGCTGTGAAAACAACATCCAATGCCACCAGCAGACCCGCCAGCAGGGCCGAAGTCCACGGCGCGCGCAGAAGCACCAGCCCGCAAGCCAGGCAGAGCAGCGCGGGCGGCAGGGTGACCAGCAGATGCAGGTCCAGCTTCGCCCGCAGCACCTGCCATGGTGTTACCGGCAGGCTTTGCAGCTGCCACAGCTGTTCCCCTTCCAGTGAGACGGACGGCACGGTGAGGAGGTTCATCCCGGCCACCAGCACCACCGTGAAGGTCAGCAGCACCACGCCCAGCTCCCGCGCGGGCAGCCGCGCCGCCAACGCCCGCAGTGCGTCCGCCTTGTATCCCATTGCGCCGCTGAGAAGCAGCAGCGCCAGCGAACCCATGGCGCAGTTGAGCAGATAGGACGCGCTGCTGCCCAAATGGAGCAATTCCCGGCGCAGCAGCGTCCGCCGCAGCGAGGAACGGCGGGCCAGCCGCGCCCGCGTCCGTTTCACAGCCCCGCGCCGGGTCGTCATCAAGGTCAGATACGGCCCGGAAATCGCCTTGCCCAGCGCCGCGCAGAGCAGCACGATGCCAACGGCCAGCACCAGCAGCAAAAGCGGTTCCCCGCAGGCGGCACCTCCCAAAAAGCGCCCCACACCCGTTAGGGCCGTGTTGTTTTCTCCCAGCGCCGCCTGCCCCAACACCTGTTCAAGGAGAGCCATTCCCCGCTGGTAGGCGAGATCATACACCACCGCAAGGCCCAGTGTTGCTGCGACCGTGACCAGCGTTTTGTGTGCGGCCCGCGCGGTGCAGAGGGCGACCACCCACCCCAGCAGCGCCGCCAGAAGGGTCGCTGCCCCGGCCAGCACCAGCGCCATGGGGACTGCACTCAGCAGCCCGCCCAGCGGAGAAGCCGCATACAGCCCATACACCACTTCTGCCGGGACCCAGAGCAGCAGCAGATAGAACAGGCACGTCGCGTACAGCCCGCTCATCCGGACGGCAAAGAGCATCCACGGCGGGATGGGCATCGCCAGCAGCAGGTCGTTGTCCCTGGCCTGAAACAGGCTCCCATAGCTGGAAAACGCCCCTGCAAATACACCAACGGCCAGCGCCAGCAGCTCCATCGTCAGGAAGTACAGCGCCTCCTGCCCGGCGGGCAGCAACAGCTCTCCCAGCGGCCACGCCAGCGAGAAGAAACTGCCCATCACCAGCAGCACGATGCCCCCATACAGCGCTCCGAACGCCAGTCGGCCCGCTCTGGTGCGGTGTCTGCCAGTGCTGGCGCTCCGGACAAGGAAGGCTCCCTGCTCCCGCAGCTGTTTCCGGAACAGGGCGCGGAACAGACGTCTGGTCTCAGTGTCCATCCTGCACCCCTTCCAGCTCCAGAAAGACCGATTCCAGCGAAGCATCGCCCCGCACCTCGGCCATGGAGCCAGCCCGCACGAGCCGCCCCTGCCGGAGGATGGCCACCTGGTCGCAGAGCTTTTCGGCCACTTCCAGCACATGGGTGGAAAAGAAGATGGCCCCGCCTGCATCGCAGAAGGCCCGCATGGTCTGCTTGAGCTGGTGGGAGGCCAGCGGGTCCAGCCCCACGAACGGCTCATCCATCAGGATGAGTTTGGGCGCGTGGAGCAGTGCCGCCAGAATGGCCAGCTTCTGCTTCATGCCGTGGGAGTAGGAGCTGATGGGCTGGCCCAGCGCTTCGGTCAGCGCAAAGCGCTCGCCGTACACCCGCACTCGCTCGGCGCGGGCAGCCTCGCGGACGCCGAACACGTCCGCAATGAAATCCAGATATTGGATGCCGGTCATGTAGCCATAAAGGGCCGGGTCATCCGGCAGATAGGCCAGCTGACGCTTGGCCGCAAGCGGGTCGTCCCGCATGGAACAGCCGTTCACCCGCACCTCGCCGCGGTCCGGCTGCAGGATACCGCAGCAGCATTTCAGGGTGGTGGTCTTGCCCGCCCCGTTCGGCCCGATGAAGCCGAAGATCTCTCCCGGCCGGATGGTCAGTGTGAGGTCTTCCACCGCCGTTTTCTCGCCGTACTGTTTGGTCAGATGCCGGATCTCCAGCATTCAGCTCTCTCCTTTCGGTCTTGACGCGCTCCTGTTTGATAGCCAAATCGTATCATCCGCAGAAGTGCCTGTCAAGCATTTCGGCGCAAGTCGGGATGCAAAAGCGGCACCAGCCCGCAAAGCCGTTTTGCTTTACAGACCGGTGCCGCTTTCTGTTCATTTCAGGACTGCGACATTTTTGATGCCGTATCGTGCAAAAAGTTTCAGTGCCGCCGGGCCGATGCGTTCCCCGCTCACCACGATGGGGATCGCCGGCGGGCAGGAGACGGTGGGCATCGCGCAGATGCGGCCCAGCGCCGTTTCGGCGGGAACCACCTCCTGCGGGGCGAACACCGCCTGCCGCACGGTGCAGACCGGCGCAGCCTCCGCCGCCAGTTCCGTGAAGACATCCGCTTCCGGTTCCGGCAGAGCCGGGGCCGACGGCAGAGCCGCGCAGAGCCGTGCCACTGCCGCAGCCAGCCGCTCATAATCTTGTGCCGGGTTTTCGGGGGTGAACATCAGCACCACATACCGGGGGTCGGCATATTCGCACTCGATGCGGTCCTTCCGCAGAGCCTCGGCCAGCGCGGTGCCGGTCATGCCCAGTGCCGCCGCATCCAGCGTGAGTTTGAGCGGCTCACGGGCGGGGGCGTCCACCGCCAGCGGCAGCGGACATCCTGCCGCAGCGGCCCGCTCGTTCAGCACCCGGCGCATTCTGGTCAGCTGCCCGCAGCAGGAGTAGAGCCGCAGCGGATACCCCTCCGAAAGATACCGGTTGCACCGGTCGAGGGATTGCAGGATCAGATAAGACGGACTTGTGGAGCCGAACAGCGCCAGCGCATTGCGAACTGCCGTTTCCTCCTGCACGGGCGCTTTCGGCCCCAGATGCAGGTAGGCACCGCCGGTGAGGACAGGCAGGGTCTTGTGCCCGGAATCGCAGCACATCGCCGCCCCCAATGCAATGGGGTGGCGGCTGCCGCCCACCAGAAAATTCAGGTAGGCACCGTGGGCATTGTCTACCAGCAGCGGCACACCGTGCGCATCGCAGACCTTTGCAAGGGCCGCGATGTCCTGCATCCCGCCGAGGTAGTCCGGGCTGGTGAGGTAGACGCCGAAGGGGGACTTCCCCTGCCCGGCCAGCCGGTCCAGCGCGGCGGCAAGCTGAGCTTCGGTCACGGGGCAGCTGCACAGCGCCCCGGCAGCATCCGGCGCGGGCCAGAGCCACTGGATGTCAAGATCCAGCAGCGCGGCGGCATAGAGCAGCGCTTTGTGGGCGTTGCGGGCCGCCAGCAGCACCGGGCGCTGCCCGGCGGGGGCCGCCTGCATCGCCAGGTAGAGCATGGCCCGGATGCACTGGGACGAACCCTCGGTGCTGTAATAGGTGTGGGCCGTGCCGAAGAGCCGGGTCGCGTTGGCCTCGCTCTGGGCGATGATGCCGTCGGCCTCGTACAGCTCATCCGCGCCCCGGATCTCGGTAATGTCCAGCCCTTCAAACCCCAGCAGGGCCTGCCCTTTATGGCCGGGCATGTGAAGGCGGGAAGTCCCGGACTTTGCGTAGTTCTGCACAAAGTCCACGATGGGCGTGGTCATGCTCATTCGCAGGCTTCGCCGTCCGCGCAGGCGTTACAGGTGCTGCCCAGTTCGATGGGCACCTCGATGCCCTGTGCGGCCAGCTCCTGGTTCTTGGCCACCTGGATCATGATGGCGCACTCCATCCGCTTGCGGAACAGCTCACAGCCGTACTCGTACACGCCGGTGATGCTGCCGGTGGCGTGGTATGCGTTGGCCGCACAGCCGCCGGAGCAGTAGAGCTTGGCCCAACAGTCCTTGCACTCCGGGCGGGCGTAGGCGTTGCAGTGCTTGAACTCATCCCGCACGGCGGTGTTGGTGACGCCCTTCCAGATGTCGCCCATCCGGTACTTGGGGTCGCCGACGAACTGGTGGCAGGGGTACAGGTCGCCCCAGGGGGTCACGGCCATGTACTCGGTGCCGGAACCGCAGCCCGAAATGCGCTTGTAGATGCAGGGGCCGCCGGTCAGGTCGATCATATAGTGGTAGAAGGTGAAGCCACGGCCTTCGCGGTCGCGCTTGATCATCTCCTTGGCCAGGATCTCGTACTGCTCCTTCAGGATGGGCAGATCTTCTGCGGTCAGGGCGCTGGGGTCACCGGGCTTGGACACCACCGGCTCCATGCTCAGCTCGGTAAAGCCGAGGTCCGCCATGTGGAAGATATCGTTGGTAAAGTCGGTGTTGTAGTGGGTGTAGGTGCCGCGCATGTAGTAGTTCTTGTCGCCGCGCTTCTTCACGAACTCCTGGAACTTGGGCACGATGGTGTCATAGCTGCCGCGGCCGGCATAATCCTTGCGGAAGCGGTCGTTCACTTCCTTGCGGCCATCCAGGCTCAGCACCACGTTGTGGCACTCCTTATTGCAGAAGTCGATGACATCGTCGTCGATCAGCACACCGTTGGTGGTCATGGTAAAGCGGAAGTTCTTGTTGTGGATCTTCTCCTGCTCACGGCAGTAGGCCACCAGCTTTTTGACCATGTCAAAGTTCATCAGAGGTTCGCCGCCGAAGAAGTCCACTTCCAGATTGCGGCGGGTGCCGCTGTTCTCGATCAGGAAATCCATGGCGCGCTTGCCCACCTCGAAGCTCATAAGGGCGCGGTCGCCGTGGTAGCGGCCCTGGGAGGCAAAGCAGTAGGAGCAGCTCAGGTTGCAGGTGTGCGCCACATGCAGGCACAGCGCCTTGACCACGGTGCTGCGGTTCTTGAAGTCGAACGCCATGTTTTCGTAGACATCCGGGCTCCACAGCTTGCCGGCTTCCTTCAGGCTGGTCACGTCGTCGATGCACTGGCGCAGATCCTCTTCGGTGACGTCCGGGCGGCTGCCGTATTTGTCCATCATAGCCGAGACGATCTCGTCGGCAGTGTGATCCTGATACATGGCAATGACGTCATAGGCCACGTCATCCACCACATGCACCGAACCGCTGCAGGTGTCCAGCACGATGTTATAACCGTTCAATTGATACTGATGTACCATGTTTTACTCCATTCCAATTTGATACACAAAAAAATGCCGCCCGGCAAAGGCGGCATAGGGTTTGCAGAAATTACTTGTTGCTGTTCTCGCACTGCTGGTTAGCCACGCCGCAGGAGGTCTTGCAAGCGGACTGGCAGGAAGTCTGGCACTCGCCGCAGCCGCCGGTCTTCACGCTCTTGGTCAGGTCACGAGTAGCAATCGTCTTAATACGTTCCATAGTAGAAACCTCTCTAACTCTCAAAATTTCCTCATGCCGGGGGACTGCCCCACCATGCATTTATCTTGGACTAGGATAACACATCCGACGCCTTCTGTCAAGATTTTTGTTCCGATAAATCGCCCCGTCATATCTGCGGCTGATATTTCGTCAGCACGGTGTGCAGCCCCAGCTCCCGTGCACGGGCCAGTAAGTACCGGTAGCGGCACAGCAGTGCCTGCCGCTCATAAATGCGCTGCTCGATCAGGTCGGTGTCCACCTCCAGATCAAACATCATTTCGTTGCGCTTGAGGCAGAACAGGCATTCCTTCAGCTCCTCTTCCAGCTCCGGGTGGTAGCGCTCGTGTTCCGTGTCACGCGGGATGCGCGGCGACAGCAGGGTGTGGTCGTTCTGCGACGGTCGAAGTTGTTCCAGCATAGGCAGCATCCTCCTCTTTGTGCGTCTTTGCATCGTTCTGATTTCCAGTATATGCAAAGACCACGCAAAGGATGCCGGTTTGTGGGGTCAGGCAGGCAGCTGTTTTATGAATCGTTACAGTACCGCCACACACAGAAGCCGATCGCCCTGCTGTGCGATTCCAAACGAGATCAAGTCTCCCCGATGAATACCAAAATCAGAATCCGGTTCATTATCGGATTCTGCCATTTTCCACCAAAAAACAAAACCCCAGGAAAGCTACGGATTTTCGTTACTTTCCTGGGTCTTTTAACAATTTTTCAATTACTCGAGCTCGGTAAGTCTCAATCATTACTAAGCAAATTTGTTTAGTGTGTCTATTCTTGAATGTTCGCTTTTCCATGAGATCGCCGTGGTAGATGTGGCTTGCTGATTTTTTAGTATCAGGATAGTATCACGCAACCAGTGGGATCT
>ERZ836877.3971-NODE-3971-length-15830-cov-4.594675_pt1 | contig 15830 bp, 15 predicted proteins | sample MGYA00519469_ERZ836877 | MGnify/ENA primary metagenome ERZ836877 (study PRJEB31850, sample SAMEA3708809) | human gut metagenome | biome: human gut; feature: human-associated habitat; material: faeces | place: China | collected 2014 ... | reverse complement strand
GGTACAACTGCACACTATGCAGCCTTTTGCAAATGATTGCAGGCTGATTGCACACATCCTTACCCAACAATTGGGCACAATATGCCTATTTTCTTTGCTTTTTTAAAAAAACCGTGAACATCAAAAACGTGTTGTTTTGCAAGAGGCTGCCAGCAGTATCACGAATGAAATCACGAATTGTCCCTAGGCACACCCCAAAACAGGGCATAAAAAAAGAGCTGGATACGTTTGTAACCAGCTCAGATTATTTACTAATGGCGGAGAGGGTGGGATTCGAATTATCTTATAACATGCTATTATTATAGTATATTTACATACACGCTACATTTTATATCCGGGTTTGTGTCCTAAAAAATATTTTGCCAATTATTTTTCAGCGGCATTCTCCCCCTGAAATTCACCATCATCCCTGATCTCAGCCTACTCGAATCGCTCATCTTCATCGCGCTTAGAAACACGATCCTGTTCAGCCAATTCGGCAAGCCTTCTGTCCCAATCTAAAGCTCGGCGCGCAACCGTTTTATCGGTGTGCCGTTTTAAAGGATCAAGAGCAGAACGCCGTTTGTCGTATACGGCGGAAAGAGAACTCCACGCGCATACTACTGTACCTAGCTGTTTCATCATTTCATCTAGAACTATGTTTTTGTCTGATGCAGCGTCAATCAAAGCTAAAGCGGTTGGCGAAAAAGTTGTGTCCGTATCATCACCTTCAACAAAAATCGGTGTCCCTCGAGCCAACGCCGGGAATCTAATTTGTGCATCTTCATTCGCCCACTCAATCAACAGACCTGACTCAACATAATCCAAAGGATGACCGTTACGACCAGAGAGGAAGCCCAATGTCTGACCGCCTTTTTTTGCATCTTTAGGCAGGAAAAAGGCATTTAATGCGATTGTGGGGGCCGCCTTAAAAATTTCCACGATTAACCCTGAGCACGTGTAGAATGAAATTCTATAATCTGACAATGCATCCAACAACTTTGCGCACATATATTGTGCAAAAATTTCACCATCAGAATTTTCTAAACACACCGGCAAAACATTGCCAATATAACTCATATCCACATTATTTATATTATCAAATTCATACCGCAAAAGAAGCTCACAAGCACACCCCACCAGATCTTGCGGTATAGAGGCCTTGGCTCCTTGTAACGAATGAAACTTCATGTATAAGATTTCAATAGCAACTGACATCCCGTTTGGGAGGGCTGACAAATCAAGAAGGAAGAGTTTCAGCATTGCAGAATTGATCGGATCAGTTCTTCTGCCAAATGCAAGCTGTCTATACATTCCGGCTGGAGCAAGCCCTGCTCGTAGCGAATTAAGCAAGCGCTGAACTCCCCGGGCATCAATCTCCACAGAACACTGCAAAAGGGGAAAGATTCGACCTAGGGCTGAGTCAGTAACGGCTGAATCCAAGAATGTTGCCACACCACCAACCGAATTGCAGGCTGCCCCATAAAGAAAACCTTTCAGCACAAATATATTTTGATCATTCTCCGGTACGGAAGCGAAAGCCATTTTGAGGGATTGCCACATATCTTCAAGGTCAGATGCAGCCGTAGCAAGGCCCACACCAAAATGCCAACGCCGGCCAGGCTCTTCACCTTGCATCAAAGAAGGGAGAAGTCCAACAAGAATCGCAGGCTCTACTGCTATTTGCTGGCCAATTTCTTCAGCTTTTGCATCGATCATGCGGGAGCCCGCAAGAGGATCATCTTCTTCCCCAGATTCGTTTCCCTCAGCCATGTCAAATGTGGACCATTGCGGTGCTAAAACATACGTTTTTGCCATATCCAACAAACTAGCCGGCCCAAGTAATTTTTCAATTTTTTTGATCTGCTCCAGCTTATGTGGTGCCATTCTTGCCGCATCAAACTTAATTACAGCGCGGACATTACGCCATCCATCGGGCCAACTTCCTCTTTCTGCTATGATTCTGGCAATTACTTCCAATTCCTTACACATTTTTGCATTAGTCCAAAGCCCTCGAAAATTTGTCGCAATAAGAGCCGCAAATTGATTGAAGAGTCCGCTGCCTGCAACTATTTTACCTCGAATAAAGTTAAGAACTTTGCGATACCAATCTGCACATTCCTGGTTACTTTTAGGCTCCCATCCATAGTCGCGTGAGCGCGCCCCAAATTCGAAGCTTCGATGAGAAGAAAAATGAACAGTCTCCAACATTTGCTTCAATGCCTCAAAACCGACTTCCTGACTACGATTATCTGTTGAGCAAAGCAGAGCATCTATGCATTGAAGGCGTTGCTGTACGGAGGCATGTGTTCCTGATAGGACTATCTGAAAAAGGCTGTTGAACATCCCTCTAGCTGAGTTGGTGTTGTTATTTGGCACTTCAGCAATAACGAAGCGCGCAAGAAGAGATGAAGCCCGTTCGAACAATTTCCCTTCAAACGTAAGGGCTGCAACTAAAGAGAATACTTTGTATCGCTCTGGGTTTTGAGGTGCCATGAAACTTGGGCTATCGTGAGCATCAAAAGCCCGTTCTAACGCTGCCAATGTGGCCTCTGGGTTTACTGGGGCAATATTGTGGAGCATGTCGAGCCCCAGGGGATTCAGTTTGTCCACTTGTCCCAAAAGCCCCCCCTCAGACAACCATTGGCCCACAATATGTTGTGCGTTTTCACTGTGGTGCAAGTAACCAATTCTGCGGGAAAATGATTTCAACAAACGTCCAGGCCCTTCGGTCACAAGGATATCTGAAATCATAGTTGGCATTGTCCGCCCTAAAGCGCGTTGTGCGAGCTTGTTTGCTAAGGCATGGGGTAACACAGCTCGCCATTTGCTTCTTTGCTGAACCAATTCGCGTTCTTTAAGTTCTTGAACATTCCGAAAAAGCTCAGGTACGGAAAGCTCGGCCAGTTTGGCTAAAATGGGCAATTCGGCCTCTTGGCCTTGTATCACTTCACCATCAAATGAATAGACGAGGGAGCATGCTTCTGCAGCACGGAGCAAAGTAGAATCTTCAGAACGTCGTTGCCGGAATAAACGTTGAAACAGGTCTTCGTCGGAAAGTTTTGCAACACTTTCGCTACGATCAATCGATTTCGCTAAGGCAAGAGCGATGCGTGCATTCCCGCCTGAAAATTCAGAGATACTACGCCGATTAATTTGAGATAGATACGGTGCAGCTCTCTCAATGAGGTTTTCAATGACCTCTTCGGAAGCGCCTTCGAGTCGAAAGACCTCTGTTCCTTCGGGCTCGTCCTCGCCAACATCATATTCTACCGTGAGAATACTAGCTGAACTTCCAGAGAATGAATTCATTTTTGCCAACGCTTGATGCGTGCTCGGTGGGCAATTGTCGACTACAACAATCACGCGGCGAGCCGATTGGACGAAACGATGAATCATATCTCTAGGAGAAGGAGAGGGCTCATCTGCCATGTCCGTGTATATAACATTTGCAGTATCAAGAGCATTTTCTCCAATGCGTGAATCAAACAAAGCTTCGACAAAACGAGTTTTGCCAACACCCGATAAACCAATGAGGCGAACCACAATCCCTGGTTTGGAAAGCAGTTTTCTAAGACGGTTAAGCCCTTCCTCTACAGTTAGTTGGCCCCCCTTTGGATCTTGTGCATCATACAATCTGCCTTTCTCATCGAGTAGGTACGCTGTGCCGATTTGCTCGCTTCGCCCAGACCAATTGCCGTAACCTTGCCACCCTGAAGTACTTTTACCTAATTGCGTTTGCACCCAGAGCGAAACACCCGGATACTGCCTTACCCAAATAGCAAGTCGATCCCTATCGTAAAAATCCAAGTGGATTGCTGGCAGATCAGGAACGCCCCCAACAGTCTCTTGCATGGCGAGAACGCGATTCTGCAACGGCCCATCGGCTGTTGATCCATGGGAACTAACAATAACGTATGCTCCCTGTTTGCGAGCTAATTCCTGAATGACTGGCCGCAAATTCCCGTCTGGGGCCATTTCTTTTAAGATTTCGCTACGGGGCATGTCAGGCACTTTGACCTGAAATCCCGTATTGGGCCTAGGAATAAAGTCTGTTTGTTTATCATGCTCATTTAATGCAATGCGTACATCTAAGCCGCCATCAGGGGCGTTTTGATCGCCACCTGCAGTTAAGGCAGACACCGGCAGATCAACACGCCGGAGCTCTGCCTCACAAAGCTTGACGACTAATGTTCGAAGGTCCACGTCATTGAGATTTGAAATATCCTCGCCAGTGACTTCAAACATATTGCTTCTGCCTATCTATAGAAGAGAATGAAAAACACTAAACGACAGCACTAGCCCGCTGCAACGCGCTGTAAGGAACTATCCTTTCCATATCCGTGCGCTTCTAGGCATCCATCGAATCCGCCTCGTACTGAGCCTGCAAGTTGACCCACATGACCTTACCCCACTGAGTATTCCACGTGTAAGTTAGTAGTTCCCAATGGGGTGCAGGTTATATTCTTTTCGCGAAATTCTTCCGGTGTTAGCCAGCCCAAGGAACTATGTGGTCGACACGAATACGCTAAACGTATTTGTTAAACATAAAAGCGCCCGATTGGGCTTGCTGTCAATATTAGCTAGACGAGGAAAGACGGTGTTTACGCCCTCCCCGCCGTTTTCCATGCATTGCCCCATACGAGCCCGCTGCTGATTCAAAACCTCAACAGGTTATTCATTTTCTTGGTGCGCTGCGGCCCCGATCTCGCTCGGCGGGGCTGGTGTTAACGTTAGAGCGCGAGTTCCCCCCCATCAACTAATTGCTATCATCTCATATTTTAGCTATTATACTAAAAAAACAAAGTTAAGAGCTATTATGTTAGATGATATTTTAAAAACTCCGCAGGAAGTCCGGCTCGACATCGCTGCCAAGGCGCAGGCCAAACGTCTTGCTCTCAATATGAGCCAGAAAGATTTGGCGGCCCGTAGCGGCGTTTCCCTTGGCTCTGTGAAGCGCTTTGAAACAACGGGGGAAATCTCGCTCGCGTCCCTGCTGGCTATCGCCCTGATTCTTAACGATCTTGAAGCCTTTTCCGGCTTGTTCAACCCGCCGCGCACAGAAAACCTGTTCAAGCCGCAATCCCCAGCACCCCGCAAGCGGGCAGGGAGAAAACGCCATGAATCTTGACGTGCATCTGCATGCATACGGCGTACGGCGCCATGTGGGAAAGCTCGCCGCGCACGGCAACGCCATTCTGTTCCAGTACGCGCCAGAATTTCTTGATTCGGGCATCAACATTTCGCCGTTCAGGCTTCCGCTCAGCCCAGAGGTCAGGGAAGACCCCAAGCGCACCTTTGACGGCCTGTTCGGCGTGTTCAACGACAGTCTGCCCGATGGCTGGGGGCTGCTTTTGCTGGACAGGACATTACGAAAAAAAGGCTCATCGCTCCATGCCTGCCTGCCCTTGCAGCGCCTTGCCATGGTGGGTGCCCACGGCATGGGCGCGCTGGAGTACACCCCGGCGGCGGAACAGGCGGAAGAAGCCGTTTCTGTGGCGGAACTGGATGCTCTGGCAGAGGATTCGCTACGGATTCTGCGCGATGCGCCTGTGGATGCGGGGCAACTGGACAAACTTATTCAACTCAACGGCTCGTCCGCAGGGGCCAGACCCAAAATTCTGGTGAACGTTGCCGATGACTACCGCATTGTGCCGCAGGGGGCGGGGGAACCCCAAGGAACCCCCTGGATCATCAAATTTCGCTCCGCGCACGAACCGCCAAACACCGGGCTGACAGAGTACGCATATTCCCTGGCGGCCAGAGAAGCCGGGCTGGATATGCCGGAAACGCACCTGTTTCCGTCGGCAACGTCGCCGGGATATTTCGGCGTCCAACGCTTTGACAGGGTGCATGGCCAAAAGGTGCATGTGCATACCGCCTGCGGCCTGCTGCACGCATCGCACCGCGAACCCTCGCTCACCTATGAAAGCCTGCTGCGCCTGACGCTGCTGCTCACCAAAGACATACGCGAAGTGCTCAAAATGGTGCGGCTCATGGTGTTCAACGTGCGCTCCGGCAACAAGGACGACCATTCCAAAAACTTTTCCTTTCTGCTGAACAAGGAAAACCAGTGGCGCATGGCTCCGGTTTATGACCTTACGCCGTCAGAGGGCATTAACGGGGAACAGACCTGCATGGTCAACAACAAGGGCAAGGATATAACCGAAAAGGATTTTCTGGCGGCCGCCGCAACTGTGGATGTAGACGCGCGGACAGTGCGCGAAATTATACAGCAGGTGGACGCGGCTTTGGCCGAGATGAAAAAGTAAGGTGATCAAATGTGCAGGAAGGATGACCTTACCCCCTTGCCCGCTGCCGCGCCGATCCGCCGCGACCCCCATAAAAAAAGCACTCCTCCGCCCCAAACCTTCGGCGTTTTTCTGACGATTCTGTGCAATCCCAGAGCCTACGCAAAGGGCAAACAAATCTACGGGGCCAGGGGCGAAAAAGAGAAAGGTACAACTGCACACTATGCAGCCTTTTGCAAATGATTGCAGGCTGATTGCACACGTTCTTGCCAGATGATTAGGCATAATTTACCTAACTTCTTGACCTTTTTTAAAAAAGCGTGAACGCCTGAATCGTAGTGTTTTGCAAGGGCCTGCGGACAGTATCACGCATGAAATCACGCATGAAGCCTAGGCACGCCCAAAATCAGGGCATAAAAAAAGAGCTGGTCACATTTTTAACCAGCTCAAATTATTTACCAATGGCGGAGAGGGTGGGATTCGAACCCACGTAGGAGCTGTTAACCCCTAACTCGATTTCGAGTCGAGCGCGTTACGGCCGCTTCGCTACCTCTCCGCAGGCTTGGCATACGCACAAGCCGGAGACGCTAGATACCTTATACGGCGTGAAAAAGCAATGGCGTGGACTTGGGGGGCGTCGCCCGGTTCAGACCGCATCCAGCAGGAAGTTGTCACGGTGGATAACCTCCGGGTAATGGGCGTCGCCCAAAATAGCGGCCACCTCGTGACGTTTGAGGCCCATAATTTTTTTGAGCTCTGCAGCGCTGTAATTGCTCAGGCCCACGCCCAGGCTGCGTCCCTGGTGCAGCACGCGCACCAATGCCCCTTGCTGAAACGCGCCTTCTACCCCATGCACGCCACCGGGCAGCAAGCTGCCGCCCTGCTGGCGCAGGGCCTTGGCCGCGCCCGCGTCCACCTGCACGCTGCCGGCGGGGTCGGACTGGTAGGCCAGCCAGAATTTGCGTCGGGGGATGGGCTGTTGCCCAGCCTGTACCCAGGTGCCGCCATCCAGCGGCCCGTAGCCCGCAGGCGTTGTGCAGACTCCGGCGGCCGCCAGGGCGCGGAGAATGACCTGGGGCTCGCGGCCGGGCAAAATATAGGTGGGCACGCCGATCTGTGCGGCGCGGCGCGCGCCCAGCAGTTTGGAATACATGCCGCCCGTGCCTACAGAAGTTTTGCCGCCGCAGAGCTGGGCCAGGTCCAGGGCGGCCACATCGTCAATGTGATCCAGCACAGGGGCCTGCGGGTTGTGCTCCGGATTGGCGGCCAGTACACCCGGCGAAGAAGTAAGGTTGATGCAGAGGTCCGCGCCAGTCAGATTGGCCAGCAGGCTGGACAGACAGTCGTTATCGCCGAATTTGAGTTCACTCACGGAAACCGTGTCGTTCTCATTGACTACGGGCAGCACGCCCCAGTGCAACAGTTCCGCAAAGGTGTTGCTGGCGTTGAGAAAGCGCTGTCGAGCGCGCAGATCGTCGCGGGTGAGCAGCACTTGCGCCGTAGGCACACCGTGGGCGTAAAAGGCCTTGTCCCAGGCGCGCACCAGTTGCCCCTGCCCCACAGCGGCGGCGGCCTGACGGGCGGCCAGGCCCGCGGTATCCACATGCTGCCCATGGGCGGCCAAGGCCGCGCGCCCCGCTGCCACCGCGCCGGAGGAAACCAGCACCACGCGCCGAGGTTCGGCCAACCCAGGCACGGACAAGGCCCGCAAAGCCGCCAGCTGCGCGGCCAAATCCGTAAGCACGGCGACGTTGAGCCCGTGAGCGTCAGCCAGTACGGCGCTGCCCACCTTGACCACTACAACCCGGGCCTGGGCCAGAGTGCGGGCGCGTTCTTCCCGCCAATCGGCAATCCGCGTCATAAAGCTGTCCTTTGCGGGTCTGGACCGCCTTGGGAGGCTGCCGCCCGAGCAGTTACTCTCTGGTGTAGATGACCTCAATTTCAGGAAATTCTTCATCCGCCACCTGCACGGACTCCTGCGGACGCACCAGGGGCGTATGGGGTTCTGCGCTGTCGCGCAGCCGCCACAGTTCGTCCACCAAAGGCTCCAGCCCCAGGCCGTCGCGGGCCGAAATGAAGAAAACCCGCCGCCCGTCGGCCGTGGCGCGGGCCTCCAGGGCCGCCAGTTGTTCCGGCGTCAGCAGGTCAATTTTGTTGATAACCTCCACCTGGCGACGTTGCGCCAGATCCGGATCAAAACGGCGCAGCTCTTCGTTGATGAGGGTGAAGCCGGCCCAAGGGTCGGCGTCGTCCATGTCCTCAGCGCTGAGAATGTGGACCAAAAAGCGCGTGCGCTCCACATGCTTGAGGAAGCGCAGCCCCAGCCCCTGCCCCTGATGCGCGCCCTCAATAAGGCCAGGGATGTCGGCCAGCACCAGGCGCTTGTCCGGATCCACATCATTGATCATAACGCCCAGGTTGGGGGTCAGAGTCGTAAAGGGGTAGGCGGCAATTTTGGGCCGGGCCGCCGAAACGCGGCTGATAAAGGTGGATTTGCCCGCATTGGGCAAACCGATGAGCCCGGCGTCGGCCAGAATTTTCAGCTCCAGCCGCAACTGGCGGATTTCGCCCGGTTCTCCGGGCTGGGCAAAGCGTGGCGCGCGCATGGTGGAAGATTTGAAGTGCTCGTTGCCCTTGCCGCCGCGCCCGCCTGCGGCCACGGTCACCAGGGCTTCGGGGTCGCTGAGGTCGGCCAGCAGGCGTTCGCCTGCCTGGTCCTCCAGATAGACCAGCGTGCCCACGGGCAGATGCAGCACCAAATCCTCGCCTTTTTTGCCGTCGCACTGGCTGCCCTGTCCAGGACGGCCGCTCTGGGCTTCATACAGGCGCTTGAGACGGAAATCATAGAGAGAAAGCAGACGTCCGTCGGCCTTGAGCAGCACGCTGCCACCGTCGCCGCCATTGCCGCCGTCCGGGCCGCCGCGGGGCACGAATTTTTCGCGCCGGAAGGAGATGCAGCCGTGGCCGCCCTTGCCCGCGCGCACTTCAATGCGCGCTTCATCAACAAAACGCATACAACCATCCTTCCGCCGGGACGCGGGGGCAGCCGCACCGGACAACCTGTGCCCGCGTCTCAGGCCGGGACCGTTGCGGATTTTTCGGCAGGCTTGCGCCTTTACCGCGGACGTCCGGCGGGCAACCGCCAGACCGAAGCGCAAACAGCACGGCTGCGGAACCTGCCGCACCGGGCACTGGCCCATGTCCGGCCGCGGCCAGATTACTCAAAATCACAACAATAGTGCAAAAAACAAACACCGAAAGGGAAGAGGCTGTGCGGCCCCTTCCCTCAATCGGCGCGTAAAAGTGCTGCGCGGCGAAGGTTAGCCTTCGGGCGCTTCCACATGCACGCGGGTGAGCACGCGGCGCTTGCGCAGATATTTTTCAAAGCGCACCACACCGTCCACCTTGGCAAACAAGGTGAAATCCCTGCCCATACCCACATTGGCGCCGGGGTACACGGTGGTGCCCAGCTGCCGAACTAGGATGTTGCCGGCGAGCACGTTCTGACCGCCGAAACGCTTGACGCCGCGCCGTTGACCGGCGCTGTCGCGACCGTTGCGCGAAGAGCCGCCTGCTTTTTTATGAGCCATAAGAGCCTCCCAGAAAGGCCGACACCAGGTCGGCAAGGGGCGCGGCCATTGCCGCACCGGCCCAACGCGTGCCGCTGTGCAAAGCGCGCGCCACAGGACGGGCCGGTCAACCCCGAAAGTTAGCCGTTGATGCTTTTGACGCGCAGGGTGGTGCACTCCTGCCGGTGTCCGCGCATTTTGCGCGAATCATTGCGCCGCCAGCGCTTGAACACCTTGATCTTGGGGCCGCGCCCCTGGGCCACCACCTCGGCGGTGACGGCCGCGCCGTCCACATAGGGGGCGCCCACCTTGCAGGCATCGCCGCCCAGCAGCAGCACCTTGTCCAGGGAAATCTCGCTGCCGCTCTGAGCCGCGAGCTTTTCCACAACAATCTTGGAACCTTCTTCGACGCGGTACTGTTTGCCGCCGGTCTCGATAATCGCGTACATGGTCAACCTCCAAAACGGGAAAGGTTTATTTGCCCCAGCGCGGCCCAAAAGTCAAGCCCGTCGGGCCAATTTCCCACACGGTTTTTGATGCAGCCCCAAAGAGCCACGGCGGGCCCTGAACTTTGTCCGTTTTTTTTCACGGCTGCACGGCCAGCAGACGCTTTTGCGGCAGTGCGCAAAGGGAAAGGAGGAAGGCCTGTTCGGCGCAGACGCAAGACCAGACTTCTCTGGTATTGTTTTCCTGTCGGTTTCGTGTAGCCTGCGGCCATGGACAAAAAGAAGATACTTCTTGTTTCGCTGGGGCACCTTTCCTGTGATATCAACGGCGGCGCGCTGCCGGCGGTGCTGCCTTTTCTGCGTTCGGCCTATGGCCTGAGCTACCAAGCCACAGGCGGACTCATGTTTGCCTATTCCTGCCTTTCTTCATTGATTCAACCTGTGTTCGGACTGTTGGCCGACCGGTTTTCCAAGCCCTGGTTCATCCCGTTGGGCGTGTTGCTGGCCGGCGGCGGTCTTGCCCTGGTGGGCTTTATGTCCAGCTACTGGGCCATTTTTCTGGCCATTGCCGTAAGCGGCGTGGGCGCGGCCCTGTTTCATCCCGAAGGCGCGCGCTTCGCCAATAAGGTTTCGGGTGAGCAGAAGGGGACGGGGCTGAGCATCTTTTCCATCGGCGGCAACAGCGGTTTTGTGCTGGGGCCGTTGCTGGCCACGGGCATTCTGAGCGTATTCGGCCTGCGCGGCACCACGATTTTTGCCGCCATTGCCGTGGTCATGGCTTCGGTGCTCCTGACGCTCATCTGGCGCATGCGCGTCCCGTCCGGCGGCGGGGCCATAATCACGGAGGCCCCAGGCGTCAACAACTGGCCGGAATTTTCCAAACTTACCGTGGCCATTGTGGCCCGCTCCATCCTGTTTGCCGGCTTCAATACCTTTGTACCCCTCTACTGGGTCAATGTGCTGGGGCAGTCGCGCACGGCCGGGGCTCTGGCCCTGACTTTTTTCTGCACCTGCGGCGTGGTCAGCAACTTTTTCGGCGGATTGCTTTCGGACAAATACGGCTACCGCACCATTATCCGGCTGTCCTATACCCTGGTGGCCCCCGTGGTGCTGGCCTTCAGCCTGGCTGGCTCGGTCTGGGCCGCCTGGGCTTTGCTGCCTTTTCTGGGCTTTACGCTTTACGCTCCCTTCAGTTCTCTGGTGGTGCTGGGGCAGCAGTATCTGGCCAAGAACATCGGCTTTGCCTCCGGCGTCACTTTGGGCCTGGCCACCAGCCTGGGCGGGGTCATGGCCCCGCTGCTGGGGTGGATAGCCGACCATCAGGGCCTGCCCCGCGCTTTCCAGTTTCTGGCGGCAGTGGCCTTGCTGGGCGCAGTTTTCGCCTATACCCTCAAGCCTGTGGCCAAGAAGGAGCAGATTGCATGACCTACGCTCTTGTCCGCCGCCTGTTCCCTCTGGGGCGGGTGCGTTTTGTGGAAGAAGACGGTGCGCTGACCCGGCTGGAACTGGAAGGCGAGGGCAGCCTGCCGCCTCTGCCGGATGCAGAAGAACGCGCCACCCCTCTGCTGGAAGAGGCCTGTGCCCAGCTGATCGACTATCTGGCAGGCACGCGTCGTGAATTTGACCTGCCCCTGGCCCCCCACGGTACGGCATTCCAGCAAAAGGTCTGGCGGGCGCTGCAGGACATACCCTACGGCGCCACCCGCGCCTACAGGGAAATCGCTGCGGCCGTGGGCTCGCCGCGCGCCTGCCGGGCCGTGGGCCTGGCCAACAACCGCAATCCCATTGCCGTGGTCATCCCCTGCCACCGCGTCATCGGCGCGGACGGGCGCCTGGTGGGCTACGGCGGCGGCCTGGACATCAAAGAAGCCCTGCTGCAGCTGGAACGACGCATGGCGGACCGCGACTGAATGGGGCGCCGGGCCACCCTTGCCGGGAAAGCGGGAACATGGTACCCGCATCTATGCTCAATTTTGACCTGACCCATGCGTTAAATCTGCTGGCCGTAGCCGCTGTGCCTGCCCTGCTGGGCATCATTCTGCACGAAGTGGCCCACGGCTGGGTGGCCTCCCGTTGCGGCGACCCCACGGCGCGCATGCTGGGGCGGCTCACGCTCAACCCCCTGCCGCACATCGATCCCGTAGGCCTGCTGGTCTTCGGCCTGACCAGCCTCACGGGCAGCTTTGTCTTTGGCTGGGCCAAGCCCGTGCCCGTCAACCCGCGCTACTTTCACAAGCCCGCCCGCGACATGATGCTGGTGGCCCTGGCCGGGCCCCTGACCAATTTCCTGCTGGCCGGGCTTTGCGGGGTGCTGCTCTGGCTCACGCTGACCCTGCTGCCGCCCCTGCAGTGGCAGCACAGCACGGGCTACATCTTTGCTCTCAAGACCCTGCAGGCCGGGGTGATTATCAATTTTGGCCTGGCCTGGCTCAACCTGTTGCCCATTCCGCCGCTGGACGGCAGCAAGGTTGTGGCCTATTTTCTGCCCATGAACGCGGCCCTGCGCTATTTGAGCGTGGAGCGCTACGGCTTTGTGATCCTGCTGGCCCTGCTCTTTACCGGGCTGCTGGGCCAGGTGCTCGGCCCCCTGGTGAGCGGCAGCGCCGTGGGCCTGTTGTCCCTGTTGGGTATTCTGTAAGGAAAGGACTCTGTTGATGAACAGCAAACCGCGCACTGTTTCCGGCATGCGGCCCACGGGGCCCCTGCACCTTGGCCACTACTTCGGCGTGCTCAAAAACTGGGTGGAACTGCAGCACACGGAAGAAGCCTACTTTTTTGTGGCCGACTGGCACGCCCTGACCAGCGACTACGCCGACCCCTCCAAGGTCCGCCGCAACATCCACGAAATGGTCAAAGATTGGGTGGGCGCTGGCCTGAACCCGGAAAAGTGCGTCATCTTCCGCCAGTCCCACGTCAAGCAGCACGCGGAGCTTTCTCTCCTGCTGTCTATGATCACGCCCGTTTCCTGGCTGGAGCGCAACCCCACCTACAAGGAACAGCAGCAACAGATCAGCAACAAAGACCTGGGCAATGCGGGCTTCCTCTGCTATCCCGTGCTCATGGCGGCGGACATCCTTATGTACCGGCCTCACGGCGTGCCTGTGGGCGAAGACCAGCTGCCCCACATGGAGCTGACCCGCGAAATCGCCCGGCGCTTCAACAATTTTTACGGCGAGCTCTTCCCCGAACCCCAGGCCATGCTCACCCCGGCGGCCAAGTGCCCCGGCCTGGACGGCCGCAAGATGTCCAAAAGCTACAATAACGGCATCTTCCTCTCGGACAGCATGGACGACATCACCGAAAAAGTGCGCGGCATGTTTACGGACAAGGCCCGACTGCGCCGCAGCGACCCCGGCAACCCCGACGTCTGCAACCTCTACCCCTACCATGTGCTCCTGAGCAGCCCCGAAGAGCAGGCCCAGATCCGTCAGGGCTGTACCTGCGCGCAGCTGGGCTGTGTGGACTGCAAAAAAATCTTCCTCAAAAATCTTGCCGTCTTCCTGGGGCCTTTGCAGGAACGCCGCAATGCTGTGGAAGCCAAACCCGGTGCGGTGGAAGAAATTTTGGAACGGGGCAACGAGCGCGCCCGCGCCTTTGCGGAACAGACCATGGAACTGGCGCGCGAAAAAATGGGGCTGTAATGTGAAGCTGGTGGCCGTGGACTACGGCCTGGCCCGCACGGGGCTGGCTGTGTCCGACCCGGAAGGGCGGCTGGCCTTCCCCCTACGCACCCTGCGCCTGGCCGACCACCCCGACCGCAAGGCGCTGCTGGACGCTCTGGCCCAGGCTATCCTGGCCGCCGGAGCCGAGGCCGTGGTCATGGGCCTGCCCCTGCTGGCCGACGGCGGGGAAAGCCTGACCACCCGCCAGGTGCGCAATGTGACCCGACGTCTGCAGCGCCGCATCCCCCTGCCGTTTTACTTTATGTCAGAGGAACTGAGTTCCGAAGAGGCCTGGGACGACCTGCGCGCAGCCGGGCTTGACGCGCGACGGCGCAGGACCGTACTGGACCAGCAGGCCGCCGTGCGCATTCTGGAATCTTTTCTGGCCCTTGCGCCGCAACAGCGGAGACCGGCATGAAAACCTTTCTGCGCCTTGTGGGGCTGCTTCTGCTGCTGACCGTGGCCGGCGGCGGCTGGCTGGCCTGGGAGGCCCACCACTTTCTGACCACCCCGCCTGCCGCATCCGGCGAGAACGTCTTTTTTGACGTGACCCCCGGCGCGCGCCTGGACCAGGTGGCCGCCCACCTGGCCCACCAGGGTCTGGTGACCGACGCCCGCCGCTTCGGTTACCTGGCCCGCTACAAGCATTGGGAAAACCGCCTCCAGGCCGGGCGTTTTGCCCTCAATACGGGCTGGACGCCCGACAAGGTGCTGGACACCCTGGTCAACGGGCAGCCCGTGCTTTTCCGCGTCACCGTGCCCGAAGGCCTTACCTGGTGGCAGACCGGCCGCCTGCTGGAAGACGCCGGGCTGGCGCGCTTTGAGGACTTTCGTCAGGTCATCATGGACCCGGATTTTCTACGGCACTACGGCATCCCCTTTGCCACGGCCGAGGGCTTTCTCATGCCCGATACCTACCTGCTGAAAAAAGCCGACGTGCTGGACCTGGCCCAGGCCCGGGCCGTAGCCGGCCGCATGGTGGACAATTTCTGGCGCAAGGCCGCCGGCCTCTGGCCGGACGGCAAAAAACCCGATGCCGCCACGCTCAAAACCTGGGTCATCCTGGCCTCGGTAGTGGAAAAGGAAACCGCAGTGGAGGACGAACGCCCCCGGGTTTCCGGCGTGTACCAAAACCGTTTGCAGAAAAACATGTTGCTCCAGGCCGACCCCACAGTCATCTACGGACTGGGGCCCGCCTTTGACGGCAACCTGCGCAAAAGCCAGCTGGACGACGCCGCCAACCCCTATAACACCTACCAGCGGCCCGGCCTGCCGCCGGGGCCCATCTGCTCCTTCGGCCTCACGGCCCTGGCCGCCGCCATCCACCCGGAAGCCCACAAGTATCTCTACTTCGTCGCCAAAACCGACGGCGGCGAACACGTCTTCAGCACCAACCTCAACGACCACAACAAGGCCGTACGCCAATACCTGCAAAACCGGCGCAAACGCTGATCCGCGTTGCGCCGCTCCAGATCCGCCACAGGAGGCCACCGTGAAGTACTTGATCGTCGAAGATTTCTCCGGCCAGGCCGTACCCTTCATCTTCCCCCGTCGCGTGGACCACGGCGACATGCGTGAGCAACTGCCTTACAGCCGCGTCATCGCCGCCGGCTTTGTGGAGCTGGGCCCTCAGGGCTTTGTCTGCTCCGGCGGCAACCCGGAGCTGGGCCTCAACGCCCGCCCCGGCGAAGATGCCGCCATCATCGCCGAAGCCCTGCGCCAACGCTGACGGCGAAACTGCAGAGCAAAAAGCCTCGTTGCGGGAGGGAACCTCTGTTCACAAAAGTTTCCTCACCTCCCCACGCCCCCATCGTTCACGTTCTGGTACGTGTACCGAGGACACGAAGAAACCAGACCATCCTGCCCGCAATAGAGCATTTAACACTTGAAATGCTCGCTTACGGCAGGCAAAAGCCTGCCTTC
>ERZ836877.3970-NODE-3970-length-15832-cov-3.300374_pt1 | contig 15832 bp, 10 predicted proteins | sample MGYA00519469_ERZ836877 | MGnify/ENA primary metagenome ERZ836877 (study PRJEB31850, sample SAMEA3708809) | human gut metagenome | biome: human gut; feature: human-associated habitat; material: faeces | place: China | collected 2014 ... | reverse complement strand
GGGCAAGGGCGAGAGCGCCGAGAAGATGGCCGAGGCCACGCGCATCGCCAAGGAGCGCGCGCCGCAGCTCCAACTTGATGGCGAGTTGCAAGTCGATGCCGCCATCGTCGATACGGTCGCGGCTCTCAAGGCGCCTGACTCCCCGGTCGCAGGTAAGGCAAACGTCCTCGTCTTCCCCAATATCGATGCGGGTAATATCGCCTACAAGCTCGTGCAGCGCCTCGCCAAGGCCGATGCCTTCGGTCCCATCCTGCAGGGTGTGGCCAAGCCGGTCAATGACCTTTCTCGTGGCTGCTCGGCCCAGGATATCGTCGGCACCGTCGCGGTGACCTGCGTACAGTCCCAGGCGCGCAAAGCGCAAGCCTAGAAGCGCTTGCTGGTATACAATAGGCGGCTATGGATACGAAGCTCATCACATACGCGATTCCCTGCTATAACTCGGCGGAATACATGGATGCCTGCATCGAGTCGATCCTTGCGTGCAACCGTCCTGACGACATCGAGATCATCATCGTCGATGACGGGTCGACCAAGGACAACACGCTCGAGAAGGCCCAGGTGTGGGAGTCCACCAACCCGGGCGTCGTACGTGCCATCCACCAGGAAAACGGCGGGCATGGCGCTGCGGTCATGACGGGACTCGAGAACGCGCGCGGCCTCTACTTCAAGGTCGTCGATAGCGATGACTGGCTCGACAACGATGCCAACGTCGCGATGCTCGACAAGCTCGCGTCGTTTGACGAGCCACTTGACCTCATGCTCGTCAACTACGTGTACGAGCACACGGCTGACAACACGCAGGAGGTCATGAAGTACACGCGCATGTTGCCAGAGGGGTGCATCTTCACCTGGGATGACTGCGGCCACTTTGGCCTCACCAAGTACATCCTCATGCATTCGGTCATCTACCGCACGCAGATGTTGCGCGATTGTGGCCTCACCTTGCCGCGTCATACCTTCTACGTCGATAACATCTTCGTGTACGTGCCACTTCCCAATTGCGAGCGTATCTACTATATGGATGTCGATTTGTACCGGTACTTCATCGGACGCGAGGACCAAAGCGTCAACGAGTCCGTGATGATCGGCCGCATTGACCAGCAGCTGCGCGTCACGCGCATCATGATCGACTCGTTCTTGCTTGAACGTGACGTCAAGAGCCCGCGTCTGCGTTCCTACATGCGGAATTACCTCACGATGATGATGGTGATCTGCACGGTGTTCTCGATGATGAGCGATCGCGAGGACAAGGAGCAGCTCAGGACTGACATCTGGAAGTACCTACGCGAGCATGATTACCAGACCTATGTCAAAATCAGGCGCTCCGTCATGGGCGTCGGCACGCACCTACCCGGCAAGGCAGGCGATAGGGTCCTGCTCAGCGCCTATCACATTGCCCAGAAGGTATTCAAGTTCAACTGACGCGGAGATAAAGAGATGTACGACAAGCTAACGAAGATAATCGCGGCCTACGAGGAGCTCGAGACGAAGCTCGGTGACCCAGCCGTGCTCGCCGACCAGAAGGAGTACACGCGCTTGGCCAAGGAGCACGCGCGCCAGGGCGAGCTCGCAAGTGCCGCACGTCAATATATATCGCTCTCCGACCAGCTTTCTTCTGCCAAAGACGAGCTCAAGAACGAAAGCGATCCGGAGCTCAAGGAGCTTGCGCAGGAGGAGATCTCGGACATCGAGAGCAAGTTGCCTCAGCTCGAGGAGGACATCAAGTTCATGCTCCTGCCCGCCGATCCCAACGACGAGAAGGACATCATCGTCGAGATTCGTGGCGGTGCCGGTGGCGACGAGGCAAACATCTTTGCCGGTGACCTCTTCCGCATGTATGAGCGATTTGCCGAGAGCAAGAAGTGGAAGGTCGAGGTCATCGATGCCTCGGCTTCGGATATGGGCGGCTTCAAGGAGATTTCGTTCAAGATGCTGGGCGACCGCGTATACAGTTCCATGAAGTTCGAGAGCGGCGTGCACCGCGTGCAACGCGTTCCCAAGACCGAAAGCCAGGGCCGCATTCACACTTCGACGGCGACCGTTGCCGTGCTACCCGAGGCCGATGAGGTCGAGGTCGACATCAAGCCCGAGGACCTGCGCATCGACGTGTATCGCGCTGGTGGTCCCGGTGGTCAGTGCGTCAATACGACCGACTCCGCCGTGCGCATCACGCACCTTCCCACAGGTCTCGTCGTGCAGTCGCAGGACCAGAAGTCGCAGATCCAGAATCGCGAGGCGGCGCTGCAGGTGCTGCGTGCTCGCCTCTATGACAAGATGCTCCAGGAGCAGCAGGAGGCTCTCGGTGCCGAGCGTCGCGGCCAAATCGGTCACGGTGATCGTGCCGAGAAGATCCGCACCTACAATGGTCCGCAGGACCGCGTGACCGACCATCGCATCGGCTACAACGGCAGTTATGCGGGCATACTCGAGGGCGATGGCCTCTCCGCGCTCATCGAGAACCTTGCCGCCGCTGATCGCGCCGAACGTCTCGAGCAGGCGACTGCATCGGCAGCCGAATAGCTTCATGTCCCAGCAGGTTTGGACCATCGGAGATACGCTTGCGTGGTGTCGCGAGTACCTCGCGCATCATGATGACGAGAACCCCAAGCTCTCGGCCGAGTGGCTGCTCGCCGCCGCCACGGGGCTCACGCGCATCGAGCTCTACATGCACTTCGACCGCCCGCTTTCCATGGAAGAGCGCGACGTATTGCGCGAGACGCTCAAGCGCCGCGGTGCGGGCGAGCCGCTCCAGTACATAGCCGGTGAGGCGGCCTTTCGGCACATCGTCGTGAAGACGAGCCGGGGCGTGCTCATCCCACGGCCCGAGACCGAAGTCCTCGTCGATGTCGTTCTCGAGGGACTCGCGGATGTCGAGGCTTCGCGTGTGCTCGAAGTGGGTTGCGGCACGGGCTGCATTGCGTGTTCTCTTGCCAAGGAGGCGGGGGCGCATGTGGTGGCAACGGACGTCTCGCCCGAGGCCGTGGCCTGCGCGCGGAGAAACGTTGCCGCGCTCGGCCTCGATGAGCTGGTCGAGGTCGTGGAATGTGATTGCGTCGCTGGGATTGCGGGAAGCTTTGATTGCCTCGTGAGCAATCCGCCCTATATCCCCACAGCCGAGCTCGCCGAGCTTCCGCATGAGGTCGCGGGCTTCGAACCACGTCTTGCACTTGACGGTGGCCCCGATGGCCTCGCGTTCTTCGACCGGCTCGTGACCGAGGCGCTGCCCCTCGTGCGCGAGGGCGGTTTCTTCGCCTGCGAGCTTCACGAGACCTGTCTTGACGAGGCTGCGCGTCGCCTGCGCGAGGCAGGTTGCGTTGACGTCAAGGTGACGAAGGATCTCGTGGGCCGCGATCGCATCGTGAGCGGCGTTTGTCGCGATTTGCAATAATATGCTCGAAAGGGAATAATGGAACCGTCCTGAGGTAATCGACCAAGGAGGTTCGCCATGAATTCGTTTCGCGGTATGGGCCTGGGTTCGGGCATCATTCTTGCCATCATCGGCATTATTCTCTTCGCGTTTCCAACGCTGTCCACGATGGTCTTCGCCATGCTCGTCGGCTTCGGCATCCTCGTCGTGGGCATTAACGCGACATACACTTGGTTTAGCACCTTGCGTGGTACCGGCATGGGCGCCGGTGTCTTGGCCACGGGTATACTGAGCATCATCTTTGGCTTGCTCTGCCTACTGTTTCCCCTTGCCTTCGCCGAGGCCGTTATCTGGTTTGTCGCCATTGCCGTTATCGTCTTTGGCATCGCCCAGATCATCAGCCTCATCACGACCCGTGACATCAATGGCCGCTTCGTGGGCGTTCTCGGCAGCCTGATCGTGGTAATCTGCGGCATCCTAGCCTTGATCTGGCCCCCGTTCGTCATGCAGTTCATCGGTGCGTCGCTCCTCATCGAGGGCATCACCGTCATCATCATGTCGCTTATCGCGCCCAAGGTGTAAGGGAAGGGCGCATGTGTCAGGGGGTCAGACCCCTTGACGCATGCGGGATGAGACAGCGTCCCTGAGTAACTGTCTCATCCCGGCGGCACGCGCGGCTGCGTTGCCAATTCGAAACCGTTTCGTACCATATCGTTATCTTTGCCACCAGACCGCAACGTGCGTGAAACTCTGTTGCCATGAGCGGTCTGTATGATAGGGAGCGTAAGGATACCCCATCCTTCTCCTCTCCCTCCCTTCTTGTTGCAAAGGGTCGGTCGCTTGAAGCGCCGGCCTTTTGCATATCTACGGTCAGCTACAATAGGGGCATGGATACGAGAAAAAACGCATTGTTGCTTTTCAGCAAGGTCCCCGAAGCGGGAAAGGTCAAGACGCGGCTCACGCCCCTCAAGGACGGGTTCTTCGACCCCGAGGTGGCAAGCGCGCTGTATCATTGCATGCTCTTTGACGTCACCGAGTGCTGTTGCGATGCGTTGCGCGATCTCGAACGTGCCGATGACGAGCGCCACGCGCTCGAGAGTACCTGCGATTACCAACCGCTGCGCGACACATACACGCTGTTCATCTCCTCGCCTGGCATCGAGCAGGAAGAGAAGATGCGGGCGCTCTTCGAGGAAAGCGGCACCTGGCCACGCAACATCGTCTTCATTCATGATGATGGCGAGAGCTTCGATGCGCACTATAACAACGCGTTCAATCAGGTTTGGGACCTCGGGTACGAGACCATTCTCTCGATGGGCTGCGATATGCCCGCGTTGAGACGCAGCATCATCATTGAGGGTTTCGAGCGGCTACATGAGCTGTGCGACCGCCCTGGCGGCGGCATCGTGCTCGCCCCCGATCAGGAGATGGGGGTTTCGGTGGTGGGATGGACGCGCGAAACGGCCTTCGATCACACGGGAGTCTTCTACAATGCCGATGGTCTGACCGTCTTGCCGGCCTATATCCAGAAGGCTGACCGCCTGGGCCTACCCGCGCTCTATCTGCCCGATGTTCCCGATGTCGATACGATCGCCGACCTCAACCACAATGTGACGCTCGTGCAGGCGCTCGAGTACTGCGCGCGTTTTCAAGACGACATAACGCCACCGTATCGCACGGCTGCCGCCCTGCGCGACATGGGATACACGGACATCCGCATCATGCCCAACGAGTTGCGCGACGACCGCAGCGAGATCGACAGATAAGACTTGGGGTCGGCTGCACGTTTTTTTCGATTATGTGTGGCGTACGGCGAACTCGTACTCATTTTTTGCGATTATGTGAGACTTTCCAACTTCTCGCTCTCACACAATCGCAAAAAACGCGCATGCGATTTTACGCGGCCACACATAATCGAAAAAATGAGCACATGCTTCCACCTTGTCTCACACAATCGCAATTTTCTTACTTGCGACTGAGGCGGCGGATAAGACGATGCACGATATCCGTGACCTCACTCACGTCGAGGATGCGGCACATCACGAAGATGATGCTCAGACCGATGATGCCCGTAATTACGAGCGCGATGAAGCTGCCGAAAATGTTCGAGATGTCGATGACGTTTGCGATGCCCCAGGATGCGAGCTCGGCAATAACGCCGCCAATGAGGGTCGCGATGGTGACCTTGAGGCAGGCGATTACGAGCTTGCCAAGGCCGAAGCCACCCCTGCGTCTGATCAAGATGGCGAGAAGCACAACGAGCATGAGGCCGTAGAAGACGATGTCACCGCAGGCGATGCCCACGAGCCCGAGCGAGCTAAGGCCAGGTACGGCGATGACGCCGGTGAAGATCATGTAAAGGAATACTTGCACGCAGGTGAACACGAGGTTGCAGACGGCGACCGTCTTGAGGTTCTTGAGGGACGAGTAGGCTCGATAGACGAACATGTAGCACGCGTAGAGGGGCAGTGCGAATGCCCAGCCGCGTAGCAGGTCAGCGATGGGCGCGATATCGGAGGCCGTGAACTTGCCAGCCGTATAGAGGCCGATGAGCTCGTCGGAGCACACGAAGAGCATGGCGGCCATGGGGATGATGAGCAGGCAGGTCGTGCGCAGGCCCATGTTGAGGTGTTGCTTGAAGCCGTAGACGTCCCCGCGGGACATGCGATCGCTCATCTCCGTGAACAATGCCGTGGAGAGCGCGACGCCGAGTACGCCATAGGGGAACTGATACCACATCCATGCATAGCTTACGGACGCCGGGCCGTTGGGCGCGACATGCAATGCGCAGGAGTTCATGAACGAGAGCGAGACAAGGTTGATGGCCGTGCATAGGATGGCCGGAAGCGCGAGACGCACCGTTTCGTGCAGTCCTTCGTCATGCAGGTCGATGTGGAAACGGAAACGGAAGCCAGCCTTTACGAGGGCGGGTATCTGCACGCAAGCCATGACGGCGATGGAGAGCGTCGTGCCGATGGCGAGCAGGAGCAAGCCTGCCTGGCCGCTCAGCGAGCTCACGAAGGGGTACGCGAAGAAGGTCACGATGATGATGAGGTTCATGAAGACCGAGCTTATTGCCGGCCAGAAGTACTCGCGCTCTGCGTTGAGGAGGCCGCCGAAGATGGCACTCACGCCGTAGAAGACGATCTGAAATGCGAAGAAGCGGAAGAGCCAGACGGCGTTCTCGACGGTCTCGCTCGAACTCGAACTGAAAAGCGTTTGCGTGAGCATGACCTGAGGCGAGAAGAGCGAGGCAAGCAATGCGATGACGCCGAGGAAGATGAGGGCAAGCGAGAGCAGGTTGGATGCGTAGCGATTGCCCTCCTCGCGCGAGCGCGTGTTGCGCTGTTGCAGATAGATGGGGAGAAAGGCTGTCGAAAGCACGCCACCTGCGACGAGTTCGTAGATCATGTTGGGTAGGTTGTTGGCGAGCGAGAAGGATGCGGCGAGGACGGTGTTTCCCAGCGCGAAGGCCATGGCCCAGGTACGAATGAAGCCGGTCACGCGCGAGATGAGCGTGAGTGCTGACATCATGGCAGTTGATCGGGCGATTGACTTTGTGGTGTCCGCGTTTTCCATGATGGTCATGGTAGCGCAAGGTGGGACAAGGGGACAGGTCATTTGTCCCACTGGGATGAGACAGCGTCCCTGAGCAACTGTCTCATCCCAGCCCGGTGGCGTCGTATTTCGAGTCCGTTAAATCCCGGGGATTACGAGAACCTATGTCACAGGGCTGCCGTACAATGAATCGCGTTTGAAGCTCAGTATGCCAAGGAGGCGCGTTGCACATGACCAAGTTCGTCTTTGTGACCGGCGGTGTTGTCTCGTCACTCGGAAAGGGCATTACCGCTGCCTCGCTTGGCACACTGCTCAAGGCCCGTGGCTACAAAGTCACCATGCAGAAGATGGATCCGTACCTCAATGTTGATCCTGGCACGATGAGCCCTTTCCAGCATGGCGAGGTCTTCGTCACCGACGACGGCCTTGAAAGTGACCTGGACCTCGGCCATTACGAGCGCTTCATCGACGAGAACCTCACGCACGACTCCAACGTCACGCAGGGCTCCATCTACCAGAGCCTTATCGCCAAAGAGCGCAGGGGCGACTTCCTCGGCGGCACCGTGCAGGTCATCCCGCATGTCACCAATGCCATCAAAGACCGCATCCGCAGCCTGGCAGACAGCACGCAGGCAGACATCGTCATCACCGAGATCGGCGGCACGGTTGGCGACATCGAGTCCCAACCCTTCATCGAGGCCGTGCGTCAATGGCGTGGCGAGCAAGGTGCCAAGAACGTGTGCTTCGTTCATGTCACGCTCGTTCCCTACATCGCTGCCGCTCATGAGCTCAAGACCAAGCCCACCCAACACTCGGTCAAAGAACTCCAGTCGCTTGGCATCCAGCCGGATTTCCTCGTGCTCAGAAGTGACCACGAGATCAGCTCCAAGCTGCGTGAGAAAATCGCGATGTTCTGCGATGTCGAGTTCGATCATGTCTTCGCGTGCGAGGACGCCCCGAGCATCTACGAGATCCCACGTTCGCTCTTTGACCAGGGCTTTGACGTCGAAGTACTCGATCGCCTCGGGCTCAAGCAATGCAATGCCGACATGAGCAGCTGGAACGAGTATCTTGCCAAGAAAGACGCTGCGCACGGGGAGTGCAACATCGCGATCGTCGGCAAGTACACCGATCTTCCCGATGCCTATCTCTCCGTCATCGAGGCCCTGCATCATGCCGGTGTCGCGCTTGAGCGCGATGTGCAGGTGCACCTTATAGACGGCGAGGAACTCGACGAGTCAACGGTCGATGACATTCTCGGTAATACGGATGGCATCCTCGTTCCCGGCGGCTTCGGCGTGCGCGCCTTCGAGGGCAAGATTGCCGCCGCACACTACGCCCGCACGCATCAAATTCCCTACCTGGGCATTTGCCTTGGCCTGCAGGCAGCCGTGTGCGAGTTTGCGCGCAATGTGGCCAACATGCCCAAGGCGTCTTCGGCCGAGTTCGACGCGGAGCTCGCATATCCCGTCATCGACCTCATGCCCGACCAGGCAAACGTCGATGCCAAGGGCGGCACACAGCGCCTCGGCTCGTATCCCTGCAAGGTGGAGCCTGGTACCTTGGCTGCGCGCGTGTACGGCGAGGAGCTCATCAGCGAGCGCCATCGTCATCGTTACGAGGTGAACAACGATTATCGCCAGCAGCTCGTCGATGCGGGCTTGGTGGTGAGCGGCACCTCTCCGGATGGGCGTTTGGTTGAAATGGTCGAGCTCCCCGACCATCCCTACTTCATCGCGAGCCAGGGGCACCCCGAGTTCAAATCACGCCCCACTCGTCCGCACCCGCTCTTTCTCGGGCTCGTCCGCGCCGCAATCGCGCAGGCCGATGCCCGCGTAGCAACCTCCAACGCGTAAGGAGTCCTCGTGAACGAGCAACGCCTTCTCGATACCTTTCTCGACCTCGTACGTCTACCGTGCCCCTCGGGGCGCGAGGCACGTGCTGCCGCATACTGCAAGGATGCCCTCGAGGGCTGTGGTTGTACGGTGACGATCGACGATGCGGGAGAGAAGATCGGCTCCGATACCGGCAATCTCTATGCCGAGCTCGCGGGTACCGTTGACGGCACGATAATTCTCACGGCCCATCTCGATTGCGTGCAGCCTTGCGAGGGCGTCAATCCGCAGATTATCGATGGCGTGATTTACAGCGACGGCACGACCGTCCTGGGTGGAGACGACAAGGTCGGCGTGGCGGCTATCATCGAGGCCGTTCGCACGCTTGTTGAGGAAGGCGGATCTTATCCCACCGTCAAGGTCATCTTTAGCGTTCAGGAGGAGACCGGCTGTCGCGGCGCGGCAAACTTCAGCGCGGCGCACTTCGAGACTGGCGAGCCCTGCTTCGTCTTCGATGATGCAGGTGATGTGGGTGGTGCGTGCTTGGCCGCTCCCTACCACTATACCTTCAGGGCGCAGTTCATGGGCAAGGCAAGTCATGCCGGCGTTGCCCCGGAGGAGGGCATCAGCGCAATCGAGGCGGCAAGCCTTGCGATCGAGACCATGCGCCGTGCCGGTGTCCTCGGGGCTGTCGGGGAATACTGCGCATCGAATATCGGCACCATTTCCGGCGGCAGCGCCAACAACGTCGTGGCGCCGAGCTGCGAGGTGACGGGGGAGTGCCGCGCGGTCGATGCGGCAGACGTCGAGCGTGTGCGTGCGGCCATGGACGATGCCATGCGTGACGCGGCCGCGCAACTTGGCGCCCAGGTCGATGTGGAATGGGAGCTCGAATATCCGGGCTTCAAGATTGCCGAGGATGCACCCATTGTCCAGATGTTCTGTCGCGCCGCACAGTCTGCAGGCTTCACGCCGCGCACCTTCATGTCGACAGGAGGCACGGATGCCAACCAGTACGTAAAGCTCGGTGTCGATCCACTCGTCGTTTCGACGGGCATGACCAAGTTTCACTCGGTGGACGAATGCCTCAAGGTCGCAGATCTCGAGAACACGGCACGCCTTGCCTGTGCGCTCGTGCGTGAGAGGGCGCGGTGCTCGTAATGGCGCCCCGCGTCATAAAAGCAAACATGCACGCCGATATCGGTGCGTACGGAGACGTTCTTGACGAGTATCTCACCTGTCTTACCGTCGAGCGGGGGCTTTCCACGGCAAGCGTCGAGGCGTACGAGCGTGACCTACGTGATTACCTCGCCTTCATGCACGCCGCGGGCATTGACTCGCTCGATGGCATCGAGCGTGACGACATCACCGATTACATCGAAGACCTTCACAAGCGAGATTACGCTTCGAGTAGCATGGAGCGCCATGTCGCGGCCCTTAAGGGCTTTCATCGCTTTTGCGTGCGCGAGGGGCTTGCCCAGACCGATCTTGCCGCATCGGTTCCGCTGCCCAAGAAAGCCGAGCGTTTGCCACAGGCCATCACCATCGGGCAAATCGCCGCATTGCTCGACCAGTCTTTTCCCGAGACACCTGCCGGCCTTCGCGATCGGGCAATTCTCGAGATGCTCTACGGCTGCTGCTTGCGCGTAAGCGAGCTCGCCTCCCTGGGTTTTGGCAACCTTCTGCTCGATGACGAGCTTGTGCGCGTGCGCGGCAAGGGAAGCAAGGAGCGCCTGGTTCCGCTTTTGGGCTCTGCGCGCCAGGCGCTTGACGAGTATCTGCGCGATGGTCGCCCGCACCTGCACGCCAAGGGCAGTACGGCTACACAGGACCCGGAGGCCATCTTCGTCAACACGCGTGGCGGCCGGCTCTCGCGACGTAGCGTCTGCAAGCTCGTCGAGAGATACGGGCGCAACGTGGGCATCGAGGGCCTGCATCCGCATACTTTGCGCCACAGCTTCGCGACGCACATGCTCGAGGGAGGGGCCGACCTGCGTGTCTTGCAAGAGATGCTCGGCCATAGCGACATATCGACGACGCAGATCTACACGCACGTCGACCGGAGCCACATTCGCGAGGAGTATCTCTCGACGCATCCGCGGGCAAGGCTGCGATAGGAACGTGGACCGGGGGAATGAGACAACGGCTCTGAGCAACTGTCTCATTCCATCACGAAACCAGACAAAAGTGCCCCGGCGACATTTGTCGGCGACTTTTGTCTCATCCAAAAAAACTCGCATTCGAAACATGGGCGTAACGTGCCCCGCTTATCCTACTCAGCAGTTATGGGAACCAGCTACCGTTAAGAAGAGGTATGAGTATGCAGGCTGAGATGACAGATCGGGCCGGGAGGCGCCCGTGTGCGGGTCCGACGCTGTACCGCAGCGAGTTCGAGCATGATGCGTGCGGCATCGGAGCGCTGGCACACCTCAAGGGCGTGCGCTCGCATCAGATCATCGACGACGCGCTTTCGGTTCTCGTCAATCTCGAGCATCGCGGTGGTGTTGGCCTCGAGCCCAACACGGGCGATGGCGCGGGCATCCTCATCCAGGTACCGCATCGCTTCTTTCGCAAGGAGGCGCAGAAGTGCGGCAGCATACTCCCCGACGAGGGCGAATACGGCGTTGCCATGCTCTTTCTGCCCACGGACGAGGAGGGCATGACCGCCGGCATGCGCATCTTCGAGGATGGTTGCGCTGCCGAGGGCATTCCGCTCTTGTTCTGGCGCGACGTTCCCGTCGATTGCCATGACCTGGGAACGACGGCACTCGAATGCATGCCCGTCATCAAACAGGCCTTTGTGGGGCGTCCCTCGCACGTCAATCCCGGCGAGGACTTCGAACGTGCGCTCTACGTTTGCAGGCGCACCATCGAAAAGCAAGCGCAGATGACACCCGCGCTTGCCGGCAAGGTCTTCTATGTATGCTCGATGAGCGCACGGACAATCGTCTACAAGGGCATGCTCGTCTCCACGCAAATGCGCGGTTTCTTCTGCGATCTCGACGATGCGATGACCGACTCCGCGATTGCGCTCGTGCACTCGCGCTACTCGACGAACACGACGCCGTCGTGGGAGCGCGCCCATCCCCAGCGCTATATCGTCCACAACGGCGAGATAAACACGCTGCGCTGCAACGTGAACTGGGCCCGCGCACGCGAGCCGCATCTGTACTCGCCCGTCATGGGCGCGGCTCTCGAGAAGGTCCTGCCCGTCTTCAATGGCGAGGGCTCCGATTCGGCGATGCTCGACAATATGCTCGAGTTCATCTCCATGAACGGTCGCTCCCTCATGCGCGCCGTATCGATGCTCCTACCCGAGCCCTGGGACAAGAACGAGGTCCTGACGAGCAAGCGCAGCGCCTGGGACCAATACCAGTCCATGCTCACCGAGGCGTGGGAGGGGCCGGCTGCGATCGCGTTTTCGGACGGCACCATGCTGGGCGCCGTCATCGACCGCAACGGCTTGCGCCCCGCTCGGTACTGCGTGACCTCCGACGATCGTCTCATCCTGTCGAGCGAGGCGGGGGCGCTCGATATCGATCCGGCCAAGATTCTCGTATCCGGCAGTTTGGGGCCAGGGCAAATGCTCATGGTCGATCCCGAGCAAGGACGCGTTCTCTACGATGATGAAATCAGGGACGAGCTCGCCAACGAGAAGCCGTATCGCGAGTGGATCAAGTCCGAGACGCTCGCGCTCTCGTCGTTGATCGAGGGTGCCGAGGCCAGCACGCTTACGGTTGATGACGAGGACCTATCCCTGACGGAGCGTCAGGCGGTGCACGGATTCTGCTTCGAGGACATCGAGGAGGCCATCATCCCCATGGCCGACATCGGCGCCGTGCCGCTCGCGTCCATGGGCGAGGATACGCCGCTCGCGTGCCTGTCGGAACGCCCCCGTCGCTTCTACCATTACTTCAACCAGCTGTTCTCGCAGGTGACGAACCCGCCTATCGACGCGTTGCGCGAATCCTATATCACCTCGACGCTGCTCTACCTGGGCAACCATGGCAACCTGCTCGAAGACGCACGCGCCAACTGCCGCCTCGTGAGGCTCGAAACACCGCTGCTGAACGAGGCTCAGTTCGCCGCGCTTGCGACGATTGGGCAGAAGGGCTTCAAGGCTGCCAGAATCGTGGCTGCCTACAGTCCCGATGACGGCGAGCACGCTCTTGCCGACGCCGTCGAGAAGCTGGGCAAGCAAGCCGAGGAGCTTGTCCGCTCGGGCGTGAACATTCTGGTGCTCTCGGATCGCGCCAGACGTGGCCTCGTGCCGGTGCCATCGCTTCTATCGGTTGCGAGCGTGCATAATCACCTGCTGCGCTGCGGGATACGCACGCAGGTCGATTTGATTGTCGAGTGCGGTGATGCGGTGACACCGCACGATTTCGCGACGCTCGTGGGCTATTCGGCGTCAGGCATCTATCCGTACCTCGCGCACGATACGATTCGCTCGCTGTGTGCTCGCCATGTCATCGATGGCGGCCCCGATGAGGCCATTGCGCGCTATAACAAGGCCGTTGTCTCGGGTATCGTCTCGATCATGTCGAAGATGGGCATCTCGACCATGCAGGGCTATCATGCCGCCCAGGTATTCGAGGCGGTGGGCCTGTCCTCCGATCTCGTCGATCGTCATTTTACGGGCACGGTGAGCCGCATCGGTGGGCTCGCGCTCGATGACGTGCAGCGCGAGTGCGACGAGCGTTATGCGCTGGCGCTTGCCCAGGCCCAATCTCCTTCGCCCGGGCAGCTTCCCAGCGCGGGCATTACGTCATGGCGTCCGCGGGGCGAAGAGCATCTCATCACGCCGCAGGTCATCAGGCTCTTGCAACGCGCCGTACGCGAGGATGACCCGGAGCTCTTCGAGCAGTACAGCGAGGCCGTGCATCAGCAGGGACGTGCTATCGTCTTGCGCGACCTGCTCGACTTCGATGCGCAGCGGCCCGCAATTCCCCTCGAGCAAGTCGAGCCGGCGAGCGAGATCGTCAAGCGCTTCAACACGGGCGCCATGAGCTACGGGTCCATCTCGCAGGAGGCTCACGAGTGCCTCGCCATCGCCATGAACCGCCTCGGGGGTCGCTCCAACTCCGGCGAGGGCGGCGAGGATCCCGCGCGCGAGCCGCTGCTTGCCAACGGTGACAGCAAACGCTCGGCGATCAAGCAGATTGCCTCGGGACGCTTTGGCGTGACGAGTCGCTACCTCATGAGCGCACGCGAGCTGCAGATCAAGATGGCGCAGGGCGCCAAGCCGGGTGAGGGCGGCCATCTTCCCGGCGAGAAGGTCTGGCCGTGGATCGCCCGTACGCGCCGTTCCACGCCGGGCATCAGCCTCATCTCGCCGCCGCCGCATCACGACATCTACTCCATCGAGGATCTCGCCGAGCTCATCTTCGACCTGAAGAACGCCAATCCGCAGGCGCGCATCTCGGTCAAGCTCGTTTCCGAGGCCGGCGTCGGGACCATCGCGACGGGCGTTGCCAAGGGTGGCGCGCACAAGATTCTGGTTTCGGGTGCCAATGGCGGTACTGGCGCCGCACCGCGCGATTCCATCCATCACGCAGGCTTGCCCCTCGAGATGGGACTGGCCGAGACGCAGCAGACGCTCATGCAAAACGGCTTGCGCTCGCGGGTGGTTCTCGAGTCGGACGGCAAGCTCATGGATGGCCGTGATGTCGCCATCGCCTGCCTGCTCGGAGCCGAGGAGTTCGGCTTTGCGACCATGCCGCTCATTGCAATGGGCTGTCTCATGCAGCGCGATTGCCAGAAGGACACCTGCCCGGTGGGCATCGCCACGCAGGATTGCCGCCTGCGCAAGCGCTTCACGGGCAAGCCCGAGTACGTGGTCAATTACATGATGTTCGTTGCCGAGCAGCTGCGGCAGATCATGGCGAGCCTTGGCTTTGCCACGATTGACGAGATGGTCGGACACGTCGAGTGCCTGCGACAGACACGCGCCGTGCGATCGTGGAAGGCGCGTTTACTCGACCTTTCGCCCCTGCTCGCCAAGCCGCACGTCGACTTTGGGCGGGCGATTCCCGATGCGCATTGCCCCCACTTCCTCGAGAGCGCCCAAGCACCTAACACGCTTCCCGAGACGCTCGATGCGACGCTGCTCATTCCCTATACGAGCTTCGCGCGTGAAAGGCTTGAGCCCATCGAGTTTCATGTGGACATAACGAACGTCAATCGCTGCGTGGGCACCATGCTCGGCTCGGCGGTGACGGCACAGCACCCGGAAGGGCTGCCCTACGACTTCATCAGGGTCAATTGCAGCGGTTCGGGCGGCATGAGCTTTGGTGCGTTCTTGCCCAAAGGCATCATGCTCACGATTGCCGGCGAGGCAAACGATTACTTTGGCAAGGGACTTTCGGGAGGCAGGGTGGCGGTTGCGCCCTCGAGCCGGGCGAACTTCAGGCCCGAGGAAAACGTCATCGTCGGCAACGTCGCCTTCTATGGCGCGACGTCGGGGACGGGGTTCGTGAACGGCCTTGCGGGGCAGCGATTCGCCGCGCGTAATTCGGGCGCCTCGCTCGTCGTCGAGGGCATCGGTGACAACGGCTGCGAGTACATGACCGGTGGGCTCGTGCTCGTTCTGGGCGAGGTGGGCATCAACTTCGCGGCGGGCATGAACGGCGGCGTCGCCTATGTCTACGATGCGGCGCATACGCTCGAGTCCCATTGCAACCGGGACCTTGTCGATATCCTCGAGCCCGATCGCAGCGAGCTTGCGGCAATACGCGAGCTTATCGAGGCGCATGTACGCGTGACGATGAGTCCGCTTGGCGTGATGATGCTCTATCGTTTCGACGACATCGCGCATCATTTCAAGAAGGTCATACCGGACGAGTATCGCAAGATGCTTGCCATGACGACGCAGTTCGAGGAAGAGGGCTGCGCTCATGAGGAGGCACAGGAGCGTGCCTTCGAGTTGTTGAGAGCGGGGGCGTAGCATGGGACGCACGGGAGCATACCTTCAGGTCGCACGCAAAGAGCATGGCGTGCGTTCCGCAGACGAGGCCGTGGCGGATTACGAGGAGTTCACGGTGCCGCTTTCCGCTGACGAGCAGCGCGAGCA
>ERZ836877.3942-NODE-3942-length-15907-cov-3.280659_pt1 | contig 15907 bp, 11 predicted proteins | sample MGYA00519469_ERZ836877 | MGnify/ENA primary metagenome ERZ836877 (study PRJEB31850, sample SAMEA3708809) | human gut metagenome | biome: human gut; feature: human-associated habitat; material: faeces | place: China | collected 2014 ... | reverse complement strand
TGACGACAACGCTGTAGTTCTGATTGACTTCTTCTGCTTTCTCGCTGAATGTGAATTTCTGATTGGGTGTGGTAGAGAAATACTGGGCCGAGGCGGCTCCGAGGCCCATGATGAGGGCGCAGGCAAGTGTAAAGATAGCTTTCATATGATTAATTATAGATTCTGCGGGCAAATTTAATAAAAATTTCCAAACCGCACAGATTTCGTGATAAAAGATTATCGCACACAATAAAGTAATGTAAGGGTCGTTGTTATTATGATGAAATTTCATAAACTCATTATCACAATCATCGTTCTGACGGCATGTCTCGTGCCGGCATACGGCCGTGAGCTCAACGACAAGCTGCTCAACCGCCCCTATGCCGACAACCGCCGGTGGCACCTCGGTTTCTCAATCGGGGCGCACACCCAGGACCTGCGTTTTGTCCACAACGGCCTGATTACTCCAGAGGGCGAAGAGTGGCGCATCGAGCAGAACGACTATCAGCCGGGCTTCTGTGTCAACGGACTGCTGGCGCTGAGGCTTAACAATTATTTCTCGGTGAGATTCTCGCCGGGCATGTATTTCGGCAGCCGCGGCCTGAAGATGCTCGACCATACGACTGGCGCCGAGGAGCGCCAGACGCTCAAATCGACCTTTGTGGTTTTGCCTCTCGACCTGAAATTTGCCGGTCAACGCTACCGCAACACGCGCCCCTACGCCGTGACGGGCATCATGCCGGCCTTTGACGTGGCCAAGAAGCGCAACGATATCATCAAGACCAACGCCGCCGATTTCTATATCTCGGTCGGTTTCGGTTGTGACTTCTATCTGCCTTATTTCAAGCTGATACCTGAGCTGAAGTTCTGTTTCGGACTGAGCGATGTGCTCACCCATGACCGCCCCGACCTCGCCGACGACCCCGGACGTCTCAAATTCACCCAGTCGCTGAAGAAGGCCACGTCGAAGATGATTGTCCTGACCTTTTATTTTGAATGACACCGATGACACGCAGACTATCAGACATCATAACGGGCCTTGCGATGGCCGTCGCAGTGATTTTACTTCCTGCCGGCGTGTCAGCGCAGACCGACCCCCAGTTCTCGCAGTATTACGAAGTGCCGACGTTCTATAATCCGGCAGCTGTCGGTCTGAGCGATTTCGTCACCATACGCGGCGGCACGCGCCTGCAGTGGGTCGGCATCGACAATGCCCCCCAGAGTTTCGTGGCCACAGCCGACATGCCCCTGAAGCTGTTCAACAAGCGCTTCGGCATCGGCGTCGTCTTCAACCAGAAGAGCGAAGGCCTCTACAAATCGCTCGACATGGGAGCGCAGATAGGCTATAAGTTCAAGAAATTCGGCGGAGAATTTACCGCCGCGCTGCAGATAGGCTTCTACGATCAGTCGTTCAAAGGCTCGAAGGTGTTCATTCCCGATGATGATGACTATCACGAAGGCAACGACGACGGCATACCGACGCAGGATATCCACGGCACGGCCCTCGACCTTGGCATCGGCGTGTGGTATAAGCACAAATACTTCGACGCGGGCCTGTCGTCGACCCATCTGACATCGCCGACAATCACCATGAACGCCGAAAACTCGTCGTCGGAGACCGAGCGCAACTATGAGTTCGAGGCCAGGCGCACACTCTATTTTATCGCGCGGGGCAATATTCCGTTAAAAAACACGTTATTTGAGATACTACCGTCTGTGATGGTCAAGAGTGACTTCACATTTACCACGGGCGAGATCACGGCCCGTGCGCGGTATAACAAATTCCTGTCGTTCGGCATAGGCTACCGCTGGAACGACGCCGTCGTGGCGACCGTGGCGGCCGAGTTCAAGAACTTCTATCTCGGCTACAGCTACGACTACGCGACCTCGGCCATCGCGAAGGCATCGAGCGGCAGCCACGAGATATTCGCCGGCTACCGCCTGAAACTCGACCTGTCGGACAAGAACCGCAACAAACAAAAAAATATACGCATAATGTAAAAGGCCACACGTGCCTCAACTCTCTCTCAATAAAGACCAATATATCAAACACCGACATATGAAGACAACCACAAATATCCTTACCGCCTGTGTCACCGCGGCGACTATCCTGAGTTCATGCGCCACAGGCTCGCGCAGTTCCGCCGGGGGTGAAGTCACCGGCGTCAGCGCCACCTCGTGGGTCGAACCGACTCCCTACGGCATGGTGCTGATCAACCGCGGCTCGATGGAAGTGGGCGTGCAGAAACCCGACAGCCTGTGGAATCTTCAGGCCGACGCACGCGGCATCTCTGTCGACGGCTTCTGGATGGACGAGACCGAAATCACAAACAGCAAATACAAGCAGTTTGTATTCTGGGTGCGCGACTCCATCATCCGCGAGCGTCTCGCCGACCCGGCCTACGGCGGCAACGAGGAGTTCAAAATCGAGGAAGACCGCGAAGGAAACCCCGTGACCCCTCATCTCAACTGGAACAAGCCTATACCCTGGCGCAACCCCAACGAAGACGAATTGCGCGCCATCGAGAGTGTCTACCGCACCAACCCAATCACCGGCGTGCGCGAGCTCGACGGCGACCAGCTCAACTACCGCTATGAAGTCTACAACCACACCGAGGCTGCAAAGCGCAAGAACCGTCTCAACCCGCGCCGTCGCGAATATAACACCGACAAACCCGCGCCGACGGTCAACCCCATAATATCAAAAGACACCGCCTACATCAACGACGAGGGCGAAATCATCCGCGAGACCGTCACACGCGGCCTCACCGGCGACTACGACTTCCTCAACACCTATATCGTCAACGTCTATCCCGACACGACGGCATGGATCAACGACTTCGAGAACGCCTACAACGAGCCTTACGTCAGACTCTATTTCTCACACGGCGGCTATAACGAATATCCGGTTGTCGGCGTGAGCTGGGAGCAGGCCAACGCCTTTGCCAACTGGCGCACCGACTTCCTGCGCCGCTCGCTCGGCCGCGAGGGCGTCTATGTCGAGCCCTACCGTCTACCGACCGAGGCCGAGTGGGAATATGCCGCCCGTGCCGGTGTCAACGAGAACATGTACCCTTGGGAAGGCGACCTCGCCCTCAGCGACGACCGCGGCTGCTTCTATGCCAACTTCAAGCCCAACGAAGGCAACTATGTCAAGGACGGCCACGTGATAACGTCGCGGGTCGGCACCTATGCGCCCAACGACTTCGGACTCTATGACATGGCCGGCAATGTCAGCGAATGGACCTCGACGGCCTACACCGAGAGCGTCGGCAAGCTGACGAGCGACCTCAACCCCGAATACCGCTATGACGCCGCCCAGGAAGACCCCTACAAGATGAAGCGCAAGATCGTGCGCGGCGGCTCGTGGAAAGACGTTGCCCACAACGTACGTTCAGACCTGCGCATGTGGGAGTATCAGAACGAACAGCGCTCATATATCGGCTTCCGCTGCGTCAGATCGCAGATAGGCTTTGCCCGGGGCCAGAAGTCAGACAAGAAATAACAAGACAACAAATACCAGTCAGTCCATCTCAACATGGAAAAAGTAAAAAAATACCGCAATATAATCAGCGCCTTCATCAGTAGCGAGAAAGGCCAGCGCTTCTTCAACTTCGCCTACAGTATCGGCGCGGCCATCGTCATCTGGGGCGCCCTGTTCAAGATACTCCACCTCCCCGGCGGCAACACGCTGCTGTCTGTCGGCATGGGCACCGAGGTGCTTATGTTTATCCTCACCGCCTTCGACCGTCCGCCGAAAGAATATAAGTGGGAGGACGTCTTCCCCGTCCTCGACAGCCACAACGACGAAGACCGTCCCGACTTCAACGGCGGCAGCGGCATCGTCATCAGCGGCGGCGCTTCAGCCGGCCGCAAGGTGTCTGTCTCAGACGCCAAGGCCGCCGTGGGGCTGCCGCAGGGCATCGAACTCAGCGACGACGACTCGCGCTCGCTCACCGAGAGCATCGCCAAAATGGCCGCCGCCTCAGACCAGCTCGCCCGCATGGCCGAACTCACCGAGGCCACCCAGCGCTATCTCGACCAGATGGCCGGCATCGCCGCCGAGATGGAACACCTCAAGACGACGACAGCCGCCCTCAACAACGTCTCTGACGTGCTGCTCGACAGCTACCGCGCCATCACCGAAAACTCAGAGAACATCACCCGCAGCTCGCAGGGCTACGTCGAGCAGATGCTCGACCTCAACCGCAACATCAGCGGCCTCAACACCATCTACGAGATTCAGCTCAAAAGCGTCTCGTCGCAGCTCGACTCGATCGACCGCGTCAACCGCGGCATCAAGGACATCCGCGACATGTATGAGAAGAGCTCGGCACAGAGCGCCCGCTACTGCGAGGAGACCGAGAAGATGGCCCGCTATATGCAGCAGCTCAACTCAGTCTATGAGAAAATGATCACGGCGATGACTGTCAACATGTACCGCCCGATGATGCCCGGCGACATCAACGCCACGGCAGCCCCGGCCGACAACAGCGCCACAACACAGAATTCCTAAACCGACAAGAACCAGACAAGATAAATGGGAGCAAACAACACAAGACTGTCGCCCCGTCAGAAGATGATCAACCTGATGTATATCGTCCTGACGGCCATGCTCGCGCTCAACGTCTCGAGCGACGTGCTCGACGGCTTCACGCAGGTCCACGACGGTCTGAACCGCTCTAACAACAACGTGGCCCAGCGCAACGAAGCGCTCTACAGCCAGCTCGCCGCCTTCGCCGAACAAAACCCCGACAAGGGTCTGCAGTGGTTCGAGAAAGCCAGGGAGGTGCGCGATGTCACCGGCCAGATATACAGCCGTGTCGACTCGCTCAAATATGCCATAGTGCGCAAAGCCGACGGCAGCGAGGGCGACCCCGACCACATCGTCAACCGCGACGACCTCGAGGCCGCGGCCGTCGTGATGCTCGCGCCGGGCAACAGCCTCGGCAGCAAGCTACGCCACAATATCGACTTCTACCGCGAATACATCAACCAGATAATGGTCGACTCGGTCAAACGCGCGAGCATCGCGGGCGCCCTCTCGACCGACGACACCCTCAAGCCCGGCACACTGACGGCCCAGACATGGGAAGAATCGAAGTTTGAGCAACAGCCCGTCGTGGCCGCCATAACCCTGCTGTCGAAACTCCAGAACGACATACTGTATGCCGAAGGCGAGGCCCTGTCGACCCTGCTGTCGCAGGTCGACGCCGGCGACGTGCGCGTCAACGAACTCAACGCCTATGTCATGCCCCAGTCGCGACTGGTGATGCGCGGCGGCAAATATTCGGCCAACATCGTGCTCGCAGCCGTCGACACCACGGCCCGCCCGCGAATCTTCATCAACGGCAAGGCTCTCGACAACGACCGAGGCCTCTATGAACTCAACGCCTCGTCGACGGGCAAGTTCGACTACAACGGCTATCTCGAAGTCACCCACGGCGACGGCTCGACGACACGCCACGACTTCACATCGTCATACACCGTCATCGAACCGATGGCCACAGTGTCGGCCACGATGATGAACGTGCTCTACGCCGGCATCGACAACCCCATCGGCATCTCTGTGCCCGGCGTCGCCATGGGCGATATCTCGGCCACGATGACCAACGGCACGCTCACCCGCAGCGGTGACCACTGGGTCGCCCGCCCGTCGGCCGTCGGCAAAGACGCAGTCGTCACCGTGACCGCCAACATGGACGGACGCAACGCGACTGTAGCGACGACAACCTTCCGTGTGCGCAAACTGCCCGACCCGACGCCCTACATAGCCTTCAACGACGGCAAAGGCAATATCGACCACTACAAAGGCGGCCGTCCCTTCGCCAAGACACTGCTGCTGCAGGCGCCCGGCATAGAGGCCGCCATCGACGACGGACTGATAGACACCCGTTTCAAGGTACTCAGCTTCGAGACCGTCTTCTTCGACTCGATGGGCAACGCCATCCCCGAGGTGAGCGACGGCTCGTCGTTCTCGGCCCGGCAGAAACAGTCGTTCCAGCGCCTGTCGCGCGGCAAACGATTCTATATCTCGCGCATCAAGGCAGTAGGCCCAGACGGCATCACCCGCGACCTGTCGCCGATGGAAGTAATCGTCAACTAACCACTGAAAAAACAGACAATAACGATATATATGAAAACGATCAGACTATATGCAGCCGTCGCGGCCCTTATGTTAGGGACGCTGCTGCCCGTCTTCGCCCAGGATAACAACGGCGTCGTGCGCCGGCGTGACAAAGCATCTGAACGCCGACGCGACAAGAACGCCGACGACGGCCCGGTTATCACCGACCGCATGCAGCAATTCTATGACACCGACGGCTCGCCCATATCAGAGGCCGACCTGCAGTGGATGCGCGTCATATACCGTCACCTCGACCTCGACAAGGACAAGAACGCGCCGCTCTATTATCCCGAAGAGACTGTCGACGGACAGGAAAACCTCTTCCGCATCATCATGCGTCTGCTGGCCAACAACCGGCTGACGGCATACGAATATCTCGACGGACGCGAGATATTCACCGACCAGTATGCCGTGAAGGTACGCGACATGCTCGACCGTTTCCACATACTATATACCCCGGCCAAGGGTTCGACAGAGAAGAATCCGCGTTTTGTCATCGAGGAGAGCGACGTGCCCGCCAACGAGGTGCTCTCATATTATATCATCGAACGCTGGGAATATGACACGCGTCACAACCGTCTGCGTCCGCGCGTCGAAGCCATCTGCCCCGTGCTCCACCGTGCCGGCGATTTCGGCGGCGAAGCCGTGCGTTATCCGATGTTCTGGGTGAAATTCTCAGACATACGCCCATGGCTCGCCCAGCAGTCGATTTTCATCAACGACGACAATAACATGCCGACATGCAGCTACGACGACTTCTTCAATCTCTCGATGTACGACGGCGAAATCTACAAGACCCGCAATCTGAAGAACAAGTCGATGATGCAGCTCTACCCCGACCCTGACGACCGCAAGCGCGCCCAGGACAGCATCCAGGCGCGTCTCGACAACTTCGAGCAGAAACTATGGGTGCCGTCGCGCGAGGAAGTCATCGCCGCACGTGAAGCGCGCGAAGCCCGCGAACGCGGCGACAGCGTCACCGTGAAAGAGGACAACGAAAAGAAGGCTCCGGCCCGCTCGACAAAACGCTCGACCAAGCGCTCGTCTAAAAAAGTCAAAGAGCCCAAGCAGCAGAAAGCGTCGAACAACTCAGGCGCCGCCCGCTCAGTGCGCCGCCGCAAGTAAAAAGGTTCTGCAGCAATATGTATAACAACTGGGGCCGGGAGTCGTGTGACTTCCCGGCCCCGATTGTTATGCGGTAATCTTATTTCAGAGTCCCGGCTGTTTTGGCGCGTGATGATTTACTCTTATTAACGTTGCGGTTAAAGGCTGTCATATCAATCACATACCAGCGATAGGTATTGCGGTTGTCTACGGTAAGCAGAAGATAACTGCCCTCAAGTTTGCCGACCTCAAGTATCTTTATCCACGTTATATCTTCTTCAGGACTTGACGTATGAAGCGTCAGGCCGTCGACACGGGCGTCAAACAAACGATTCATGGCATTATTGCCCTGAACCACCTTATACCATTTGAGACCGCCGAACTCTGTCGTGAGAATTTCACCTTCGTTGAATCCCTGTTCCGACGGATAAAAACTGTTGACCAGCCGTCCGTTATCATAAAGGCCATAGACCTCGAGTCTGAGCGGAACACCCTTGAGCTGATTCCATGATTTTATCTTAAGAGGCGACTCCGCGGGCGAATAAATCTTCGGCTCCACTGCCGCAGTCTCTATTACGGCCACAAGGCACAGAATAAAAATTGAGATAAGTTTTTTCATTATTTTGATGATAATTTACTGATGCTTTTCGCTATAAATTTTTCTAATCAGGCATTTGACAGCCTCGGGGTCGTTGAAGAAGGCCGGCGAGACACGGTAACCGACAATCGGCGCTTCGTAGATGCCTAACTTTTTGGATTTGAATACTTGCTCACAATCTAAATTAGCCGACGCCTCGGCTTCGTCAACCAACAACGCCAGACGTACATAAAGGCCTTCGGACTGCATCCATATAGCCATTGACTCGACATAATCGCCATATTTCTTTTTGATTTCAGGCATAATCTTTTCCTGCAAAGCTTTAAGCCGTTTGACAGACTCGGCATCAGTCGGCAAAATATGTTCGGGATGTATAAAATCAGCCTCAAACATAGCGATATGTCCTTTTTCAACAGCCTCGACAGTAGGGAAAGCTGATGTTTTAACTCCATAACTTGTGAAGTCCCTGTAATAGTCGGCGACCAACGAGGATTCAAAATCGGGGAAAGGAGGTGCCATAAGAAAGCTGTCGGCCAAGCTGACCATTTCCTCGGCAAGGGAATTTGCTCCGGCGCTATCGCTATTTCGAGCGCATTTGCCAATTGTATCGAAAATCGAATCAAAACGGCCGCAATTTGTAGCCCCAACTTCATATTCACAGTCAACGACACCCTTGTCAGAATATACGAAGTAGGATACTTGCGGCTCCTCCTCATTCATATAGTCTCCTGCTGTCGAAGTAACTACATCAATCAATCTGTCGAAAGCATGGACAAATGAATCATCGACTCGAATGGCATATTTGGTAGGAAACCGACCAATCGCATTCCCGGCATCATCATAACAGATGGTATCAATTTCAAATATTATTGAATCACGCGCCGCAGAAAGACCAAGGTGTTCAATCACATCACTGCCGCGAAAGCAATCGATACCCCTGCCGGTAGCAAAAGTCGAGGCACGATAATCGTCCATAAAGTCCTGATTGTTTATGACGCTTCGCGCCATAAGGTCCATAGCTTTGGCCGACGGAAAGGCAAGAGCGCTCAAAATAATCAGACAAAGTAATTTTAAATGTTTTATCGCCATGATAGTTGATTTGGTATTAGCTCGCAAATATACGGCTATTTTTCATTTATGTAAGACGCAAGCACATATTTTTCATAGCCTCGCACATCCGTAAGATTGAAAAGTGTGTTTTTCATCCTTGTTTTTGGGTTGAAAAGTGTATGAAATCGTTGTTGTTTTGGATTGAAAAGTGTAAATTTGTGAGGTGAATTTAGATTGAAAAATGTAAACGCCGAGATTAAATACCTGAAAGTATGCTATATAGAAAAATCGAGCCGATAATCAACAGTTACTTCAAATCGAGAAGTGACAAGGTGCTCGTCGTGACAGGTGCGCGACAGACGGGTAAATCGTATATAATCCGCCACTGCGCCGCTCAATATTTCAAGAATGTGGTCGAAATAAACCTGATTGAGGATGCCGAAGGGCCGCGCCTCTTCGATAAGGTCCGCACGACCGATGACTTCTATATGGCTCTCGCCGCGTTTACGTCGAAACAGCTCGGCAGTTTCTCGGATACATTGATTTTTCTCGATGAGATTCAGGAATATCCGCAATTATTCACACTCATCAAGTTTCTACGCGAAGAAGGCCGATACAGGTATGTCGCAAGCGGATCGCTACTCGGCGTGACGCTGAAAAAATCGTCATCAATACCCCTCGGCAGCATAGACATACTGAAGATGTATCCTCTCGATTTTGAGGAATTTCTGATAGCCAACGACTTCGGAGAGCCGGCTATAAAGGCTATGCGTGAAAACTTCAAAAGTATGAAGAGTATGCCCGAGGGAATACATCAACGCCTGATGGACCTCTATAAACGGTATCTGCTCATCGGAGGTCTGCCCGAGGCAGTCAACAAATTTCTCGAGACCCGCGACCTTATTCAGGTGAGAGCCGTGCAGCAGACCGTCGCCGAACTCTACCGCCTCGACGCATCAAAATATGACCGCGAACATTCGCTGAAAATAGGCCGTATCTACAGCCTCATTCCGTCGAATATGGAAAACAAGAAAAAGCGCGTCGTCTACAGGGATATTGAGAATCGGAGTGGCAAACGGTCGGCCGACTATGAGGAAGAAATGGAATATCTCGTCAGCTCGGGCAAAGCTATCTCCAATCCTAAATTCCCCTTGGTCGAAACGGAGCAGAAAAACCTGCTGAAACTGTATCTCAACGACCCGGGGCTGCTGACTTCGGCTCTATATCGCAATAACCCCGTGCCGGTACTCAACAATGAATCAGGCATTAACCTCGGTTCGGTTTATGAATGCGCCGTGGCTTGCCAGTTAGCGGCCAATGACAACAGCCTGTTCTATTACGACAACCGCAGTCGCGGCGAGGTCGACTTTCTTATTGACGATTATTCGACATTGTCTGTCGTACCGATTGAAGTCAAATCGGGTAAAGACTACAAACGCCACGTTGCCATCAGCCGCTTTGTCTCAAACGAAGAATATGGTGTCAGACAAGCCTACGTTATTTCAAATAACCGAGAAGTCGAATGCGACGGCAAAATTTGCTATATACCCATATATTACACCATCTTTTTCGACAATCGCCTCCAGTCTAACAATCCGATACTGATATAAACGGCTCCATTTCGGCCAAATTTGGTAATGAAAATCAGCCAAATTTGGTAATGAAAATGCGCCATTTTTGGTAATAAAAACCGGCCAAATCTGGTAATCGCGATGGTCGGGGCGCTATTTTTTGCTGATTCGGGATTATTTGCCTAAGTTTGCATAGTAACTATAACCAATTATCTTTGCCATGAAACTGAAATATACTCTTGCCTTGGCCGCGGCCGCGACATTCGCTCTGCCGGCCTTCTCACAGTCTGTCGAACAGATCACTATCAAAGACAAGACATACGACGCGCGTCTTATGCTCAAACGCGATATAGGTCCGGGCACGACATACATGCGATACCGCATGCCTGATTTTCCGCTCAACTTCAATCTCATGATTGTCGATCTCAACAACGAATACAACACGGTCGAGAACATGCAGGGCGGCGAACAGCTGTGCAAGACCGAACTCCTCGAAAGCGCCGCCGCCCGCTACACGACCGACGAGAAACGTGTCGTCGGCGGAGCCAACGCCAATTTCTGGATCGTCACCGGACAGCGTCCCTGGGAAGACCTTATACTCGGCGCACAGCTTGGCGGCAGTGTGCGCAACGGCGAAATAATCACCGAGACAACAAATACATGGGACGTCTGGTGGTGGGAGACACCGGCCATCGCAGCCATCGACTCGAAGAAAACAGCCGTTATCGACCGTATGCGCTGGGAAGGTCACATCATCAACGAAAAGATAGGCTCACCCGAATTCTTTCAGTGCAACAAGGTGGTGCATCCCGACGAGATAACGCTCTACAACCACTTCTTCGGCCGCGACAAGCAGTTTCAGCCCGTCGATGTCTATGACGACAGCGGCGTTGCCCACTGGCGCGTAGTCGAAGGGCAGTGCACCGAGGTCTACCTCAACCTCGACGAGGGCGAGCAGTGGATGGCCGGACGCCCGATGAAATGCACCGTTATGGACGTCAAAACCGACGCCGGCACGGGCACTCTCGGCGACTATGACCTTGCTATCGTAGGCCGCGGCTTCAACAAAGACAACCTCGCCAAGCTCGTCCCGGGCGACAAGGTGACGGTCGACCACGGCTGGACCTCGTATGCCGACGGCTCGCGTCCCGAACTCGTCGAGCTCGTGGCCGGCAACACGATACTGATGCGCAACGGCGTGCTCGAAGACTATAATTATACCGACGACTACAACAAGATGGTATATTCGCGCACAGCCTATGGCTCATCTGCCGACGGCAAGACTCTTTACATCATCACGATTGATAAGGTGCCAGACCCCAGATGGGGCACAAGCATCGGCGTCACCACCGAAGAAGAGTGCTATATCATGAAACACTTCGGCTGCGTCAACCTCACAGGTTTCGACGGAGGCGGCTCGGCCCAGATGCTCATCGAAGGCAAAGTCATCAACAAGACGACAGAGTCATACCCGCGAGCTGTCGCCAACGGCATGATGGTCTATGACACCGCTCCGGCAGACGACGTCATCACCCGCATCGAATTTGACGACGTGGACATCACAGTGCCCAATCTCTCGACGTCATCGCCCAGAATCTTAGGATACAACAAATACGGCTCGCTCATAGACCACGATGTCAAAGACGTCGTCTTCACCTGCGAGGAAGCCATAGGCACCTGCGACGGCAACCGCTACACGGCAGGCGACCATGCCGCCACCGGCAAACTGACAGCCACTCTCGGCAACGCATCAGTCTCAAAAGACATCACCGTCGTCGAAGCGCAGCTCGGACTAAGACTCAAGCCGGTGCTCATCGACTCGCGCCGCAGCTATCCTGTCGAAATGACCGCCACGTCAGAAAACGGCATCTTCAATATCGACCCCGCGACCGTAGACTGGACCATAGAAGACCCGGCCATAGCGACAATCGGCGCCGACGGTGTACTCAAAGGGCTTAAGAACGGCAGCACGACTCTGACCGGAACAATCGGCAGATTTACCGACCGTACCACCGTCACCGTTGAAATACCTGACGACATCACCATGACCGCACCGTCGTGGGAACAATGGACAGCCAAAGGCGCCAGCGGCATCTCGGGCACGACACTCAGCGCCGACGGCACCATCTCGTTCAACTTCGGCAGCCCGCGCGACCCTGCAATCACACTGACAAAAAACTTTAACTTCTACAGTCTCCCTGACAAAATCACACTTTCGTTCACATCGAGCGCCGCCATATCGAGCATCACACTCGATATGCGTACACGCAACCATGCCAAAGCCAACCAGGTGATAGTAAAAGGACCGGAAGAAGGCGATTTTGCCGCGGGTACAGAAAACACAATCGAGTTCCCGATCAGTGCGGCCGGCGACCCGCTTGACATGGCCACATATCCGCTGACTGTAAAGACCCTCAAAATCTCGATTAACAAAAATGTCACGGTCAAAGGCGAACACAGCATAAAACTCGGCGACCTCACGGCACATTATAACGGAGCCGGAGCCGTCGACGACATCGTCCTCACCGACAATCAGAGACTTGCGTTGTCGCCCAATCCCGTTGCCGCAGGAGCGACCGTCACCGTCGGCACGGCAGACGACGAGGCCGGAATAACAGTCTTCAACCTCTCGGGCGCCGTGGTATCGGCATCGGCAGGCAACAGTTTCACAGCTCCGTCGGCAGCCGGCATATACATAGTGACCGTCAAAGACAACTCTGACATCAAAACAGCCAAGCTTATCGTGAGATAACCAATCATAGACAATGAGATATAGATTATTAGCACTATCACTGGCTCTTGGAGCCGTAACGGCAGACATAGCCGCAGAAAGCATCAGCCTTGAAGGCACTGATTATGACTACAATATACTGATTGAACAGGAAATCGGCCCGGGTGTGAGATACAGACGCCTGCGTTTCCCGTCATATCCGCTTAACGTCAACCTGCTGACTGTCGATCTTGCCAATCCCTACAACCGCATCGAGACCACCATCGCCAACGAGTCGGCCTCGGGCACCGAATCACTTGCCAAAGCCGCCGAGCGCCAGTCGGCCGCCGGCCATCGGGCGATTGCCGGCGCCAACGCCAACTTCTGGATTGTGGCGTCACAGCCCGAGTATCCCAACCTCGCAGGTACAACGCGCAATGTCAGCCTGCGCAACGGCAAGATTGTCACCGAATCAAACCAGCACCGTGACCAGTTTGACTGGGGCACACTCAGCACAGGCATCGTCGCCCTCGACTATGACAAAAAGATGTATGTCGACTACTGCACTTCGTCAATAAAAGCCACCAACGAAAAAATCGGTTCTATTGAAGTACACCAATGCAACAAAGGTGTCCATTTCGACGAGTGCGGCATGTATAACAGCTACTACGGCGCCACTAAAGCCTTCATGCCCATCACCACCGACTATAAGGACGACATCGCCAACGACGCCACCGAGGTGATTCTCGACATCGACGAAGGCCAGAAATGGACAGGCGGCGAAGACATCGTCTTTAGCGTGCGCGAAGTACGCACAGATGCCGGCACCGGCACACTCGGCGACCACGATCTCGCTCTCGTCGGACGCGGCGACAGCCGCACACAGCTGGCATCGCTCGCGCCGGGTGACAAAGTGACGCTGAAATGCACCTGGACGTTCAACCCCGACACCGACGAGGCCGTCACTCCGCTTGTCGAACAGGCCATCGGCGGCAATGCCATCGTCATGCGCGACGGCGAGCTTACCCGGCAGAACGAGATACTGCCATACAACAGTCAGGTCTATTCGCGCACAGGCTACGGCACATCGACCGACGGCAAGACGCTGTATATCATCGTCATCGACCGGTCGACCGACCCGGTCTACGGTCTGTCGGCAGGCTGCAACACCACGAAGATGTGTGAGATAGCGCGACACTTCGGATGCGCCAACCTGTCGAACTTCGACGCCGGCGGCTCAGCCGAGATGTTTGTCAACGGCTCGGTCATCAACAAGACAACCGAGAGCCAGCCCCGCGCCGTCGCCAACGGCTGGCTTATCTACTCGACCGCACCCGAAGACGATGACGCCGTGACGCGCATCGAGTTCAACGACCCCGAACTGAAAGCTCCGGTCTACTCGTCGTTCGAGCCCACGGTCATCGCCTACAACAAATACGGCGCTGTCGTCGACTACGATCTCAGCGGCTTCACTCTTTCGTGTGACCCGAGCCTCGGCAGCTGCGACGGCCCGATGTTCACCGCCGGCGGCAAACCGGCGTCGGGCATGCTGACAGCCGAGTATAACGGTGTCACCGTCAGCAAGAAAATCGACGTCATGGAAGCTGCGATGGGCATACGCATCAAATCGCTTCTCATCGACGACCGCCGCGACTATCCCGTCGAAGTCACCGCCTCGCTTTCAGGTGTCACTTACAACTACAATCCGGCCTCACTCGACTGGACTGTCGACAACCCCGACATTGTCAGCATAGACCGTCAGGGCGTGATGAGGGCGCATAAAGAAGGAAGTACCTCTTTCTCATGCCGCATAGGTGATTTCTCGGACAGAGCCGACGTAACGGTCGAAATACCTGACAAAGCCCGCATCTCGATTGCCGGCGACGAAGGCTGGAATGTCAAAGGCGCCACCGGCATGAGCGGTGCGGCCATGAGCGAAGGCAGGACCGTGACTTATAATTACGGCTCGCCGCGCGACGCTTCCGTCACCCTCACCAAAGCCCATCGCTTCTACAGTCTGCCCGACAGGCTGTTCATAGACTTCACATCGTCGATTCCCATCGAACGAATCACTGTCGACCTCAAGACGGCCGACACCGACCGCGCGTCGGCCATGACATTCGACAATGACGGCCAAGGCTTCAGCGCCGGTGAAAGCCACAGGCTCGAACTCCCGGTAACAGTTACCGGACAGACTGACGACCTGATAATCTATCCGCTGTCTTTCAGCTATATCAAATTCACAGCCAGACGCTCGTCAGACTATCGCGGTCAGCAGACGTTCACGATAAACGACATTTATGCCGAATATGACATTGCCGGAGACGGCGTCGATGACATAAGGTCATTGAATACCGCGGCGCATATCAGCCCCAACCCGGCCGCACCGGGCTCGCGCGTCAATGTCGCCGGAGCCTCTGCCGAGAGCGTCGTCAGAGTCTACGACCTCAGCGGATCTGTCATACTGACTGACACCGGCAATGGATTCAGCGCTCCGGCCGCACCCGGGGTCTACATTGTCGCCACCGAAACCGGCGGGGAGATCAAAACGACCAAACTAATTGTAAAATAGTATCATCTCTCACACTCCGTATCAGGAGGCTGTCTAACAACCAAAGTTAGGCAGTCTCTATTTTATACACAAAATCAGAAGATTCAGGCAGCTTTTGCCACTCCAGATATAATCTTTGGGCAAAAGTTTAAATGAGGGTTCGTATAAAGCTGTTTCGCTGTTTCCGAAGACAAAAATTTATAACAAAAAGAGGATT
>ERZ836877.3926-NODE-3926-length-15950-cov-3.930796_pt1 | contig 15950 bp, 15 predicted proteins | sample MGYA00519469_ERZ836877 | MGnify/ENA primary metagenome ERZ836877 (study PRJEB31850, sample SAMEA3708809) | human gut metagenome | biome: human gut; feature: human-associated habitat; material: faeces | place: China | collected 2014 ... | reverse complement strand
GAAGACCCTTCGCGGAGTCCAGAGGCAGAGCCTCTGGTGGGGGTTAAGGGGCAAATCCTCTTGCGTCTCCCCTTAGTATGCCGTGCGGGGATTTCTGCCGTAGAGCACCGCGAGGGTCTCCTGACCCGCGGAGCCGTCCACGGAAAGCCCGTTGCGGGACTGGAAGGAGCGAACCGCCGCGACGGTCGCATCATCGTAATAGCCCGTGACGGTTGCCAGATAGCCAAGCTGCTGCAAGCTGTCCTGCATCTGCACCACTTCGTCGCCGCGGTCGCCCTTGCGGAGCGTCTTGTACTCCGTCGTTTTCGCCGCTGCCGCAACCGCTGTGCCGCTGTACAGCTTTGTCAGCGTCTTGTTGCCCGCGATACCGTCCACTGGCGTCACCTTGTTGCGAATCTGGAATGCGCGGACAGCATCCTGCGTCGTTGCGCCGTACACGCCGTCGCGCGAGCCGTCGTAGTAGCCCAGTTCGTACAGCGTCGCCTGCATGGTGCGCACCGCCGCGCCCGTGTCGCCGGGGCGCAGCGTCGCGTATTCGTCGCTGTCCACCGCGTCAGAGGAGTACAGAAGCGTCAGCGTCTTGTCGCCCGCAATGCCATCCACCGGCGTGATGTTCATCTTCTTCTGGAACGCCTTGACCGCCGCCGTTGTGCCGGAGCCGTAATCGCCGTCAATCGTGCCGGTATAATAGCCCTTCTGCTTCAGCGTCGTCTGCAGCTGGCGAATCGCCGCGCCGCTGTCACCCGGCCGGAGCGTGGTGTACTTGGATGTATCCGTGCTGCTGGAGGTAGTGAACAGCGCACGCTGGGTCGCGGGACCTGCCTTGCCGTCCACGCGCAAGCCCTGCGCTGACTGGAACGCGACGACTGCCGCCGTCGTTGCCGCACCGTACTTGCCGTCCACGCTGCCGGAATAGTAACCCTTGTTTTTCAGCGCCTTCTGGAGATTGCGAACCGCCGTGCCGGTGTCGCCCTCGGAGAGCGTCGTGTAGCCGTCCACAGAGGTGGAAGCGGTCGCCGTCGGCATGGAGCTGGCAGCAATCGCCGCGTCGGAATAGAGGCGGTTCAGGGTGGATGTGCCCGCCTTGCCGTCCGCCTTCAGGCCGTTTGCCGTCTGGAAGGCGATCACTGCCGCCTTTGTCGCGTCGCCGAAAGAGCCGTCCGCCGTGCCGGTCAGGTAGCCCAAGGATTTCAGGCGCGTCTGCATCGCCTTGACGGCGCCGCTGTTCTTCATGCCGGACTCCAGCGTCGTGCCGATGGAGGACACGGGCGTGGAGGATTTCGCCGCGGAGGAAGAATACAGCGTTTGCAGCGTCGAAGGCCCGGCGACACCGTCCGTATACAGGCTCTTGTACTTTTTCTGGAACGCTTTGACGGCGTATTCTGTCGCACCCTCGTAGTTGCCGTCCGGCGAACCCGCCATCCAGCCCAGTTCAATCAAGCGCGCCTGCAGCGTGCGGACGCGTGTGCCGGATGAACCGCTCTGGAGATAATACTCAGTGGAGAGGTTTGGGGTCGCGGTGGTTTTCGGCTTGGGGGTTGCGGTCTTGCGCGGAGTAGCGGTTGCGGCGGCCGCCTTGACAGCGTTGGAGCTGTTCAGCTTTGCCATCGTCGATTTGCCCGCGATGCCGTCCACCAGCAGGTTATTGCGGTCTTGGAACGCGCGCAGCGCCTTCTCCGTCGCGTCGCCGAAATCGCCGTCAACGCTGCCGGTGTAGTAGCCCAGCTGCTTCAAGCGGCGCTGGAGCGTCTTGACGTCAGCGCCGGACGAGCCTTTTTTGAGAACGGCCGCCGCAGTCGGCGTGGGCGTTGCGGTCGGCCGCGCGGTGGTGGCGACGCTGCCGGGCGGCGTGGTCACCACGGTGACAATGCCGTTGGACGTAATCACGCCCGGCTGTGTCGTCGGCGTAGCGGTGTTCGTGCCGAAATTAAAAACGGATTCAACCGTCGGCGTGGGCGAAGGAGTGGGCGTGGCGGTGCGCGGGGGCGCTGAGACAGCAACCGTATTGTAAACAACACCCTGATTGGACAGGTCGCCCGACAGGTCGTCCGGCGGCACAAAGCAGCCCGTCAGCGTCATGGACAGCGCCAAAACACCGCACAGGGCAGCACCCTTGAGAATGCGGTTGCGAACAGTTGCAGCGGCATGATTCTTCATGATGATAATTCCCTTCCTTCACACTCAGGGCGAGCGGAGCAAGCGTTATCCTCCTGCCGGATTTGCCGGAAAGAGGCGTATGGGCAATCGCCCATCTATATTGTACACATTTATCGGGCAGTGTGCAAGGGCTAAATTGCACTTCCCCTGCCGGAAAGTGGCGAAAAGCCCGCACCTTCCAATAATATAACGAAACAAGCGGCGCTTTTCCTCCCTTTCCGCTGGATTAGACGGAGAAAAACGCGGATTTGTTCCGCTGAATCAACTATAATTCGACATGTGTGCCGGATTTTCCTGCTGCGAGAACCGTTTCGATATGAAAAACCCCGCCGGACGATTCCGACGGGATTCGATTATTCATGCTTGCGAACCTTGCATTTCAGCACGGCATCCACTGCTTTGCCCATTTCCGGCAGCTGAATGTCCATCAAGCGACCTTCGTCGCACTTCTTGGCAAGTTCGGGCTGAATCGGCAATTGCGCCAGCATCGGCAGTCCATACTGCTTTGCGACATCCGCCGTGCGCCCTTCGCCGAAGGGATACAGGCGCTTGCCGCAGTCCGGGCAGGTCATGTACGCCATGTTTTCCACCAAGCCCAGCACGGGGATGTTCATCATCTGCGCCATTTTGACGGCTTTCTCCACAATCATGCCGACCAGTTCCTGTGGGCTTAAGACAATCACGATGCCATCCACCGGCAGCGACTGGAACACCGTCAGCGGCACGTCGCCCGTTCCCGGCGGCATGTCCACATACAGGCAGTCCACATCCCCCCAGCACACATCCGTCCAGAACTGCTTGACCGTGCCTGCAATCAGGCTGCCGCGCCAGATAACGGGGTCGGTGTCGTGCTCCAGCAGCAGGTTGATGGACATAACCTTCACGCCGTTTTCAGCTTCCTGCGGCAGGATGCCCAGCTCATTGCCGACCGCCTTGTCGCGGATGCCCAGAATGCGCGGCATACTCGGCCCGGTGATGTCCGCATCCAGCACCCCGGCGATTTTCCCGCGCCGCGCCGTTTCGCACGCGAGCAGACCCGTCACCAGCGATTTTCCCACGCCGCCTTTGCCGCTGACAACGCCGATGACCTTCTTCACCCGGCTGCCCGCGTTTGCCGGGGCAAGCAAACTCTGCGGCTTCTGCCGCGATGCGCACGCGCTCCCGCACGAGGAGCAGTCATGCGTACATTCTTCTGCCATCATGTTCACCTCTGCATCAGATTCATGGGGTATTATAGCATCCGTTTGGGAATGCGTCAAGCTGTCATAATGCCCGAATCGGGAAGTACAGATACTCCTGCTGCGTTTTCGGGTCAGTGAATTCCTGCACCGCGCCGACGAGCTTCAAGCCATTTTCGCGGAAGTAATCGACCATGCGGCTGAACGTGTCCGCGCGGCGATTCTCTATGGCAAGGTACTCATACCCCGGCACGACCCACTTCGTCCACCCATCCGGCACATCCGCGTCGATGGGACATTCCACGCCCGCGAGGTACAACCCGCGCGAGAAGCCGTCTGTCCACGGCAGGAACGAACGGGTTTCGTCGCTCATCGCGCCCCAGATGCCGAGCAGCGCGCCGTTTTCGTCACGGTTGGCGACGGGGGAGACTTCGTCGAAGTGGGCGTTCGCGTCCGACCAGAGCATGGGGATGAAGCCTTCGCCGTCGTCTGTCGAGCCTTCGATGCCGATGACGGCAAAGGAGGGCTTGACGATTTTTTGAATGTTGAGGGATGATTCCATGGTGATACCTCCGATGCTATCCTATTCCCGATTCCGCCACAAGTCATTCTTGCGAATCTTTACCCGCGGAATGCTCGTCGTCAAGTCCACTTCATATATGTCTTCCTCCGTCGGATGCAGAATCACATGCACCTTCTGCCCCAGCGCCGGTTCAATGGTGGACGTATGAAACAAAATCAGCGCATTCCCCGTGCTTGGATGCGTACATTGCAGCTCGATAAAGAAGCGATTGTGTTTGACAGGTGCAGTGTAGCTGACGGTCGCCGCCGTGTGCAGCCCGATTCGTCGCAGTTCCCAGCGCGGCTTCAGGCGCTGGAAGAAATCGACGATGGCGGCAGGGGAGAAGGATTGCAGCGTCGTGCGGCGCAGGAGCAGAGCGCCCGCGAGCATCCACAGCGGCAGCGGTGCCGACGCAAGCAGTGCAATGGGATAGCCCAGCGCAGCGCCCGCAATGCCGATGGCGCACAGCACTTCCAGCGCGACGAACGTCCACCGGGAGAAGAAGCAGTGCCGGTGCAGCGCGTTCGCCGCCGCCCAGCCCAGCACGATGCCCCACGCCAGCGGCGCGAGCAGCAGCACGAACCCGGCGAACGATGCGCCCGTTGACCCGCGCGACATCAGATGAACACCGCCGAATGCCAGCCCACCAAGCAGCAGATAGAACCCCGCCCAGCTATACGGGCGGAGCAGAAACGCCTGCCAGAGCGGCGTTGCGCCCTCCACAGCATAGCGGACGGATGCGCGCAGGTAACGGTAGGCATACAGTGTCAAATGCGCCGTTAGCTTCGGCAGCCACAGCAGCACATCCAGCGGCATGTTCAGCAAGTCGCTGACCCCATGCGGACGGCGGAAGGGGAAATCCGGGCGCGCAGAACGGAGCAACTGCATCGTCCTGCGCAGCGATTCGCCCAGCGGCGGCAGACGGAATTTCCGTTTCGGGGGCGCGGACGGCGTGTCCGGAGGCACATCGAAAGGGATGTCTGGCGGCATGGCATCGAACGAATCCTCCGCAGGGTACGGGATGAACTCCTCAGGCGAATAATACTCGCGCGTTCGGCGTCGGCGCGGGGGTTCGTCTGCATTCATGCGGCGGCGGCAGGGCGCGGCTTCGTTTTCCTCCGGCGTATATGCCCGATCAGCCCGGCGCCGGCGCGGCGTCTGCTCACTCATGGGGCTGCCTCCCTTTCGTATGCGTCGCACAGGGACTTTGCGTCGCCCTGCGCGCGGATTCTACCGTGCTCCAGCCAAATTACGCGGTCGCAGAGTTCGCGAATCTGGCTTAAATTATGGCTGACGAACAGCACTGTCGCACCGCCGGACATGAGCTCAAGCATCCGCGCGCGGCTCTTGCGCTGGAAGCGCTCGTCGCCGACGGCAAGAATTTCGTCCACAATCAGAATATCAGGCTGAACGACGGTGGCGATGGAGAAAGCCAGACGCGCGAGCATTCCGGACGAGTACGTTTTCAGCGGGCGGTCGATGAAACGATCGAGTTCGCTGTATGCAATGATTTCCGGCGCTTTGTCGTGCAGAAAATCCTTCGGGTAGCCAAGAATTGCGCCGTTAAGGAAGATGTTCTCCCGCCCGGTGAGTTCCGCGTCGAAGCCGCTGCCGAGTTCGAGCATGGGGACGAGCGTGCCCTGCAGGGCGACGCTGCCGCTGGTGGGCGGGTAAATACCGCTGATGATTTTGAGCAGGGTGGATTTTCCCGCGCCGTTATGGCCAATCAGCCCGGTGACATTGCCCTTTTCGGCGGTGAAGGATACATCATCGAGGGCGCGGAAGGTGGTGGTATGCGTCTGGCGGTGGAGGGCGTCGACGACAAACTCCTTGAGGTTGGTGGTGCGGTTCTGGTCGATGCGGAAATCCATCGTAATGTGGCGGGCTTCTACCAAGGGGATTCACCTCCTCGCGCCCGCAGGCGCGAAATCCTGCGAATATAATTCTCCATCAGCCAAGAAAAATCCTCTTGCCAAATGCAAAACTGACAGAAATTCCTTTCTGCTTCCGCCCCTTGACGGGAGGGCGCGGGTGGGATATACTTATCCCGTATGGAAAAGGGGAGGAATCTGGATGGAAATCATTGCACGAATCGAAAACGGCTTTCGGGAGAAATTCGGCGTGCCGCGGCAGTCGGGGCTTGTGCCGGAGGTGATTTCCCGCGTCGTGATGGCGGAAAAGTACAGCGTCCGCGAGGCGTTCCGCGGCATTGAGGATTACTCCCACCTGTGGCTGCTCTGGGAGTTCGACCGCGCGCAGCAGGGTGATTGGCGGCCGACTGTGCGTCCGCCGCGGCTGGGCGGCAATACCCGATTGGGCGTGTTCGCGACGCGCTCGCCGTTCCGCCCGAACCGCATCGGTTTGACGGTTGTCCGCTTGATTCGCATGGAGGAGGAGAACGGGCGCATCACGCTCGTCGTCTCCGGCGCGGATTTGATGGACGGCACGCCAATTGTGGACATCAAGCCGTACCTGCCGTATGTGGACAGCGTGCCGGATGCTGTCGGCGGGTTCACCGAGCAGACCGAACGCCATCACCTGACGGTGGATTTTCCGGAGAAGCTCAAAAAGTACGTTCCCAAGCAGAACCTGCCCGCCGTGATGGGCTTGCTTGCGCAAGACCCACGCCCGGCGTATCAGCATGACGGAAAGCGCGTGTACGGCGTGCCGTATGGCGAGGTGGATATTCGCTTTGTCGTCGAAGGAGACACGCTGACGGTGGTGGAGGTCGTGCCGTACACGGAAAAGGAACAGAAAAAATGAATACGAATCGCTGGATGCAGGAGGTCAATGCGCGGTTTCCGGTGCGCAAAAGCAAGGCTCAAAAAGAGCGGTTCCGCCAATACTTCAAGCTCGGCGTGGGCATCTGCGCCTGCCGCAAGAAAAAGCATGTAGGCTGGTACTGCAGCAAAATTCATACCAGACATGACACGACGTACGACGAAATTACCCTGCAGGGCGTGGCGGACACGGTGGAAGCCGTCCTCCGGCAGGTCGTCGGGAAGGAGCAAGCATGACCATACGCGAAGAAATCGACACGCAGTTCCCCATCCGCAAAACGACGGCGCAGAAGCGGGCGTTCGAGAAGTGGGTGATGGCGAAGATGCGCGAAATGGGGTATCGCCCCTATGTGGACGGCATGAACCGAAAGGATAAGCTGCGCCACCGCAACATCGTCGCCGGCGACCCTCAAAATGCCGAACTGCTCATCAGCGCCCACTACGATACGGCGGCGACCATCGGCGTGCCCGATTTGCGCATTCCCCGGAATTTCCCGGTGTATATCCTCGCACAGGGCGCGGTGCTGCTGGGAATGCTGCTGATTTCCCTGCTGATCGGCACGGTGGTCGGGCTGGCGACGAAAAGCGGCGATTGGCTGATTCTGACGTTCTTTTTTGCCTATCTGGCGCTGATGCTGCTGATGATGTTCGGCGCGGCGAACAAGCATAACGTCAATGACAACACATCCGGCATTGCCGCCCTGCTGGAGACGATGCAGCGCCTGTCCCCTGAAGCGCGCGAAAAGACGGCGTTCATCCTCTTTGATCATCAGGAGACGGGCAGCCGCGGCGCAAAGAGTTACGGCGCACAGCACGTCGAAGTGCAGACGATGAAGCTGCTTGTTGACTTGAGTTGCGTCGGGGATGGCGACACGTTCGTCATCAGCGCCCCGAAAATGGCGCAGGACAAGCCGGAATACGCCGTCGTCCGCGAATCCCTTGAAGAAAACGCAATGGCATCCGGCGTGTCGACGCAGTTCTTCGGGCGCGCGGGTGTGCAAGGCGCGGGCGATTATCGGCGCTTCGTGTGCGGGGTGGGCGTATCGGCATACCACCACAGCGCGGGGGTGGGACTCATCACCGGGCGCATCCACACTTCCCGCGATACCGTCTGCCGACAGGAAAATTTGGACTATCTCGCCAAAAGTCTCGCCGACGCGGCTCAAAAAATGAATGATTTGTAACAATTTGCCGAACGAGCGGCATTTTTCAGCGCTTTTGCTTTGCAATTTGTACCGGAATATGCTACAATAGAGAATAGAAAGGCTCCCTGTTGGCGAGACTGGAAGAGGAGGAAGCAGTATGCTGCCGCAAGTTTCCAAGGGATTCCGCGCCATTTTTGTCGCGGTGATGTGTGTGGTATGTGTGGCGCTGTGTGTGCTGGCGGTTCGGCTGACACAGCAGAGCGAGCAGCTTCGGCTGACGCAATTGCAGCTGGATGCAAGTCTGGCGCGGTTGAAGCTCCAGCAGACGCAGCGCGCGCAAATCGACGTTGACCTGCCGGAAACGCTGGCGCAATTGCAGGCGGTGCAGCCCGAAGCGGATGCAGCGTCCGCGCGCGAGCAGGAACTCCGCGCCCGGCGCAAGACGCTCCGCAGCGAGAATGCGGAATTAGCGGCGCAGGCGGAAACGCTCACGCAGCAGCTCGCTCTCCTTCGGACCCCGGACAGTGAGCTGATCGGAGAGGTGGAGACGCTGCAAAAGACGCTTTCATCCCTTCAGGCGCAGGTGGACGCCGCACGGCAGCTCCTTGGGCAGGCAGAGGAGTGAGCCTATTCCCCAATTCACTTGCGCTATCTGCTTGCGCATTCGCATTTGGGAATAGTATACCAGCCGCATTTATTCACAGTCTGAGATTCGACTGACAAAGCAAGGAGGAAGTTCCCATGTCCGAAAACAAGTCCCAGACGCCGGCACAGAACACGCCGGAAAACAGCGAGAAGAAGAAAGTTTCCCTGTTTGCACTCATCGTCGTGTTGGTCGTGGCGGTCATCGTGATGGTCGCCCTGTTCGTGCGGTCGAATAACCTGTCCAGTCAGCTGGATGAGGTCAACGGTCAGCTGGCCGCCAGCAACACCGAACTCCAGCAGACCATTGCCGACAAGGAGACGGCGCAGGCGGAACTGACCACCGCGCAGAATGACCTCCGCGAGGCGCAGCTGGTGCTGGAAGAATCCACCGCAAAGGTGGCGGAACTGGAAGCTCAGCTGGTTGTGCTGAACGACGAAAACGAAGCGAACAAGGCGCAGGTGGAAACGCTGACCGCTGAACTGGACACCGCAAAGGCGAATCAGGCGGCGGCGCAGGGCTACCTCGACAACGTGTCCGCGCAGCTGGATGAGCTGATGCAGAACCTTGGCTTGGCGCAGAGCGCGCTGAACGGCGAAGCGACGGAAGAACCTGCTGTCGAGCCCGCTGTGACGGAAGAACCCGCCGCCGACCCCGCCGCGACGGAAGAACCCGTTGCCGAGCCCGAAGCGACGGAAGAACCCGCTGTCGAGCCCGCTGCGACGGAAGAACCCGCTGTCGAGCCCGCTGCGACGGAAGAACCCGCCGCCGAACCCGCTGTGACGGAAGAACCCGCCGCCGAACCCGCTGTGACGGAAGAACCCGCTGTCGAACCCGAAGCGACGGAAGAACCCGCCGCTGAGCCTGAAGCGACGGAAGAACCCACCGCCGAACCGGACGTGACGGAAGAACCCACCGCCGAACCCGAAGCGACGGAAGAACCCGCCGCCGAACCCGAAGCGACGGAAGAGCCCACCGTCGAGCCCGACGCGACGGAAGAACCCACCGTCGAACCCGACGCGACGGAAGAACCCGCCGCTGAACCCGAAGCAACGGAAGAACCCGCTGCTGAAGGAAGAGGTCTTACCACCACCATCACGTCTATGCTGCCGGACGAATACACGCTTGATGTTGAACTGCATCTGGATGCGAACAATGTGGTGACGGAGTTGAAGCTGACGCTGGAAAATGAAGTCGAAGGTCTGACGCAGGAAATGCTGGACGCCTTCGCGGAGCAGTTCGTCGGCAAGCAGCTGCCGGTTGTCCTGCACGCGGATGCGGATGAGACGACTGCGGAAGAGCAGATTGTCGAAGGCATGGAGAATCAGCTGGAGAACAGCCGCGGCATCGTTGAGATGCTGAACAAGCTGGCAGAGCAGTAATCCCCTGACACATCGCGCCGCCCCGCTGATTGAATATGGTCAAGCGGAGCGGCGCTTTTTTGCACTTGTGTTCCTTTTCAATCAATGTTATAATAGAAGTGGACATGTATGTCCGAGCAGATATATCAACGATCGACGACCAATGGAGGCTGCACATGAAAAAATGGTTCTGTGCGCTGGGCATGATGCTGGCGCTGCTGATGTCCGTCGCGCTGGCGGACGGCGTGAAAGTCACCTTTGCCGAGAAAAACGGGCAAATCAACGGCGGCTATGATTATACGCTGAAGCTGAACGTGTCGCCCGCAAGCGACAAAGACCTGACGGTTTCCCTGACCTGCGACGGCTTGGATGGCGCGTATTCCGTGGTCATCCCGGCAGGGCAGAAGAGTACCATGCTGACCGTTCCGACGCAGGTGGTGGAGGAGCGCGGCAAGGTCGTCTTTGAGCTGCAGAGCGGCGACGGCTACACCGGTGCAGGCAAGCACACGCTGACCATCCAGCGCCTGCCGAACGTGCAGTTCTATCTGGGCATCAACTTTGGCACGGTGGGCAAGAAGATGAGTGTCCGCATGACGGTGACGAATTCATCCACCATCGTCAAGGGCAACAACGCCTTCCAGCTGCGCGATGACAAGGGTACAGTGCTGGCGGAAGCAAAGTGGTCGAATCCGAGCGGCGACATGAGCTTCTCTATCACCCCAACCGCTGATATGGAGGGCTACACCCGCCTGAGCGTGTGGCTGGGCGATCGCTGTGTGGCGGATGGCGGTTACCTGACCGTCGTTGCGAAGGGACAGCGCGCCGTCAAGAACGTGGAGACGGAGCGGAAACTTGTCGGCATCGGCATGGACTGCGGTTTCGGCGGCAAGAACACCGATCAGGTGCTGGAAGTGCTGGCGAAGCACAACACGAATATCACCTTCTTCATGACGGGCTATTTCGTCCGCACGTTCCCGGAGGAATCCAAGCGCGTGCTGGCAGCGGGCAATGAAATCGGCGACCACACGAACACGCATCCGCAGCTGACGAAGGAACGGCCATACAGCATGATGCGCCAAATCGTTTTTCCGGCGGAGACCATGGCGGAAACGCTGGGCGTCTCGCCGCGCCTGATGCGTCCGCCGTACGGGGACGTGAACAGCAACGTCATCAGCGTTTCGCGCGCGGAAGGCATGGAGTGCGTGCTGTGGAACATGAGCACGAAGGACTCCATCGGCAAATACACGGTGGAGGAGTGCATCAAGAACGGTACGACGCGCGCCAAGCTCGCACCCGGCAATATTTTGCTCTGCCATCTCGACGCGAATCACAGCTGGGAAATTCTTGATGCTGTCCTGACCTACTACGAGGAGCAGGGCTACACCGTTCTGCCGATTTCCGCGCTGATTTACGCTACGGGCGGATCGCTGCCCCCGATGCCCTCCACCCGCGAGGCGCTGCTTTACACCGACGACTACTGGCCGAACTGGCTGGCAGAACGCGACATTGAGATTGAGACGAAGGAATAAGCAAGCAGGCTGTCCGAGAAAAACGGGCAGCCTGTTTTGCAAAAGGTGGAATGCCGATGCACATCACTGACTGGAAAGAGAATTTTATCTCGAAGATGATTACGCGCGGGCGCAATTACTGGCGTGCCGGGGCAGTGAAAAATCTGCACTGCACGCAGGAGAAAATCACTGCTGATGTAGAAGGCACGCGGCTGTATCGGGTTGAGATTACGCTGGCAGACGATGCCGTGGCAACTCTGTCCTGCACCTGCCCTTTTGCGAAAGAGGGCGCAAACTGCAAGCATATGGCGGCGGTTCTCTTTGCGGCGACCCATCTGCCGGAATCGGAATTGCCCGCGCCGGAGTGGGAGAAGAAGCTGAACAGCCTGCCCGCTGAAACGCTTCGGGATTTTCTTCGTCCGCTGCTGAAAAAGGACGAAGCACTCCGAAATCGGCTGATGCTGTGCAAGGGAGACGAACCTGTCCGTGCGGATGAACGCCGCCTCAATTGGCAGCGCACCCTGACGCAGACGCTTCACGCCGCCGAACGCTATTCCGAAAACGAGTATGACGAATACGCGGAATATGACGAAGAAGAATATGACGAAGAAGAGGAATCACCTGTTCAGGAACTGCTGGAGCTGATGGACGCGGAATTGGCTGATTTGCTGACGCCGGAACATGTGATGCTGGCGTTTGAACTCGTTTGCGACACGGCAATGATGTTTGAATCCGCCGATGAAATTCTTGAACAGGAGGATATCGAAGCCGCTTGCCGCGATGCATGGATGCGGATTCTTGCCATCGCAGCACCCGCCCAGCAGTCGGCAATGTACGAGTGGTTCGCCGCTGCATTCCGGACGTGGCAGCCGCTGCCGTATTTCACCGCGCCGCTGGCGTTCTTGTTTTCGTATTCGTGGGACGAAGCAATTCATCAGCGGAATCTTGCGCTGCTGGACGAGAAAATTGCCGAATGGAAGCCGAATGCGCAGGAACGCGGTGGAGGCGCGATGGTGAATCTGCTGAATCAGCGTGAAAAAACGATGCAGCAGCTGCACGCTTCGCAGGAGGACATCATCAGCTTCTGGCATTCGCATTGGGATGTGCCGTATGCGCATGACCGGACACTGAAAACGCTGATGGCGGCGGAAAAGTGGACGGAAGCCATCGAGCAGGTCAAGGCGGATTTGCAGACGTTCGCCGGGGAATATATGCCATGCAAGCAGCGCCGCGAACAGCTGATTTTGCTCTATCAGCGCGCGAATCAGCCTGACCTTGCGCAGCGGGAGATTCGGCAGTACATTGAGCAGTACAATCAGTACGGCATGGAGCAGATTGATGCGCTTCGAGCGACGCTTCCCGTCGATGCGTGGCGCGACGAGGCGGAACGTTTGATGAAACTGCCGACGACAAGCACTATCCGCCTGCCCCTGCTGGCATCCATTGAGCAGTGGGAGCAGCTGCTCCAGCGGATTCAGCAACACGGTAATTTTGAGGGACTGTGTACCTATTTTGACCCGCTGATGGCATGGGATTCCGCCCGCACGCTGGCACTCTATCGCGACATGGTGAATCGCGCTATGCAAGCGGCTTCGTCGCGCGCCGCCTACTGCGAGATCATCCGGCAGCTGGAACGCATGAAAGGCACCGACGAGGGAAGAAAGATAATTGCTGACCTTGCTGCACAGTGGCGCAGGGACTACAAGCGCAAGTGTGCACTGCTGGACGAACTGCAGAAAGCAGGATACTGACAAAAAACAGGCTGTCCGGGCAAAACGCTCGAACAGCCTGTTTTTTTTCTGCTGCTTACTCCGCCGGGAACAGGAATCCCGCCGTCATTTCCAGATAGTTTTCGCCCGCGTAGTCCGGGAAAAGCTCATGCATCTTCGCGGGGAAATCCGCCGCGGACGCTGCCGGTTGCAAGCGTCACGGTGGTGCAGGTCGGGCTGCTCGTTTCCGCCAGCGCAGCGGACAGCAGCAGCAAAATCATCACCAGCAGGGAAATCAGTTTCCTCATGGGTTCCTCCAAGGTGGGCCGTTCGGGGAAAGGGGTTATCTTGTGGCCACGATGAAAGGATACACCATTTGTGATATGGGCGCAAGTACGCACTTTTTATTAGAGAGGCACTTTGGGTGACTGGGGAAGGATTCGCTGCGAGGGCAAAAGAAAAGCACCGATTCTATCGAACCGATGCTAATCTGGCGGAGAGTTAGGGATTTGAACCCTAGGTGGGGTATAAGCCCACACACGATTTCCAGTCGTGCGCCTTAGACCACTCAGCCAACTCTCCATATGAAGCTCACATTGCGGCGGGTCATCCGCAACATTGATTATTATAGCGCGAATCGGGGCGTTTGTCAAGGGAATTTTCGTGATTTTTGCAAAAAATCCGCGCGAGTGAGGGCGCACGAAGAAAAAGGACTGTGAGCGGAGAAAAGTGCCCGCGCAGCAGTCCTTTTGCGGTTAAATCAGGAACATCCAGCCAAGCATTGACACCATCGCGGCAATATGCAGCGTGCCGACGATTTGCAGGGGGAACGTGACGATGAAAATCGGGAGAATCGTGAACACGAGCGCCCAGATCGGGAAGCCAATCGCGCCGGTGATGATAGCAACCATCAGCGTGATGTAGAACGTAATCATTCCCAGAGAACACAGGCGCAGGGAGGCACCACTGCGAAGCATGTCAAGCATCATACCCTTGGCACGCTCGTCCCGCCCATATTTGAGGAACATGTACTCCGCCAGCCCGCACTTCAAGTGATACGCGGAGCTGACGATGCACGCGAACGTCGTGCCAACGAACAGAATTGCGCCGTACACCGGGGCTTTCTGGTACGCATACGCCGCCAGTGCCGCGTATCCGCAGAACTCCAGCACGATGGCAAACACGCCCAGCACGCCTGAACGCATCGGCACACTTGGCGAAACGCCCTCCATCAGCTTCGCAGCGTAGTCGCCATCCTTCAGCTTGCTGTAGTTGGCAAGTTTCAGCGTGCCGTTGGGGAAGATACTCAGGATGCGGTCGCAGTACATGTTGATGGCGTGGCCGATGATGCCCAAGGCAAGCAGGATATACAGGATATTCATGCGTATATGCCTCCCAATTGGTTAATTGCAACTAACCGCTTCGGTTTGGAGTATAGCACACGCACCAATCCCTGTCAAGGGCGGACAAATGGTTTCGGAAGATTTTCGTTACAGCCAGCCGACCGCGTGCGCCGCCGCGCCGCCGACACCGCAGAGCAGCATCACCAGAATTGGGTTCCATTTCTTCCAGCGCAGGACGAGGAACGCCGCGACCATCAGCACAATGCCGACGATGGACACGCCGCCGCCCGATTTCACCGCCGCGACCTGCACGATGCTCAGCGCCGCCGACGCAATCAGCGCGACGACCACGGGACGCAGCGCGCCCAGCACGTTCTGCATCGTCTGCCCGGAACGAAATCGCCCATACAAATAGGAAAGAAGCGTGACGAGAATCAGCGACGGCGTGATGCACCCGAACGTCGCGACAAGCGCCCCCGGTAGTCCGGCGCAGCGCATCCCGACGAATGTCGCGGAGTTGACCGCAATCGGGCCGGGGGTCATCTCGGCAATCGTCATTAGGTTCGTAAATTCTGCCATCGTCAGCCAGCCGTGCGATTCCACGACCAGCGACTGAATCAGCGGCATGGCAGCATATCCACCGCCGACACTGAACAGCCCGATTTGGAAAAAGACGAGGAACAGCACCATCATGCGGATACGCCCCCCTTTCGCGCCAGCAGTGCCCGGATAACGCCAATCGCCGCCGCGACGAGGATGAGCACGATGACGTTGACGTGAAAGACAGCGGACGCCGCGAACGCGCCTGCCATCAGCAGCAGATTCAGCCAATCCTTCGACTGCACGACCTTGCTGCCAAGATTTGCCGTTACGTCGCAGATGACCGCCGCCACGCCCGACTGCATCCCCGTCAGCACCGCGCGTACCCATTCGTTCTCGGCGAACGCAGCGTACATCATGGAGATGATGCTGATGATGACAATCGGCGGCAGAATTGTCGCCAGCACCGCGACGATCAGCCCCGGAATCCCGGCGATGCGCCGCCCAACGAGGATGGCGCCGTTGACGGCAATCGCGCCCGGTGCGGTCTGCGCCAGGGCGGTCATGTCCAACATTTCCTCTTCGGTCAGGTAATGCAGCTCATCAACGAATTTTTTTTTCATCAGCGATACGATGACGAATCCACCGCCGAAAGTGAAGGTGCTGATGAGAAGCATGGAAGAAAAGAGCGTCCAAAGACGGTGCGCTGTGGATTCCTGCGGCATCAGGGTGGTCAGCTCCTTTTTTGAAATTGAGCTTATTCAATAAAATAGAATTTGTCTGCGGCGCGGAGGTTTCGCGTCTGCGGACGCGACAAGGGGGCAATAGAAACAGACGAAGTCTGCGATCGCCCCCTTGACCCCTTCGCAGCGCACGCCCATGTTACAGGTTTATTGTGTTGGCTGGGAAAACGATAGGGAAACTAACCATAAAACTTCCGATAAAATCTAAGAAACATGGGTGTGCAGCCCGAAGGGGTGGAGGGGGCGAGCGGAAAGCCCCCTCCTCGCCTCCGCAGAGGCGA
>ERZ836877.3922-NODE-3922-length-15959-cov-6.816713_pt1 | contig 15959 bp, 19 predicted proteins | sample MGYA00519469_ERZ836877 | MGnify/ENA primary metagenome ERZ836877 (study PRJEB31850, sample SAMEA3708809) | human gut metagenome | biome: human gut; feature: human-associated habitat; material: faeces | place: China | collected 2014 ... | reverse complement strand
CTGCCGCACCTCGCTCGCCGTATCGGCACTTAGAATTATGCGGTATTGCCTTTACCTCTCCTTCCATCCGAACAAAAACTTAAAGCACCGTCCCAGTTGTTTCCGCCAATCAGCTTCACAATGCTTTCCATTCATCTGCAAATAAGGGTACACCTCGGCACCCTTGCCGCTTAACCCGCGGGTAACGGCCAGGGCGTTGGCGGTGTACTGGGCCAGCTGGTGCTTGCCTTTGCCCTCTTTTTCGCCCCAGCTGAGGTACACCCGCGTGTCCGGGGCAAGCTTGGCTTTTTTCAGCTCGGCCTTGACCTGCGGCAGGCAGATGCGTACCGACGGCGACAGGCATGCCGCTTTGCTGAATACCTTATTATAAGCAGTGATCGCGTACAGGCTCATCAGGCCGCCCATGCTGGAGCCTCCGATGGCTGTGTTCCCGCGGTCGGGCAGGGTGGGATACTTGGCGTCAATGGCGGGCTTCAGCTCGTTCACCAGCCAATCCATGTACTGTTTGCCGGTGCCGTGGATGCCGTCGAACCAATCGCTGTCGTAGGGGCAGTATTCTTCCAGGCGCTTGTTTCCCTCGTGGTTGCACTCGGGCGCGACCACAATGGCGTTGGGGTGGGCGTCCAGATAGTCTTTCAGCCCCCAGCAGGTGCCAAAGGTGGCGGTGGAATCAAAAAACAGGTTGTGGCCGTCAAACATGTAGATGACGGGATAGCGCTTGCCGCTGGTTTGCCAATTATCCGGCAGATAGATAAAGGTGTTGCGGTCCAGGTCATAGGGTGTGATGTGGACGGTAAAAGTCTCAACCATGATGGGACCTCCTTTTAGGTCATTGTTGCCATTGTATCGCATTTTCCCCGCGTTTTCAATCATTGTCAACGTTTTTCCCGCTTTGAGTTGCAATTGTGGGGCGGCTGTATTATAATCACCTTGACCCTTGACCCTTGTACAAAAATTTAACAAGCAGAAAGAGGAAAAGTATCTATGGAGGCAGTAAGTACATTTTTTAAGCGCAAAGATGTTGTCATCTCGGCGCATCGTTACGGCATCGATGCCATGGGCGCCATGGCCCAGGGCTTGTTCGCCAGCCTGCTGATCGGCACCATCATCAAGACGCTGGGCCAGCAGCTGGGGCTTGCGTTCCTGGTCACGGCGGGCGGCTATGCGGCGGCTATCGCTGGCCCGGCCATGGCGGCGTCCATCGGTTACGCATTGCACGCCCCGCAGCTGGTGCTGTTCAGCCTGATCGCTGTCGGCGGCGCGGCCAATGAACTGGGCGGTGCAGGCGGCCCCCTGGCCGTCTACTTCATCGCCATCATCGCCACCGAGGTCGGCAAGCTGGTCAGCAAAGAGACCAAGGTCGACATCCTCGTCACCCCGGCGGTCACTATTTTGGTGGGTGTGGGCCTGAGCGCCTTCTGCGCCCCCAGCATCGGTGCGGTCGCCAGCGCTGTGGGCAACGTCATCATGTGGGCCACTGAGCTGCAACCCCTGCTGATGGGCATTGTCGTTTCCGTGCTGGTAGGCGTGGCCCTGACGCTGCCCATCTCCAGTGCGGCCATCTGCGCGGCCCTGGGTCTGACAGGCCTGGCAGGCGGTGCGGCTGTGGCTGGCTGCTGCGCCCAGATGATCGGCTTCGCCTTTATGAGCTACCGCGAGAACGGCGTCGGCGGCCTGGTCAGCCAGGGCCTGGGCACCAGCATGCTGCAGATGCCCAACATCCTGCGCAATCCCCGCATCTGGATCCCCCCGACGCTGGCGGCGGCTATCACCGGCCCCATCGCCACCTGCCTGTTCCGCCTGGAAATGAACGGCCCGGCGGTCTCCAGCGGCATGGGCACCTGCGGCCTGGTGGGCCAGATCGGCGTCTACACCGGCTGGATCGAGGCCGGCAAGGCCGTTACCGCCTTTGATTGGGTGGGCCTGGTGCTGATCTGCTTCGTCCTGCCCGCCGTGCTGAGCGTTGTTTTCTGCGAGGTCCTGCGCAAGTGGGGCTGGATCAAAGACGGCGACATGAAACTGGACTAAACTGCAATAACTCGCAACGGGGAGCACTTCGGTGCTCCTCTTTTTGCTTTGTATAGGCATTTTGCCCATGCATGCGGCGTGGTGTTTTTGTGGAAAACTGCCTTTGAAAAAACGCGAAAAAATGTGGTAAAATACTTTTTGCAAACACAAGGAGAAAATCTACCTGCCCACTGGTACGGCCGCCTACCTGCGCCCGCCGGTCACGCCGCAGCAGGCCGAAGCCTAGTGTGGCGGCGTTTACCATACATACAAAAGCATACCAACCCCGCATACAGGCCCGCCGCCTGCGTGCGGGGCTTTTTATATCCGTGCAGATTGCACGCAATGCCCGGCTATGCTATAATACCCTTATCTACGACTATATCCCGGCAAGGGGAGGAACGATATGAAAAAACAAAACACAGCGGTCCGGCGGGCGGCGCTGGCGGTGCTGTATCTGGCCGTATTTGCGGCGGCTGTTATGTACCTGCGGGTGACCATCAGCGTACCGGCCGAGGGCGACGACAAGCTGACCCTGAACGGATGGCTGTACGATATGGGCCGCATGTCCTTCTGGCAGTATGCCTTGCAGGACCTAAAGGAGCGGCTGAGCTTCTTTTTATTAAAGCAGGTGCGGTTCTTCCCGTTCCACTACCCCAACGCGGTGGCGCTGCTGTTTTACCGCACGCTGGCCAGCTACCGGTTGTACATCATTGCCATGACGGGCGTGGCGGCTTTCCTGGTCAGCCGCGTGGCGGCAAAGCTCAGCCGCAGCAATGCCCTGGCTCTGGGCGCCTTTGGTCTGGCGCTGGCGGCGGCTCCTATTTTTAACGAGGGCATGTACAGTTACTACGCCGTGCCCCAGCGCACGCTGCTTTGGGCGGCGGCCAGCTGGCTGTGCCTGTTTTACCTGCACGAGTCCCACCATCGCGCCTGGGGCGTGGCGGCGGCCGTGCTGGCGTTTATCGCCTGCGGCACTTACGAGACCGGCTATGTCTACGCCGTGCTGGCGCTGCTGCTGTGGGTGGTGTACACCCGCAGTGTGCGGGGCGGCCTGCGGGCCTCGGCCCCGGTGCTGGGCGGCATGGCGGTGGCGTTTTGCTTCCATTTCGCCAGCTCCCGCCACGGCGGCACCGGCAATGAGCTTTCGCTGGACATCCCCAACGTGGTCCGTGTGACCGTGCAGCAGATGGCCGCGTCCATCCCGTTTCTGGGTCCCTGGCTGCAGGGGCAGGATTGCGGCACCATCAGCAAGGGCGACATGCTCTGGCCCTTTGTGCTGGGGCTGCTGGCTGTAGCGGCGCTGCTGTTTGCCGTTCCCAGGGAAAAGGTCAGCGGCAAGTCCCTGGGCGGCCTGGCCCTGCTGGGCCTGGGGCTGTGGGCTGCCCCGGCGGCGCTGCTGGCCTTGTCCGCCCGCTACCAGCAGCCAGAGGTCATCACCTGGAAGTGGGGCTACATCCCCGCAGCGGCCAGTTCGGTGGGCCTGGGCCTGCTGCTGGCGGCAGGCGTGGCGGCGCCGGCCAAACTGTGCTGCCGTCTGCCGAAAGTTCCCTCGGCCGTGCTGCGCGCTTTGCTGGCAGTGGTGCTGGCGGCGGGTATTGCCGCCAACGGCGCGTTCACCCGCGGCTGCCTGCGCACCCACCACGCTGAGAACCTGAAAGCCTACAACTTCTTTGCCGACACCATCCGCGCCGGCCTCGCCGATGAGGTCACGGCCGACGATCTGATCCTTTGCAATGAGAACGTCTGGGACACCAATACCCAGGCCGAGACGAATTTCTTCCGCCGTTTTGCCGGGCGGGAACTCCACGCCCAGATGCCGGGCATCGAGCTGCCCTCCGGCCACGGCACGCTTTACGCCTACCAGACCTACCGTAACTACGGCGGCTATGACCTGGCCTGGTGCGGTCGCCTGACCGACGACACCGGCGAGGTGATGGACGGCATGCGGGTCTACGTGCAGGGTGCGCTGGTGCCGGACAATGCGGTCATCAAGTACAAGGTGCGCCTGGCCGACGGCACCGAGGAAACCCGCCAGATCTGCCTGCTGGACTGCGACCGCACCCCCCGCAATGAGAAGGGCGAGTACATCGCCACGGTGGAGGACACCTCCATCCTGAACGCCAAAGTCATGATCTGGGACGGCTGAGGAGGCCCCTTTGTATGAAAAAACTGCGTGAACTGCTGCGTGCCAACCGCTGGTTTGCCGTGGTGCTCCTGCTGGAGGCTGCTGTGCTGGTCTCGCTGGCAGCATCGCTTTTCGGCGCACCCTATAGGCTGCAGCTGACCCCGGCGGATTTTAGCAACGACTACCCGCAGATCGCCGCTGTGAACGAGGACGGGACGGCGCTGCAAATCTGGAACAACAACGAGGATTTTGTCCCGCCGGAGGGAAAAGTAATCACCTTTTCTTCGGCAGGCAGCGCCATACATTCCGGCGCGTATGAGGTGACGATTCAGTATTTCTCCTGTGAGACACCGGACACACCGACCTTTAATGCACTGCACAGTGCGGGCTCGCTGTCTTTTTCCAGCAAGGGCAATCCATCGGCTGTCAGAGCTGATACCGTAACGCTGGACGACTGCCACCGAACGGTGACCACCCGCCTGTGGGTGGGTTACGGCGCCAGAATGCAGGACCTGACGGCGACCCTGACTTACGGCGAAGGGCAGCTTTACCTGTACGGCATTACCCTGACCGAGCAGCCCATCTACCGCCTGACCCAGCTGGTCATCTTCGTGCTGCTGGCGGCAGTGCTGAATTTTTTTCTGCTGCTACTGTTTGCCTGCGGGGACACGAATGCCCCGGCGCGCCGCCGCAAGTACGCGGTGCCGCTGATCCTGGCGGGCATCACGGTGGCGGCCTGCCTGCCGCTGTTCAGCAACTATCTCTACTTCGGGCACGATATAGACTACCATTTGCAGCGCATTTCGGCCATGGCGGCGGAGCTGTCCTACGGGCAGTTCCCGGTGCGCATGACCACTGACAGCCTGAACGGCTATGGCTACGCTAATTCCCTGTGCTACTGCGAACTGTTTTTGACGTTGCCGGCTCTTTTGTACAACGCCTGGCTACCGCTGCGCACCTGCTATCAGGTGTACATCTTTGTGGTGACACTGTCCACCGCCATCATTGCCTATTGCAGCTTTGGCAAAATTACCGCCAGCCGCAAGCTGGGCTTGCTGGGCGCGGCGCTGTACACACTGTCCTGCTACCGGCTGGTCTGCACCTACATCCGCGCCTCGGTGGGCGAGTACACGGCCATCACTTTCCTGCCATTGGTGCTGGTGGGCCTGTATAATATATATACCACCGAGAAGCCCCGCTTTGCCCAGTGGGCGCCCATGGCCTTTGGCATGGCGGCGCTGGTGCAGTGCCATCTGCTCAGCTGTGAGCTGATCGCGCTGCTGCTGGTGGTGTTCTGCCTGCTGCGCCTGCAGGATACCCTGCACCTTGCCCGCCTGCTGGCCTGGGTCAAGGCGGCGCTGCTGGCTGTGGCGCTGAGCGCCTGGTATTTCTTCCCGTTCCTGATCTCGACGCACGAGATCAATTTGATGGTCAACGGCCCGCTAATCGGCAAGATCCAGAACCAGGGCACCTATCTGGTGCAGCTGTTCAGCCCGTTTGGGCCGGGATATGGCGGCACGGCTGGCGGCACTTCCACCGATATGACGCTTTCCATCGGCCTGCCGCTGACGGCCGGGCTTGCCCTGATATTGTATTGCCTGCTGCGTCGGGAACGCTGGCAGCAACAGGCTGCTCTGCGCCGCATGCAGTGGGCCTTTGGCTTTGCCGTGCTGGCGCTTGCTCTGTCTTTACATGCTTTCCCCTGGGACGGCGTACAAAACTGGCTGGGCCGCGCCGCGGGCAAAATGGCGGGCATGTTCCAGTACCCCTGGCGGTTTCTATCGCTGGCGACAGTATTGCTCTGCCTGGCCAGTGTGCTGGCAGTGCAGCTGCTGAAAGAGAAAAACGCCCGCCTGGCCAAGGGTGCAGCGGCGGCTCTGGTGGCTTGCGCCCTGCTGACTGCCGGTGTGGTACAGACGCAGATCACATCGGACATGGGGGAACTGTCCTACAATGTGTTCCTGAGCAAAGACCCCAATGTTTCCACCGGTGTGGGCGAGTACCTCATCGACGGTACCAGCGCCTACGAGACCATCTGGGCACAGCCCAAGCCGGGCAGCGACGACCTGCACCTGCTCTCCTACGAGAAGCGGGGCGGCAAGGCCTATCTGGAAGTGGAAAATGACGGCGAGGCCGCCGACATCTCGGTGCCTATTTTCAACTACGGCCACTACCATGCCGTGGACGAAGCTACCGGCGAAGAATACCCCCTCGGCACCGGCGAGAACGCCCGCATCACCCTGAACATCCCGGCGGGCTACACCGGTACGATCATGATCGCCTACCAGGCCCCCGCCTATTGGCGCGGCTTCGAACTTGTCTCCGCCTTGGCGCTCCTGGGCAGCATCGCCTGGGGCGTAAGCCGGAGGAAAAAGAAACAGTAAATACAAGGTACCCCCGCGCATGGAAGGATACACCATGTGCGGGGGTGCCTTTATGGATGCGCTGAAAGAAGCACGGCCGGAAGTGTATAATGATTTGGTACATAGCTTGCAGAGAAAATAGGCAAGTGTGTACTAAAATGTGTACTTGAAAAAGAAAATACCGTAGATTCTAACGAATCTACGGTATTTTCTTTGGTGGACGGTACAGGACTCGAACGTATCTACGTTAATTTTGCGGGCTATAATTCGCACATCAAGCCGGATTATAGCTCTTTTTTCGTGCGGATTTTCCCAAAAATTGGAAAGAAAAACACGCTTGAAAAAAGCAAAGTGTGGTCAAAAGTGTGGTCAAATTACAGGATGGCATCAAGGCTCTGTGTAAGTGCGTCAATGACCTTAAATCGGAGGTATTCATAGTCACGCTCTAAAGAAAAATGGGAGACCTCCGTCTCTGCTGTCGTTGGCAATGTGTCTAAGCTGGCAAGGATTTCCTTCATCTGCTGGAGATCGGCTATAGTTTTTAGGGCCCGCAGAAAATCGGTTTGTGTCAAAAGCATTGAGATTGCATCCGCCTCACGATGCTCCCCCATATTGCCAAAACCATCGAGTGCGGCCATATCCGTTGCAGATGGAGGCAGAAAAGGCCCTACGGCATCATAGTGCAGTGCATTTAGAGCCTGTGGGGTTAAATGAGCATAGGCTTCTGCCTGTTTCAGAATTTCAGCGTCCACAACGCTATAATTGGGCACGTCTGTATAGCCTAGCAAATAGTCTGGCGTGACGTTCAGCGCCTTGCAAAGTGCTTTGAGATTTTCGCAAGTAGGGAGCGCACCAACACCGTTGCACCAGTTCGACACGCTGCCAGCCGAGACAGGCGGCCCGCTTTTGTCAGCGTTGATTCGTTCACGCAACTGCTTTTGGGTCAATCCAGCGGCGTCGAGGGCGTCCCCCAAACGCTCATAAAATGATACAGCGACTTTTTCCACAGTGAAACACACCCTTTGCGGTTCAATATACTGAATTACATATATAAAAATTCATCAAAATACAAGATATTCTAAAAATCAAGATGTTACTCTTTTTCATGATATAATTTTAGCATACTGAAGCTTAAATATCAAGTTTCAATAAAATAAACTACGGAGGTAAAAATTATGCGTTCTTTACAGTTTATGCCCTTGCGTTCGCTGGCCTATCAGCAGGGATACACTCAGAGTGAACTTGCCAGTGCGGCAGGGCTGGCACCGTCGACGATGAACGCCAGACTGCAAGGCCGTTCGACGTTCAGGGCCGAAGAAATGCAGCGCCTGGGCCGTCTGCTGGGCATCGACCCGGCGGAATACTTCAAGTATTTCATGCCCACCGAGCGGGCCACAGGGGGCATGGCATGAGTACAGGCCCACAGGTAGAGATCAACTACGACAACATCCCGCCAGAGCTGAGAGCCCGCAAGCGCTGGGTGCTTTGGGGCGTTGACCCCGATAAGGCAAAAGTCCCCTACCAGGTAGCTAACCCGGCACGGGGAGCAAGCAGCGCCAACCCGCTGACCTGGGGTACGTTTGAGACCGCGCGCTGTGCTGTGGAGCTGGTAGGCGACGCGCAGGGCATCGGCTACGAGATCACCCCGGACGATGGGCTTGTAGCTGTGGACTTCGACCACTGTCTTGATGCAGCGGGCAGTCTGCTGGAGCCGTTCGCAACCTGGTACAAAACAATGCCGGGGTATTGGGAACTCTCCCAAAGTGGCACGGGCCTGCATGGGTTTGTGCATGGTACGTTGCCCGCCGGGTGCGGCAATAAGCGGCCTATCTGCCCCGGCGACAAGACCGACAAACGGGAAGTTGAACTGTACATCAAAGAACGATACATCGCCATGACGGGAGCGCTGTGGGGCCCACAAACACCGCTTGCAGATGCACCGAGTGCCCAGGCAGGCATAGACGCCATCATTGAACAAACAGGCCTGCTAAAGGGCAACGGCCCGGCGGATACGCTGCCGGAGATCGACGACCGCCCGGCGGAAGAGCTCGACGCGATATTGCAAAGCGCTTTACAGCGTGACATGGATTTTGCGCAGCTATACACAAATACCGACCACAGCGGCGACGAAAGCACCGCCGACCATGCGCTAGTGTGCGCAGCCTGCCGCGCGGTGAATTTCAAACTGTCTGCCGGGGACTTGCAGCGGATTCTTGACGCCTCGCCATGGGTCACAACTAAGGATGCCAAGCATCTGCAAAAATGGCAGGAGCGCACCGACTATGTGCCCCGCACAATTCGGGAGGCCTGGGCCGCATCGGCAACGAAAGAGGCGGATAAGATGGAGGGCTTCAAGAGCCTGGCCCCCGAAAAGCCGCGTTTCGTGACCGCTGCCGAGCTTGACCGCATGGAGCTGCCGCCCGTTCAATGGGCTGTGCCTGGGCTGCTGCCCGCCGGGCTGGTGTTTCTCGTAGCTGCGCCAAAGATGGGCAAGAGCTGGTTGGCCTTTGATCTCTGCCTGTCTGTGGCCGCTGGTGATGCTTGGCTGGGCCATGAGACTAACCAGGGCGCAACGCTGTATCTGGCCCTGGAGGATGGCTTGAACCGCCTGCAAAAGCGTTTGAAAACCATTGGCGACGGCTTCACCCCGCCACCCGCCGGGTGTACGTTGGCCATCAACGCCCCCATGCTGAACGCTGGCCTGCTGGAATTTCTGGACGGCTGGCTGACCGAACACCCAGATGCAAAGCTGGTTTGTATTGATACATTCCAGAAAGTCAAACCGCCACAAGGGAAAAACGAAAATGCCTACGGCGCGGACTACCGCATCTGTAGCCCTTTGCAGGCCTGGGCCATCCAGCACAATATCTGTGTGCTGCTAGTTCACCACACTAAAAAGGGTGTCAATCCCGGCGACATTTTCGAGGGCGTGAACGGCTCGCAGGGGCTGACGGGCACCGCTGACGCTACGCTGTTACTTAGCAAAGAAAACCGCTTTGACGCCGACGCTGTGCTGTCCATCACTGGCCGCGACGTAGAGATGGAGCGCTACTTGCTGCACTTCAACTCGACCGCCTGCCGCTGGGTCATGCTGGGCACGGTCGACGACCAAGAGCGCCAGAACTTCCAGGCATGCCCGGCGGTCAAGACCATCAAAGAGCTGACCGCGCAAGGGCCCTGGCAGGGCACCGTCACGGAACTGGCGGACGAAGTACTGACGCGATACCCGGACGCAAAACTGCCTGTAACCCCACAGGGGCTAGGCTCATATTTCAATGAGTTGTGGCCTAGTCTGAAATATCAGGGTATCGAGCACGGAATCGCTAGAGGAGCCAAGAAGAGAACCCACACGCTCAAACGAAAAAGCTGATTTTTAAGGGTATAACGTCATACACGTCACAACGTCACTCGATAACCAGCAAACCACAAAAAACACCCATTCAGTGACGTTTGAGTGACGTGTCAGTGACAAGTACCTACACCCCACAAAGCCTATACCTATAAGGATAGTGACATTATGACGTGTGTGACGTTACCCCTCTTTATACCCCTATTTTGGGGCATTTTGTGGGTGACGTTTGAGTGTGGGCAAACGTCACTGAAACGTCACAAAGGAGGACTGTGCAAGTATGCCGCCATCAAATAATCGAATTTTTATACCCGTGGCCGTGTGGCACACACCGCGCGGGGACGTCGAGCTGCAACGTGAGATCAACCCCGCGCAGCTGCCCGCCGACTTGAACGACCTGCGCCGAATGCTCGACGCTGGCACCGTGGAGCCTGCCCGGCGGGGCAGCTTTTGCGTACAGTTCGCGGGCAGCGGTCACTACTTCGACGAACGCGCGGACGCCCTGGCGTATCTCTGCAAGCGCTGGCGCGGCAGCTTCATCACCAAACACCTGGAGGATGCCTGCGCCCTGGCGGCGACGCGCCAGCCTGCCGCCCTGGCAGCAGCACGGAAGCGGGCCAGAATGTGGCAAAATATGGAAATTTTAGGAGGTGAAGAACCAGATTGACCCCGAACCAAACCAAAGCACTAGCGGCCCTGCTGACATGCAAGAGCCGCACCGACGCCGCCCGCGTCTGTGGGCTATCCACCAAGACCCTACAGGGGTATGAAAAGCTGCCCGAGTTCGCGGACGCCCTAGAGCGCGGCCGACGGGAAGCCCTGGCCGATGCTGCCCACAGGATATCCGCCGGGTACGCTGACACTGTGGACGCCTTGCAGGCCATCGTGCGGGACGATGCGGCAGCCGACCCCGCCCGCGTGGCCGCTGCCCGCGCCCTGCTGGACTATGGCCTGAAATTTGCAGAGCTGACCGACATCAACAAACGGCTTGACCGACTGGAGGGGATGCTGTGAAAAACGCGCTGGCCCGGCTGGAAGCTTTGGAGCGGGGAGCCCCGGCGGATAGGCTGCTAATCGTGACCGAGGCGCCGACCGACGCCGGGCCGCGCTACCGTCTGCCACAGGGGGGTGACCTGCTGACACTGCACGATGTGTATAGCTATATGCGCGTGCACGGTCAAGGTATCCTGCTAATTGACGACCTACCACAACCGCCAAAGAAAGGACGCAAGAAAAAATGAGCAGTAAATACATGCTGGAGCAGCTGCACCGCCACACAGCCAACGGCTACCAGGTCACTGTGGCCGAAAGCCTTAGAAATGACACCATCCGGCTGACCTACCAGGCCCGCCCAGGGGGCACTATTGTGGGCTGGTATGTAGAGGGGCCGGGCATGTCGTTTCCGCTGAAATTCAAGACGGAACAGGAAGCCCGTGAGTATATCCGCCGCCGCTGGAACATCAACCCGCACGTAAAGCAGTACGGTGAGCCATGAGCCGCCCAGGCCCGCCGGGACAGGTCAAGAGGCCTGCACCCGCCAAAGTCAAACCACAACCCCGCAAAGGCCTAAAGCGGCCACATAGCGGGGCAAGACAATCCACTAGAGCATAACAGGAGGTTAACCCCATGAACGACTACATCCAGGAAGCCCGCCGCATCGTCACCGGCTATTTTGCAGCACTGGCCCCGTCCGAACAGCTGCGCCGCGAGACTGCACAGGAGCTGCGCCAGGGCCACATCACAGGGGGCTATGCCCGCGAGCTGACCCTATCCGCCAATAGCGAGGCCCTCAAACTGCGCCAGAACGCACAGGGCCAGCTTGACGCACTGGCAAGACGCTTTGCCAGCTCTGCCACAGCAGCGGACACCCCGGACGGCAACGCGCTCCAGGGCGGCGACTATCGGCTGCTGGCCGAAAACTTCCCCATGAGTGTGGAAGAGTTCAGCGCCCTATGCGAGCGCAACAAGAACAACCCTACATTGCTGCGCAAGGCCATGGAGTACGGCGACAAGCACGGCGGCATGGCTCCCTATGCAAAGAAATACTACCGCTCTGCCAGTGATCGCACGGCGCTGTTTAACAAGTTCATCCGGCAGTGCTCTGGCGTGCTGGAAGCAGAACCTACCAGCCCCGCCCGGGGGGATGCCTACTGGAACATGATCGCGCGCGAGGCGGCCCCCTGGGCCACGCTGTGAGGGCTGCAAGATGGAGCTGGACAAACTGCTGACCCAGGTCGAGAAAGCCCGCCGGGCACCTCTGCAAGTGTGCTGCCGCACCCCGGCGGGGGAGCTGGTTGTTACCACTGTGGAGGACTGCGCCCGCCAGGGCTGCCGATACTTCCACATCGTGGCAGATGATCTCGACGCCCTGCTAGACAAAGAGCTGAACCACAGGGCATAGGGCCCGCATAGCTGCGCCGCAACGGCTCGGCGGCGACTAGCTGGGCATCGCAACCGCATAGAGACAGCAACACCCCACCACAGCCCGGCGGGCCATGGTGGGGTGTTTACTGTATGCGCAAGTATGTCTTTTGTCAACGAAACCAGTCTGTTGACACTGTTGACAAATTCCCGGCCCACGGGGCTGGCGGGGACTGCATCACTTTGGTGGTGTGTCGTCCTCTGGCGTGTCGTCCTCTGGCGTGTCGTCCTCTGGCGCGTCGTCTTGTTCTGACATAATGCGATTATAGGCTTCATCGCCAAGGGTGCCGCGCAGATACCGCTCGACCTTTGCAAAGAACACCGCATCCGCCGGGCAGTCTAGCTGCCCCACTTCATCATTCACAACAATATCGACGTCCGGCCACTCTGTCATGTGTTCACTTTCTTCAGTAAGTTTGGCGATATACTCCCGGAGTTCTTCAGTGCTTTTTTCGGATGGGGTATACTCTTTCATTGCCTTTTCTGTTTCCATTCGTCCAAAGGCTGCTGTGCGCCTCTGTGGCGCGCCCACTGCCTTACTCCAGCATATTCTCTACCTCTGGTGGCAAGGCCTCCGCGGGGCTCTCTGGGGCGCTGCTGGCGTCCCGCTCCATGCGCTGGGCCACTGCGCCCACAATATAGGCGTTCAGACTTTCCCCGGCGGAATCTGCCGCAGACTGCACCGCCGCTTTATTCTGTGGGCCGTCTTTGCGCAGAATCAGATTCACACGGTCATAGGCTTTTGCAATGTATTTGTTATGACTGGCCGCGCTGGTTTTCCCTCCCATAAGTTCACCTCCTTGCATGGCATAGCTATACAAGACTATAATACCGCAATTCGCGTGTATGCGCAATTATGCAAACTGTACAAATCGGCGGCATGTATGCGCATACAAAGTTGTAGATCCTGTACATTGCATGATTGCGCATACAGGCGTATAATAAAACCATCGAAACAACCAACCCACATAGGAGGTGCAAAACCATGGAGCTAACCATAAATGAGCGCATACACCTCTTGTCCTTGCTGCTAGGTGAGGCGCAACGACTGGAAACCGACATGCAGATAGAAACCACCCCGGCAATTGCAAAGCTACAGCGCGAAACCTACGACGAAAGCCGCGAAATTTACCACAAGCTGATGCAATGAGTCGAAACGCCCGCGAGGGCGTCCGCCAGGGCTGGCCGCCTGGCGCTGATGATGGCAGGCCAACGGGTGCTGCAACACCCAGGGCGCGGCAACGCCCAAACTACAGGCATCTTGTGGAACGATACCAACCAGCCGAAACCCTCCCCACCTGTGGAGGGTACACCGGGGGCGTCCTCCCCGGTGCTGACGATGGCAGGACACAGAACGGAGGTTATACAACAATGAACTATCACGCACCATGGGCAACGCTGCCGGAGGCCTTGCAAGCCCTAAACACCGTGCCCCTGGATCCAAAGACTTACGACTTCATCGACCAGCTGACGGCCACCTACCACGCGCAGCCGTTTGACCCTGCCAGCCGTTTTGCATTGGTGGAGATGATGACCGCCGCATTTCTGGCGGGAGAGATCAGCGGGAAGCGCAAAGACCGCGCCCGCCGCAAGGGAGGTATACCACAATGACGACCAGAACGAACAGCGCCAAGTGGATGGGCACCCGCTGGCAGATCAATGTGCAAAAGGACGGCCAGCGCAAGAGCTTCTACAGCTCCAAGCCTGGCCGCACGGGCCAGCGCGAGGCCAACGCCAAAGCCGACAAGTGGCTAGAGACTGGCGTCGCGCCTACCTCTATGCGAGTAGAGGAAGCCTATGCCCTGTGGTATGCCACACAGCAGCAGACTACAGGCGAGGGCAACTGCCAGAACATTGCATCCCGTTGGCGGCAATGGATAGGCCCGAATATCGGGCGCAAGAAGCTGTCAAACCTGACGGAACAGGACTTGCAGAACGTCGTAAACAAGGCCCACGCGGCAGGGCTGTCTAAAAAGACACTGGCCTGCATCTGCGCCGATATGCGGGCGCTGTGCAAGTTCTGCCGGGCTTCCAGGCTGTCCACATTCAACCCCGAGGGCCTACACATCCCCGCCGGGGCCCGCCTCAAAGGCAAGAAGATTCTACAACCTGCCGACCTGTTGACTCTGTTCAATGTGGGCACTACGCTATACAAGGGCAAGACTGTCCAGGATGACTACATCAATGCCTACCGCTTCCAGGTGCTTACAGGCCTGCGCCCTGGCGAGCTGGTTGGCCTGCAATGGAACGACATCCACGGCAACACCGTCCAGGTTCAACGCGCCATCAACGTGCGCGGCGAGGTGACACGCGGAAAGAATGAGAACGCCGTGCGGTCGTTCGTCCTGTCCACTATGGCCCGGCGGGTGCTGGATGAACAGCGCAAAATCACTGGCGACGCGGGCAGTGTGTTTTGCATCATGCGAGAGAAGACCTATTACAGCCGCTGGAAAGCCTATTGCAAGGCCAACGGGCTGACCCCGTGCAGCCTGTACGAGCTGCGCCACACGTTTGTATCTGTGGTTAAGACCCTGCCCGCCGGGGAGGTCAAAGGCCTAGTAGGCCACAGCCAAGACATGGACACATTCGGGGTATACGGCCACACCCTGACCGGCGAGGCGGAAGCAACAGCGGAAGCAGTGAATGGAACCTTTTTGAAACTACTGGACAACGCATAGCAAAGTGTGTTCAAAAGTGTGGTCGGGACAACAAAAAAGACGTTAAAACTATCGTTCTAACGTCTAAAAACTTGGTGGACGGTACAGGACTCGAACCTGTGACCTCCTGCACGTCAAGCAGATGCTCTACCAGCTGAGCTAACCGTCCATATTTTATTGTCGGCGCCGTGTCTCCCGGCGACGTATGCTATAATACCAGACACAAAGAGAAAAGTCAAGCACTTTTTTCAAGAAATTTGAAATTTTTCTGAAAAAAGTCGAAAACGTCCCCTCAAGCGGCCAAAAACCGCCCCGCCGCTGTGGACGCACACACCTTTTTGTGGTATACTATACCAGTTAAAGTGGGGAGGTGTAGAGACTTGCGGGTCCTTGGTATCGATCCCGGCTACGCAATTGTAGGCTGGGGCGTTGTGGAATATGTGGGCAACCGGTTCGCGCCGGTGGGCTACGGGGCGGTCGTTACCGAGAAAGACACCCCCTTTGAGCAGCGCCTGGTCGAGATCTACGAGGGCGTGCTGGACATCTGCAAACGCTACAAGCCCGAAGCCCTCTCCATCGAGAAGCTTTACTACCAGCACAACCAGACCACCGTCATCGGCGTGGCCGAGGCACGCGGGGTCATCCTGCTGGCGGCGGCCCAGTGCGGTGTGCCGATCTATGAATACACGCCCATGCAGGTCAAGCAGGCCATCACCGGCTACGGCAAGGCCGTAAAAAAGCAGATCCAGGAAATGACCCGCATGATGCTGCACCTGGAGACCATACCCAAGCCCGACGACACCGCCGACGCCCTGGGTATGGCTATCGCCCATTGCCATTGCAGCCGCAGCCGCCTGATGGGTACGCCGGTACGATAACCTACTTTTTTTGAAAAGAAAGTAGGCAAAGAAACTTTTAATATAGCAAACCGTAAAGTGGGTGGCAGGGCATAGTCCCTGCAAAAAACACCGACCATTTAGCTAAGGCAACACCGCACAATTCCCGCCTGACGGCTTAAGCACCGCTCCGGCGGC
>ERZ836877.3920-NODE-3920-length-15968-cov-173.221014_pt1 | contig 15968 bp, 19 predicted proteins | sample MGYA00519469_ERZ836877 | MGnify/ENA primary metagenome ERZ836877 (study PRJEB31850, sample SAMEA3708809) | human gut metagenome | biome: human gut; feature: human-associated habitat; material: faeces | place: China | collected 2014 ... | reverse complement strand
CGGACAATGGGTGTAGGGTTTATGTGTGTAGGATTAGTGATATAAATTTTCTAGAAGTTTTCTAGAAAAGTATTGACATATTTCTAGAAAAGTAGTATTGTAATATCAGAAACAAGGAAAACCAATAATACAAAAAATAGAAAACGCATACTAATAATTACTATTGCTGTCCTATCGGCAGTACGGGGAGAAAGAGAGATAATAATGACAGTAGAAGAAATTAAAACCGTATTAAATGAAAGATGCAATGAATCGTGGGATATGCTTGAAATAATGGAAAACTATTATGGACAATCTAGCATGCACGCACAGAAAGCATTGACTAGATGGGTTGCTTTTGATGACTTATACAGAGAGGTGTATCATGAATCACCGCTTTATACTTTTTAATATATCTGCTGGCCTATCGGCATTACGGGGAGAAAGGAACTACCATGAAAACATTAGATTTAGAAAAACTGTATACCGTACCCGCAAAAATGGAGGATATTCCCTTATATGTAAAGGCAGAAGATATTGACGGGAATATCCATATTTACGTGTATAACCATGTGTCTCTTACGAAAGGCTACGTTAAGAAGGATGCATTATGTGTACCAGTGCCGTATAAAGGAGATTTCGGAACAGGTTTTACGATAAACTGCCATAATGCACAATCAACGCGATATGTGTTTAAATGTTACTACATTGAAGTTGCGCATAACATTATTTGTTCTACACATGTCAATTGCACTCTGTGTCCTCTGTATTCAGCAAATGGAACAGAAGAACAGTGTTATTATTAAGAGGAAAAAAACATGAGAGTAAAAGATATTACCTGTCTATGTATGAGTTTCAATCGTATTACTATCAAAGCGAGAATGAGTATTTTTGGTAAATACCGTGATATCATGATAACAAGTTTTCTTGTAAAGAATGGAAGAGCAAATATTGATGATGACAACCTTGTGTTACTGAGCGAAGATGTAATCAAAATTGATTCAAATGATGAGGGCATAATCTTAACCATAAGGGGGGGTGAATAATGCCGAACTCAAAAGACTACAGCATCTATCAAGAACTCGATCTCTCACTCGACCAGATCAAACGCGAACTTCCACGCGTTGCGCAGGCGGCAAATAGCCGCCTTGCCAAACTGGAAAAAATTCACGCCCGCGACCAATGGGCGTACGGACGCGTAAAAGAATTTTTTGCGTCTCAAGGGCGTGAAAAAAACCGTTTCTTGAAAGGCGTAAAACGATCGGAAGCATCTCTCCGGCAGGAATGGGATACAATGGTTGCTTTTTTGAACGCACCCGAAACAACATTGGAGGGATATCGTGTTGCGGAATTGCAACGGCGTTTTGACAAGTCTGGAAAAATTGCCGAAGAAGTTGACGAAAGCAATTACAAGGACTTATATCGTTTTTTGACGTCCAACTTATATAAGAAGAGTCTGAGAAGAGAGTTAGACTCAAATCAGATCATTGATGATTTTCTTCTGAAAATGAGTGATAATACTTATGATTACGAAGATATCATGGATGAGTATAAAGAGTATCTGGACGGCTATATCACAGAAGAAGAACTTTTTGCAGAAACTAGACTAAAATTGAAGTAGGTGTAAAAATGTACGAGTTAGAAGTCCCTGTTATTCTAGACGGGAAAGAGAATGTTTCACGTGAAACAATTTACAGCGTTGATGATTTTCCGTTCTCGTCTTTCCAGACTGTGCGCAAATGTCGCAAACGTGGAAGAAAGAAAAATCCGATCGTATACTACGATGCGGAAATGGCATTTGACATTGAAACAACCACACTTGAAAAATTAGATTATGCCCGTTATAATAAAACGGGCGAAAAAGTAGTAAAAGGAACCGCCTTTCTGTATCACTGGCAGTTTTGTTTGAAAGACACCGTGTGTTTTGGTCGCACATGGAACGAGTTTTTGTCGTTTTGCGAAAAACTGCATCTGTACTTGAAAACTTCCGATACAAAACGTGCGGTAGTATACGTTCATAACTTGTCGTACGAATTTCAATTTATGAAAGATTTCATTGAATTTGATGAAATATTCGCCCGTGACGCACATAAAGTGATGAAATGTTGCACTTACAAGTACGGTATCGAGTTCCGGTGTTCGTATTTTCTCAGCAACATGAGCCTTGCGAAATTCTGCGAAAACAGTGAGGGAGTCATCCACTATAAACTTGTTGATACGTATGATTACAAAAAACTACGTACACCAACAACACCTCTCACGGACGTTGAACAGGGATATTGCTATAATGATGTTCGCGGCTTGTGTGAATGCATCCGCGCCTTACGAAAAGAGGATAATCTAGCAGAAATCCCCCTTACCTCAACTGGCTACGTCCGCCGAGAATTCCGCCGTGCCATGCAGGCAGATAGCGGTTATTATCCGGGAGTATTTGCCGATCTGGCTTTGACGTTACCGCAGTACCAACTCTGCAAAGACGCGTTCCGCGGCGGCAACACGCACGCCAACCGCATCCACGCGGGGCACACGATCACCGCGAAAAAAGGGGAAAACGCAATCATAATGGGAAGCATGGATATTTCCAGTAGCTACCCCGCGCAGATAGCAATGGGTTACTATCCCATGAGTGCGTTTCGGGCGGTTGAGATTACATCTCAAAAACAGTTTGATAATTTGTGTGTTACACGTTGCGTAATCATGAGAGTGCAATTTAACAATTTACACATAAAAGAAAACATTCCGGTTCCATACATCCCGCTGTCAAAGTGCCAGAAGCACGGGAAAGATTGTGTGATTGATAATGGACGCGTATTGTCTATTGATTGCTGTGAAATCGCAATGACGGAAATTGACTTGTCGATCATAAAAAATCAATACGACTATGATTTCTTTACCGTCTCGGAGTGCTACGTAGCCGCGCGCGGAAAATTACCGGAAAGTATGCGTAAAACGATGCTGTCATTTTTTATCGCAAAAAGCCAGTTGAAAGGAAATCCCGATAAAGTCTATGAATATATGAAATCTAAGAATAAACTAAACAGCACGTTCGGAATGTGTGTTACCGATCTTTTGCAGGACGAATGGGCAATGGATGCTTTTACGGGAGAATGGCATCGGGAAAAAGCAGATGCGGAAAAAACACTGAAAATGTACTATGATGGAAAAAACAGCTTTTTGCACTATCAATGGGGAATCTATGTTACCGCCCACGCAAGAAAGCAGTTACAAGATATGCTGGACGTGGTTGGAATGGATGCCGTGTACTGCGACACCGATAGTATCAAGTTTTTACATCCGGACGTACACATTCCAGAATTTGAAGCCAAAAACAAAATACTGGAAAAACGTGCGATTGATAATGACATTCCTGCGTTTTGTGACGTTGGTGACAACCGTTATATTCTCGGCGTTTGGGATATGGATGACCTCTATATCCAGTTTAAGACCCTTGGCGCGAAAAAATACTGCGGCGTTGAATGGGACGAAAAAGCGGCGCAATCTGGCAAAGACCCCGTGCGTTTTACGTCTACGGTCGCTGGCATGAATAAGAAACTTGGAGCGGAAAACTTAAAGTGCTGTAATAATTTCCGTCTCTGCCGCCGGATGGAAAATGTCGGACGGACAATCAGTTGCTTTAACAACTCGAAACCCCATTACATCAAAGTCAACGGGGAAGAAATATTAACTGCAAGTAATATAGGAATCATTGATACCACTTATACTTTAGGTGTATCGAATGAATACTATGAAGTATTGGTAAACTCTCAAGACGGAGTGTTACCGGAATAGGAGATGATATGAGATATTTTGTGTTTTTATGTTTTTTAGTATTATCAACGATCTGGGCGTTACATGAGGAAGAACTCGACCTTTCCATCCTGCTTTTATTTTTGGATATTTTCTTTATTTTCTTATTTTAACTATTGACTTTTTTGGTAGGCAGTGCTATTATAATACTTGTAAGAACAAATAGCCACATAACGAAAGGAGAAAAAATGGTTAGAACAAAAATCGAAAAATTTATCTATTCTGTCATTGACAGAAACACAACACAGGTAATCGGCTTTTTTGAGTCCACCGTAGAATTAAAATCTCAGAAAGCAAAAGTAAACGCGCTCACTTCCGCAGGCTACGCAGAAGATTCTGTTTGTGCCTTAACCGACACCGTTTCCGCCCGCTACGAAATGCCGGATGAGCAGTTTTTTGCAGAAGCAAAAAGAATGCCGGATGAGCAGTGTGTTGCAGAAGCAAAACGAATGGACTAAGCGTACAACCCGCGGTCTGGAATAGTCCAGATAAGACAACGATCAAAGCAACGCGCCGCGGTTCTGCATAGCAACAAATTAAATCAAAAGGAGAACGAATCATGAGCAAAGCGAAAATGAAATTAAACAACGTAACTGTCAAATACGCAAAAGAGGAAGACGGCAAAAGCGTTCTTTCCGCGACTATTTCTGCCGATCAGCAGAAAGCAATCTTTGAAAAAATCATCGAAGAGTTTGGCGAAGATGCCGCCGCAGAAGCGAAATGGATTCCTGCAAAGGAATCCTCCGAATCTGGTTTGTACGTGAAAGCACAGACCAATTACCGCGTTGACTTTTACGAGGACAGCGTAGAGAGCGACACCGTTTCAAGCGTTGACGAACTCGGAAAAGGCGCAGTAGTTGACCTGTTCATCTCTATCGGAGAAAGCAAGTTCCGTCGCGACAAGGGATTCACCGCATACCTTTCCGCGGTAAACGTTCATAAGTTCGGTGATACCGAAAAGTTTAACCCATTTATGGAATAAGTAACCATGAACTGGGTACGCGCCCCGACTGGCGGACGGTAACTTGAAGATTAGTTTACCTGTAGTTGATTGTTACTATATCTTGTGTTATAAAACTTCATTCCATACGTGTAAAAAGCTACGTTTTCCAGCGTAGCTTTTTTTATACTTAGCGACGCTCTGCCTTTCACCGCCGTCCATCCGCAGTCAAAACGTGCGATCATCGTGCGATAAACGTGAGATTGTCTGCGGTTTTGCTGGCGGGGAACTGGCGGTTAACATAGATTATGCGGGACGCGGTGCGCGTGTTGTGGAAATGCTAGAAAGGAGGAAGTGAAACAAAATGTTTCACGTGAAACAATGATTTTTTGGAATGATATCAAATGGGAAAAACTTTTTGCAGATTATGGCGTGAAATTTGAATCGGTATCGGATGATGGAAAGCCAATTCAGTATTACAACCCGATACGGTTGTTTACGGAGCCGGACGTGGACGGGGATTTCGCTGGAGTGGCAATTACGTGTTCCAACCGTAGCGCCGGAAAGACAAGTGCGTTCGCCGCGGCAAGCTGTATCTTGTGCAAAGAGTACGGATTGCAGACCGGATGGATTTTCCGGACGAAAGGGGAAATGACGGGAGCGGCGGCGATGTACGAGGATATGTTGCAAATGTATCCAAAATTGGGTAGTGTGATTACCTATAAAAATCTGGATAAGAATGGAAATGTCGTGCGGTATTTTCTGGACGGGGAGCCATTCGGATGTGCGTTTAGCTTTGGAAGTAAGATGGACAGCGTGAAAAAATTATCGCCGTATTTTCGGGATATTTACTTTTTGTTTTTTGATGAGTTTTCCATGGAGAGTGGACAGTACGTAAAAGGAGAGAGCGAAAAACTACAATCGTTGTTATTGACGATCAGCCGTGGAAACGGAAGTCAGTCCAGATGGTTTAAGCTGGTGATGGCATCGAATAATATTTCGCTACTTAATCCCTATTTTGTATTTTTTGGTATACACAAACGGTATCAGAAAGAAACCAAAATGATGCATGGAAGTGGTTTTGTGTGCGAATTTACGCACAATGACAGCGCTAGTAAGGCGATGTGGGAAAATACTGCTCTGAAAGCATTCCGCGGCGGACACTATATGAATAGCATGAGTGTAGGAGATCAGATGTTGATTGATGATGCCGTGTTTGTGCAAAAGCCGACCGGACGGTCGCGGTATCTGTTTACGATCGAGTACAGCGGAAAAAGTTATGGGGTGTATGAGTATTACGAAGAGGGGTACATCTATATTACGCATAACTATAACCCGTCTTGTAATTTTGTCGCTGTATTTCGGGACGGTGACCACACACAGAACACGGTTATGTTGGAACACTATGATTATCTATTCGAAAATCTGGTTGATGCGTACCGGAAAGCATACTTGCGATTTGACGATCTAGACAGCAAAAATATGGCGGTTGAGTTATTGGGAATTGATCTTTATAAATAGTTTGCGTATGACGGACAAAAGTACTTGACAGACGGACAGAAAAGAGGTATCATGAAAATACGGGGAAACCTTTTTCAGAGGGGTTGCCACGGCTTAGTAAGCCGCCCTGTCCTTGGCAGGTCAAAAGGTTTCCTTGTTTTAATAGGCAGGAAGAAAGGAGCAAAGATGGCAAATATCGTTTTTAATATGATCGTCGGAATGATGAAAAAAGAAAATGCATATCTTGCTTATACGGTACGATATAAAGGTGATGAGAAAGACACTTTGATTATCGTCCCACATGAAAATTATGAATCTCATATCCGTTACTTATGGGATTATTTTTTCATGGATGGCAACTCTTATAACAGTAAATCGCCAGTCCGATTCATTCATAACTTTATTATGTGTGATAAAGTTAGTGAGATTGAGGATTGGTTGAAATGGAATGATACGGAGGTGGACGAATGGATGTGACAATGGTTACGCAGTTAATTGGCAGTCTCGGCTTTCCAATCGTGTCTTGCGGCGCGCTGTTTTGGTATCTTGTCAAAGAGAAAGACGCACACAAGGAAGAAATGGAAGAATTACGGAAAAGTGTAGAAGCGAACACAACCGCGATTAATACACTTTGCCAGCACTTAGGAGGTGGAAAGAATGAGTAAAATCGAAAACGCAGTTGCATGGGAGGAACAGATCGCCGCCGATGATCGCCACGGTTACTCACAGGTACACCGGAATGGTCCTGATTATGATTGTTCCTCATTCGTGGGAACGGCACTCGCACAAGCTGGGTTTCCAGTCAGTCCGTACAGTACCACAAGAAATCTCGGCGAACAGTTGGAAAGATCTGGTTTTGTAAAAGCTAAGAAACCGTGGCGGCGCGGTGATATCCACCTTGCGGCTGGTCATCATGTTACGATGTCGGTTGACGCGAACCGCATTGTCCACGCAAGCCAGTCGGAAAACGGCGGGATTGATGGGCAGACGGGCGATCAGACCGGAAAAGAAATCTGCGTTCGGTCTTATTATGATCTCCCGTATGAGAATACCGTCCATTATCGGTATGCGGGAAAAAACGACAAACCACAGAACGCTATGGAAAGCTCAATCAAAACAGAATCCGCGCGTAGTTTTGACCGGAAAATTGCAGGAGCGTATCATACCAATGACCGCTACAATCTGCGTGTTGGCGCGGGAATGGATAAAACGGTCATTTTAACGTTGCCGACCGGAACCAGTGTTAGAAACTACGGGTATTATACAAATGAGTGGTATCTTGTAAAAGCGGTTGTCAATGGAATCGTCTATACTGGTTACGTTGCAAAAGAGGGACTGACCCGTGGCTGATCTGACACTTGCGTACAACACTTGTATTGAAATATGCAACGAACCAAACGTGGGTTACTCGCAAGACTATCGTGAGGGGCAGACCGTAGGAGGTATTACGTACTATGATTGTTCGTCCCTCATGAGTTATTGTTGTACAGTAGGTGGTTTTTTGGCAAGAAACCCGTGGTTTACAACTCGTAGCATGGATGGGTATCTGATCGGCGCGGGATTCCAGAAAGGAACCGCAAACCAGCCTTGGAAAAAAGGCGATATTTTGTGGCGTTCCGGGCATACCGAAATGGTATATGACCCGGCAGACGGCGGCGGATATACCATGGGAGCGCACACAGACAGCTACCCACTGGACAGACAGGTGTCCATCAATACGTTTGTGTCGACCTATAGTTCCTGGACGTATCTGTACCGATACCCAGTTGAGGTACAAAGCGGAATCAGCCAGTATGTGATTGCCGCCATCTGCGGCAACTTCTGGCAGGAATCAACCATTAATCCGGGTTTGTGGCAGGGTACGATTGTCGGTTCACCCGGTTATGGTCTGGGTCAGTGGACGGATAACGCCGTCACCGACCGCCGGACGCGGTTGTTCCAATGGTTAGATTCCAACGGGTACAGCCGGGAAGATGGTAACGCGCAGTTAGAATATCTGATTTATGAAAATGTCTGGTATTCGGTCGGAGCCGCTAGTGCTTACGAAAATCTACAAGCGTTTTTGCACAGTGACAGCACCGATCTGAACGCACTGACCGCCGCCTATATGAAAGGGTGGGAGGGTATCAGTGACGATGGAACGCTAGCTTTTCGGCAGGAAAAAGCACACGCGTGCTTCAATTATATTTCCGAACACGCAAAAGATTCTGCAATTACCGGATGGATTGTTGGAAATCGCTATCTATCCGATTCCGAACGATTGAATAACGCTATTATGGTATATCGGTATCTGGCAAAAGGTGAACAACCAGAACCACCCGAGCCGCCGCATCCTATGAAACCGAAACGGCATAAAATGCCTATCTGGTCATATCCCAATTTAAAAAGGAGGTTTTAAAATGACACTAGAAGAGTATTGGACAGAAATTGTTGCCGACATTGGAAACATCGAAACGCATGGTGACGCGATCGCCGCCATCAGCGAAAAAATCAAAACCGAAGATACCGACATCGGAGCTCTGATGTCAGAACGTGACGCGCTGGTCGCAGAACGGGACGAACTGAAAGGAAAGTATGATGCCGCCGTTGCTGAAATCAAAAGCCGCTGGTCTGATCTTTCCCACGGCGGAAGTATCACAAAAGTAACCGAGTTTGGCGGAAACGCGCCGGAACCGGAAGACACCGCAACAAGTATCAATGATCTTGATATGTCTCAGCTCATCATGAGCGGAAAAGGAGAGTGAAAACAATGGCAGAAAAATTAGATATGACCAATATTAATATGCTGAATGCCGTACGCTCGACTATGAGCGTTGATTACCGTGACCGCGTCCCGGTGGCAACACGCGAAAATATCGCAGATATTGCGAAAACGTTAACTGACCCGTACAATCCGATGGCAAGAAACGAACTCGTTCCGGCACTGGTCAATCTGATCGCCAGCCAGTCCATCAGTACCGAAGCGTTCCGAAATCCTCTGCGTGTACTGAACAGTAACGCTATGCCGTATGGAAACGGTGAACAGGAAGTCTACGTAAATTTTGCACAGGGCTATGCGCACGATGCGAATATCAGTATCGAAGATGCTACCGCCATTTATGACAGCTATATCATGGCGCTGTATCATGTCATCAATTTTAACAACGACTATCCGGTGACGATCTGGTTTGAGGATATGCGCGGCGCTTTTCTCGATAATTACGGACTCAGAAGTCTGGTACAGGCAAAAGTGGAGAGCGTCGTTTCTGCTTGCAACTGGGATGAGTTTACGACAGCGAAAGAGCTGATCGCGTCTGCGAAAAGTGCAGGTCAGATTTATCCTGTACACGTCGACCCGGTTACTGACCAGGCAAGCGCCAATGCGCTTGCAAAACAGATTCAGTCCTATATTGACAAGATTCAGTTCCCGAACCCGCTGTATAATTTCGCTGGCGCGACATCGGCGGCAAAAGAAGATACCATTCTTCTGTTTGTCGACCCAGATACCAAAGCCGCGATGAATGTTGACAGCTACGCAAGTGCGTACAATCTCGACCGGATGATTCCGAAAGCACAGCAGGTTTTAATTGATAACTTTAACAATGCTGAGGGTATCGTGGCTGTACTGGTTGACAAACGGTTCTTCAAAATCCGAGAACAGTACCGCATGATGGTACAGGATAACGTTAATCGCGGACTGCGTTGGAACAGTACGTATACAGTAAAAGAGATGTTCTCTTATTCCCTGTTTTATCCGATCATCGTGTTTACGACCGAGACGGTTGATGTTTCTTCCATCACCGCACGTGATGTAGGACTGGTGAAACAAGGAACAGATGTGGACTTTGGTGGAAGTTTTTCAATTACTTCTACAGGGGTAGCTGATAAAGCGATTGACGTAAAAGTAGAGGGTAACTCTTCTACGGATACGTTTGTAATCCCGGGAACTACGATTCTTCGAATCGCAAAAGATGAGAAGAATCTGAAAACGAAAGCAAATAAAACAACGAGCGTAAAAGTTGCGGTTACCAGTCGTTACGACTCTACCAAAAAGGCAACCATTTACTTTACGACCGATTAAGTAAGAGGGTGGAAACATGGATAATTTCATTCCGATGCCGCCGCAGGAAAATGTGGCGGCTGTTTCCCCGCAGACAGAGGTAATTTTAGCAAGTGGGATTGAATGGGGAAATGACTATGAACATGTGCGTTATTATGAAAATGGAAAAGCTGGCTGTCTGGCTCATGTAAGAGAAAAAGCAATTCATATCTATAAACAGTCTGCACCCGTACGATGGGGAGAACTGACGTATAAAGGAAAAGGGAATGAGAGCGAATTTCTGAAATGTAATTACATTGCTTTTCAGAATAAGCCGTATACGGAAGAATGGTATTTCGGTTTTGTGACGCGCGTAGAATGGTTGAGTGACGGAAGTTTTAAGATTTATTTCGAACCCGATCGTTTCCAGAACAGTTTTTACGATGTGGTATTACAGCCGTGCTATGTGGAACGGGAACATATTGACAAAAAAGCTGATTATGCCGGAATTAATTTAGTGCCAGAAAATCTGGAAACGGGGGAGTACGTAGACAATCCTAGTGACATGAAACTTTTGAATCTCGGCCCGATGGAGTATTGTTTGAATGCAAGTGCAGACGAAAACGGAACAAATATTTTACCCGTTGTCAATCAAGGAATTTTATCGGGGTTGACATTTACTCGGAAAAAAAAATATACGGACTTAATCACAGTTATCAAGAATTACGTCAACAGCGGAAACGGAGATGCGATTGTTAATGTATATCAAGCACCAGAAGCTTGTTTCCAGGCAGATGCATCTGTTTATACACAAGTAACCGTTCAGCCAGATGCACTTGACGGCTATATACCGAAAAACAATAAACTATATCAGTATCCCTATTGTTATTGTCTGGTAAACGATGGTTCTGGAATACAGCATACTTTTAATTTCGAATACGGTAAAAATGGAGCATTAACCATGCAGGTTTATGGCGTTTTGTTTAATACTCCGGCAATTTTTGTGGCTCCGCGTGAATATAAACGTACTGGTGGGTCAAAATCCCCATACGGTTTTATCATCAATAATTTCCCACAGTGTTCATGGACAAATGACGGCTATCAGGCTTTTCTAGCGCAGTCTAGTCCGGTATGGGACTACTCCAAAAAGCAGAATGCAATATCGCAGATTGGAAATTTAGCTGGAGGATTAGTAGGAGCATTAAGCGGAAATTTAGCTGCTGGCGTTGAAAGCATTTATACCGCGGCAACTGGAACATATCTACTGAACGAAAACATTAACGCACAAAAAGAAAGTCATGATTTGATTCCACCGACAGCAAAAGGTAATTCATCTGGAAGTTTTGTTGCCGCCGCATTGTTCGGAAGTCAAGTTTACTGTCATGTGATGAGTGTAACCGCTCAGATGGCGAAATCAATCGACGATTTTTTCACAATGTACGGATATGCAACGCACAAAATTAAAGTACCCAATATTACGGGGCGTTCAAATTGGAATTTTGTCAAAACGGTTAATTGCAGCTTGCATGGTTCGTGTGTTACCGATGATATCAACTTTTTGCAGACAATGTTTAACCGCGGCGTTACGTTCTGGCATACGGACGATGTGGGAAACTATGGTCTTTCCAATAACTAAGGAGGTGATATCATGTACAATAACCCGTATCGGGTGAGTAACAAGGAAGTATGGGGACAGTGGGAAAATAACCCGAATACATCACCGGAAGAAAAACTATATTTCCGGCACTTTTTTGACAAGTTTGTCAATCTGGCATTATCGCGGTATGAGTATGACGGTTTACCGGATGAGATTCCGCCGCGGATGCTCAACTCCTATCTGTTATGGCAGGGAATGTGTCTGTTCAAAAAAGAACCAATCACCGGACTGTATGGTGTTTTCGGCGTGAATCTGGTAGGTGAGCCTGATATTTATGGTATCCCGACCGATTGGATTGCGTACGCCATGAACGGACAGTATTATGAACAGACCGACAAGGAAGAAAGCGCGTTGATTTTCGCAAGACCTTTTGCCGTGCCGGAAATTTTAAGCATTATTCTGCATTCGCAGAGTCTAGCAGAGAAAAAAGCGTCCACAAGGGTAAACGTGATTCAGCAGAGGACGCCAGTTGTCATCAGCGGGGATTCTACGCAAAAACTCAGCATTGACAACTTTATTCAAAAGTGGGTAAAAAACATTCCGTTTATCAAAGCCAAAAACGATCTGCGAAAACAGATTCAAATTGATACGATTGATCTGAAAGTACAGCCAATTTTTAACGAACTTGACACCGCCGCACAGAGAGAAGTAGCAGAGTGTCTGGCTGATCTCGGTATCGAAGCAAGCGGCGTAGAAAAACCGGAACGGCTGGTTTCCGCAGAAACGAGTTACAACGATGGAGAAATCGAGTTAACAAGAAACGGAAATCTGGCAACCATTCAGAGAGGACTTGACGCTATTAATGATATGTATGGTCTGAACATCCATGTACGTTTTAATTCTAAGATGGTAACACCGATTAACCGACCGGATGTTTTCGACACTACAAATGCCGAAACCTACACACAAGAAAACAACGGAAACGACACACCGGAAAGTGAGGTGGAATGATGTTTCTTAGCTATAACTACGAAACGAAAACGCTAACGAATACCATTGAACAGTTAGTTATTGCAGACAACGTGATTCATCCACTTGAAAAACAGAACATTGATGGTATGATCGAAAAAGCGGTCGCGTTGGTGTTCAATTTTGATTTCCCTTTCTATGCGGATGCAGATTCCACGGAATATACCGCTATAAAGCTGGCATTCGAAAAAACGTTCTGTTTACAGTATTTCCGGGAACAGATCGGGTTAGAAACGATTGGTGAATTTCAGTATCATCTGAAAAAGATACTTACGGTTAACATGCCATACTATGAACAGTTGTACCGAAGTATTACTTTTGAATACAACCCGCTTATCACTCATAAGAGTACACGAACAGTAACGAGTACAAAAGACGATACACGAACAGGTGTGATATCCGGAGACAGCACAGCAAAAAACACAACGTCAGCCGATACAAATAACAATACCCAAAATATCCATTCCGACAACCCGCAGATTAATTTTGCCGGAACGAATTATGCGTCTACGATGGATCGGGGACAGAATACCATCCATAATAGTGCGGTCAGCAACGGAGAAAATACAACAAAAACCAACAGTAATGACACGTATCATGCAGATAATAATGATACGATTGAAGATGAAGGTTTTGACGGTAGTTATTCAATAGAAATTCAGAGATTCCGCGATACCATCCTGAATCTTAACAAGCGTATCTGTGATGATTGTAAAGAATTGTTCTATCAATTTTATTAAGGAGGTGTAGCAATGGGAGACAAACCAACGATTCCTGATTTTCCTACGTTACCGGATTTCGGTCTGATGATTACGCAGGCTTGTGAAGTTGTAGCAAATGTGCGGGGGATTCCGTATGATTTCAATGGGACATTGAGTCTGGAAAACAAATTTGTTGTTCTGTTTAAAACGGTAAAAGAAATGTTTTACGCGCAGGACGAACTTGTAAAAAGTTACAAAGCGTTACATGATTTTATCAATCAGTATTTTTCAAATCTCGACGTACAGAACGAAGTAAACAAGAAAATCGAAGCAATGAAAGAAAGCGGAGAACTGCTTAATCTGCTGAAACCAACTGTAAGCAACGAAGTAGCGACATGGTTGACAGCTAATATCACGAATCCATCCAATCCGCCGATTGATAAGTCATTGACGGTAGAAAATGCCGCCGCTGATGCTAAAATTACGGGAGATAAAATTAATTCACTAAATGAAAATTTAGTTGGACTACAAAATATTAATAATATATTAAATTATCGCACGATTGCTAATACTGCACTTCTTACAACAGGCAATCTAGAAATTCTTGATGATTGGTATACCACCGACTTTATAAATGTTACAGGATGTAATGAATATTTTCTCAACGGTAGTTGGAAAAAACCTTCAAATCAAAAATATGCTAGTGTAATATATTTCGATAGTGAAATGAATATATTAAACTGTATTAATGAAGTAGGAACCCAAACATATAATATGGAAAAAATTTCTTTTCCTCCAAATACTGCATATGTTAGATTTTGCTTTAATATGGTATCAACACTTCAAATATTTATGGATATTCCTAGTATGAATGAACGAGTAGGTTTGAAAACTGCAAAAGCAATATTTAATCATAAGATAACGAATGGCGGTACTGTAGATAAAAATACTTCATTTGTAACATCGAATTTAATACCAATCAATAATGAAACGAATTTTATTACAGTAAAAAAGGGAAACTTTGTTGATGACAAATCTTTTTTCTATCTATCATTTTGGAATAGACCATCTACTTCTTCGGGATTCTTAGTAAAAGGTTACCAATATTATACATTAAGTGAAAATTTTACGAATATCAAAATTCCAAACGGAGCAAAATATTTTTGTTTTTCGTGGCCAAAGGAAGATTGCCCTCCAATGTATAAACAAGATTCGGATATACCGGAAAATAACACACCAATTGATGTTATTGGAAAATATATGACAGTGAACGCCCCTAGTTATAACTATAGAATCTGTTTAATTGGTGACAGTATAACGCAAGGTGCGGGGTCGTCAGGTTTTCAACAGTATGATGCCGTTATTGATGGGAAAACATATAATGTGAGAGGCAATGGCCCGAATAACCCGAATGCTACATCTGATTATAAAATTGGGGAATATCTTTGGACTTCCGGTGGTAGACTATGGTATGAAGCACTAGACGGGAATGGCTGGGCACATTTATTTAAAAATTATATGAATGAAAAATTCAAGATAATTGTTAGAAACTTTGGAATGAGTGGAATTGATAGCAATGATTTAAAATACTTTATCAATAATTTCATGGATACCGCCTATAACTTTGATTGTATCGTTTTAATGATTGGTACTAACGACAGACAATACGACAACTTAGAATCATTCTATACGAATATGAATGACACTATTAAAACAATTAAAAATTATGGAAAAGACTTAATCATTATGGCTTGCATACCCGAATCAATCGCAAATGAAAAAGAATTCCCTATTCACATGGAAGATATTCACAATGCACTTAGATATATTTCATGTGAAAATAAAATTCCATTTATTAGCGTTTATAATTTATTCATTGACTATTGTTCTAACAAAGGAATAACAATAGATAGCTTACTTTCAGATGGTTTGCACCCTAACAATGAAGGATATAAAGTACTGTTTCAATTAATTTCTAATGCTATGGGAATAGCATTAAAAAGACCAAACGCAACATGGTAAGCAACAATCGAATGTCGGTGTGTGACGAAAAGATTCAAGTCAACGAAAGCAAACTTTAATTAACTAAGTAACAAAGTTACACACATATTTACGCCGCCCGTGTCCGTCACCCGGAGGGCGCGCGAAGCGCTACCGCCTCCGGCGGTCATCGGCGGACAACCGAGCGATCACTCACGATTACTAACTTTACACATATAAATAACAGGCAGTCCGCGGAGCGGACGACACCGGGCGATCACAAACGTTACACATATAATCAACCACATGGCATCCGCGGGCAACCGCGGAGCGGTGACCCCGCAAGGGCAGGCGCGGACGGCAATCACTAACGTTACACAGATGTCCAACTGGCAGTCCGCGGAGCGGACGACACCG
>ERZ836877.3917-NODE-3917-length-15979-cov-5.054069_pt1 | contig 15979 bp, 7 predicted proteins | sample MGYA00519469_ERZ836877 | MGnify/ENA primary metagenome ERZ836877 (study PRJEB31850, sample SAMEA3708809) | human gut metagenome | biome: human gut; feature: human-associated habitat; material: faeces | place: China | collected 2014 ... | reverse complement strand
GTCGCGGATGGCGCCGCCAAGACAGGTGGACGCGCCGCCGAAAGGCTCTATCTCCGTGGGATGGTTGTGGGTCTCGTTCTTGAACTGCAGCAGCCAGCGTTCGGTCTCGCCGTCCACGTCAAGATCCACATATATTGAGCAGGCGTTGTTCTCCTCGCTCTGTTCCAGGTCCTGCAGCTTGCCGTTGGCCTTGAGCCAGCGGGCGCCGATGGTGGCGAGGTCCATCAGATGCAGGGGCTTCTCGTCGCGGCCAAGTTCGTGGCGCATGTCATGCCAGAGGTTCAGGGCCTCGCGTATGTCGTCGGCCACGGGCGAGTCCTCCACCTCGATGTTCTCCAACCGGGTGGTGAAGGTGGTGTGGCGGCAGTGGTCGCTCCAGTAAGTGTCAAGGATGCGGATTTCGGCCTCCATCGGGTCGCGGCCCTCGGAAGCGAAGTATTTCACGGCTTCCATCAGGTCGTCGGTGCTCATGGCCAGGCCCATGCTGACGCGGAGTGCGTCGGCGTCCTCGCGTGTCATGGCGGAGAAGCCCTCGATGGCTCCCACGGGCGTCTCGGCGCCGCGTTCGGGCAGTGCGAGGCGCGACATGTCCTTCTCGCGGTTCTCCACGGCGTTGATCAGGTAACGGGCCACGCGCTCGCGCTGTTCGGGCGTGAGGGTGTCGTCGAAGATGTAAAGGCGTGCGGATGTGATCTCGATGTCGGCGCCGGGCTGGATGAGGCGCACGCAGGCGCGGGCGGCATCGGCACGCTGGTCGAACTGGCCGGGCAGCGGCTCTACGGCCAGGCTGGGTACGCCTTCAAGGTCGAGGGTGTCGGTCACCGTGTCGGTGGCGCGCTCGCCGAACACCGAATAACGGGTGCTTTCGAGAAGTTCGGGCGAAAAACCGAACAGGTCGTACACGGCCACGATACGCAGCGATTTGAGTCCCAGTCCCAACGTATTGTTGAGTTCGCGGCGGAGGCTTTCGGCCTCGCTGCGGAATTCAGGACGTTTCTCTACAAATATTCTGTTTGCCATATATATAATACGGATAAGCTTTATAGCGGATGTTTTAGTCTCGATGCGGATTTTTAGTCTCCACGCGGTACCTTAAAAATACCACGCGGATTCTTGAATATGCGGCTGACGTCAGATTACCGTGTCCAGTACTTTCTGAGCCTGCTTGCGGCGGTAGTCGGCGAGCTTTCCGGCCAGTTCGGGATCGGATACCGCCATTATCTCCACGGCGAGGATGGCAGCGTTCTTGGCGCCGTCGATAGCCACGGTGGCCACGGGGATGCCGGTGGGCATCTGTACTGTGGAAAGGAGCGAGTCCATGCCCCGGAGTGCCTGCGACATCACGGGGACGCCGATCACGGGGAGAGTGGTCTGCGAAGCGACCACGCCGGCTAAGTGCGCAGCACCTCCGGCACCGGCTATGTAAGCGCAGAAACCGCGTTCGCGGCCATCCTTAAGCCATTCGGCCAATGCTCCCGGAGTGCGGTGCGCGCTGTAGACGCGCTTGTCGTATTCCACTCCAAAACTGTCCAGAATCTCGAACGCTCCCTTCATCACCCCCAAGTCGGAGGCAGAGCCCATTACTATTCCAACCTTCATCTGTATATCTGATTTTTAACCTTAACTTCTGAGAATAACCCTGATCCCGAGAATAACCATGATTCCGAGAATAATCCTGATTCCGAGAATAATCCTGATTTCTGAGCTGACTCGGAGATAAAAACGCGCGCAGGCGTACGGCCATGACCATACGCCTGCGCATCGTGATTCTGTTGCATGTCGGATTCCGCGTTATACGCCCGCACACGTCGTTTCTGTCGCATCTGGTGCTGTTCGAACCAGTGACAGTGCAAATGCGGATGTTTTGACCTTGTGCTTGCTAACGTTCTGACCGACATATTATTTACGGCACACCGGGCGCCGATTGTTTTGCAACGGCACACCGGGCGCCGCTTTCAGTACAGAAAGTGGGACTCGAACCCACACAGCCTCAACGGCCAAGGGATTTTAAGTCCCTCGTGTCTACCATTCCACCATTTCTGCCTCCATCCGAAACCCTCTTTAAGGTTCCATCCAATAGAGACTGCAAAATTAATAATAAATCTTGAATTTTGAAAATAAAGAATGTCCATCCGATAAAAAATCTGTAACTTTGCAGCATGAACGAGACAGAGATAAAGGCGATACATATAGCGGATTTCGATTACCCGCTGCCGGACGAACGGATCGCGAAGCATCCGCTGACGGACCGCGCGGCGTGCAAGCTGCTGGCCGCCGACAACAGGGGTAATGTGAATCATGCCGTTTTCAGCGAGTTGCCGGGCCTCCTGAGTCCGGACACCATAATATGCTGCAACGACACGCGCGTCATCAATGCGCGCATCGAGATGCACAAGCCTACCGGCAGCCGCATCGAGATCTTCCTGTTGGAGCCGGTCGAGCCGCACGATTACGTGCTGATGTTCCAGGAACGGCAGCGTTGCGTGTGGCGTTGCCTGGTGGGCAACCGCAAGCGTTGGAAAGAGGGTGAACTGGTCAAGGAGATAGACGTGAACGGCTCGGTGTGCCGTCTGCGCTCACGCATTCTCGGCGAGGCTCCGGGCAACAGCTTCGACATCGCGTTCGAATGGGACGGCGCCCATAATTGGGCCGACATCGTGGAGGCTGCGGGTCGCATTCCTATCCCCCCGTACCTGCATCGCGAATCGGAGGCAAGCGACACAGATGATTATCAGACAGTCTACGCCCGTATGCAGGGTTCTGTCGCCGCGCCGACGGCCGGACTGCACTTTACTGATGAACTGATGGATCAGATTCGCGGCCGTGGCATCGAATTCCATCCTGTCACGCTGCATGTGGGTGCCGGTACGTTCCAGCCCGTGAAGTCGGAGGAGATAGGCGAACATCCCATGCATACGGAGAAATTTACCGTCACGCCTGAAACGGTCGGCGCCATAATCCGACAATTAGAAGCCGGCCATCCCGTTACGGCTATCGGCACCACTTCGGTGCGTACCCTCGAATCATTGCCTTATATCGGCCGGCATCTTCTTACGGGGGCCGACAATCCATACAGCGTATCGCAGTGGGAGGCGTATGAATCGGAACCGTTCGACACGTTGCCGGCGCTGAAGGCGCTGTACGATAGACTTACAGACCCTGACAGCGACGTACCCGCGTCTATGGAGACATCCATCATGATCGCACCGGGATTTCAGTGGCGCATCGTGTCGGCGATGGTCACCAATTTCCATCAGCCGCAGTCGACGCTGCTGCTGTTGGTCAGCTCGTTTCTCGGCAATGACGAAAACGGCACGCCGTTGTGGCGCGGCTATTACGACCGGGCGTTAGAGAACGGCTACCGCTTCCTCAGCTATGGCGACGCCTGCTATTTTACACGTAAGTAATGGCGATAGTAAAGGTACACTACGATGCGAGCAGGGAGTGGGAGAGAGTCCGGCTGCCCGGGTCGAAAAGCATAGCGGCCCGCGCGTTGGTGTGCCGTTACGTGTATGGCCTTGATACGGAGCTTGTAAACCTGCCCGACTGCGACGATACTATAGAATTGTCCGAGGCATTGCGTCGACTGTCGGAAAAAATCGACAAACCGTTGTTGCGTTTGGAAGAATTCGGCGAACTGCCCCCCTGCGTCATGGAGTTCAATCTGGGCAACGGCGGCACGTCGCTGCGCTTCTTCGTGGCACTGGCGGCATCGTTGCCCGGCCTGACGGCATACGTGGACTGCGCGCCTGGACTGAAACGGCGTCCTCTCGCACCGTTGCTTGACGAGCTGAGACGCCACGGCGCCGAGATAGAATGTCTGGAACGCCCTGGCTACGCGCCGCTGAAAATCACCGGTCGGCGTCTCACCGGCAATGAGCTGACGGTCAGCAGCGGGCAGAGCTCGCAATTCCTTTCGGCGTTGCTGATGGCCTCGCCGCTGTGGAACATCAAGGCGGCGCCGGCAGTGCCTGACGTCACCGTGTCGAAACCTTACGTCGAGATGACGCGCCGGGTAATGGAGAGTTTCGCAAAGTCTCCGGAACGATACGAGATAGAGGCCGACTGGTCGGCTGCGAGCTATTTCTACGAGTTGGCTCTTGCTGTGCCGGGACGCAAATTATATATCGAGAATCTGACCGATGCGGAGCATTCCATACAGGGCGACAGCGAGACGCAGAATATCTTCGCATTTTTAGGCGTGGGAACGCACCGCGCGGAAGATTCGGCAACTGGGGCGGTGCTTGAAGGAGACGCGAGGGCCACACGCGCTCTTGCCGATACCGGCATGTCCCTCAGGCTCGACATGGGCGACACGCCCGACCTTGTGCCGGCACTGGCCGTGGGGATGTGTCTGGCCGGCATACCGTATGTATTTGAGAATGTCGGCGCCCTGCGCGTCAAGGAGTCCGACCGTCTGCAGGCACTGTGCGCGGAGCTGCATAAGGCCGGATTTGCCGTGCATGTGGCCGATGACATCGCCGGGGATGACGCCCCGATGCCCCGGGAGACGCCGACGGTAAGCCTGGTATGGAAGGGTCAGAGATACCCCGTGGCCGACGACGAGACCTTCGAGGCCTGGAACGACCACCGTATCGCCATGGCAATATCGATATTGGCAACCCGCTTGGGCTGGCTCGGAATCAAGGACGGCGAAGCGGTGGCCAAATCCTTCCCCGACTTTTACAATGAACTTGGCCGCCTGGGCTTCAAGATAACCGGCATCCGGAGCTGAGTTTTAAGTGCAAATTTTACATTTTTTACACTTATTTTGCAGTTTGAAAGAAAAGTTGTACATTAGCGGAAAATTAGGATGAAAAACAACATTATTCATTAAAATCCGCTTACTTATGAGACTTTCCTATCATCTGTTGGCGACTCTGCTTCTTGCATGCGGCCTATGGACCGCGGCAGATGCGCAGACGGTCGCCAAGGTCTCGTCACACAGTACGAGCAAGACAGTGCCGGTTGCGAAAGCTTTGAGCTACAGCGAGGCCGATGCGAGTCAGACTATTCCGATGACGCGCCGTCAGGCCCGTCTGGCCGGTGTCCAAAGTCCCGCATCACGCCCCGCACCCCGCGTGATGTCATCCGCGCCGTCGCTGGCGCCCAACATCGTGCTGCGCGGCGAGGTGGTGGACGCCGACACATGGCTCCAGACGCCGACTGCGTACGACATCTCGCAGATTCTGGTGACCAACGGCACGGCATCGTTCAAGAAATTAGGCTCGATGCGTCTGGCCTACAGCATGATGTACGACAACTGGGACGGCATCCTTTACGCCTCGGGAGTCTCTGCCGAATTCGGCGACGTGTCGTACGACGTGGACCTATACCGCATCTCCACCTGGAAGAACTATAAGTCGTGGCTCGGCGACGATCCCACGTTCATAGCGGGCAGCGACTGCGCACGCGACCCCTCCACGGGCGATGTCTATTCCTGCGTGATGGGTGTGAACTCCAAGCCGTGCTGGGCTCAGAATAACTTCCATCTTGTGGACGAGTACACTGCCGGACCTAAGGAAATCATCAAGATTCTTCCCGAGACCCTTATAGCCGTGGGATGTACCAATGCCGGACAATATTACGCCATGGGAGCCAGCGGCAAGTTCTACAAGGTGGAGAAGGCGACCGGCGAGCTGACCCTGGTGGCGCAGACCGACGTGGAATCCACTTATAAGTGCAGCGGATGTGTCAACGACGACAACAATACGTTCCTGATGACCTACGCCAACGACACGGAGGCCGGTCTGGTGGAGATAGACCTCGCCACGGGCGCCACCGTCACGCTGGCCAAGTTCCCGGACGGACAGCAGGTAGCCGGACTCCATATCGCCAAGCCTATGGCGCAGGCCAAGGCTCCGGCCGTTCCCGGACTTGAGGTCACTCCCCGTGACGCCGAGCTGAAGGCTGCAGTGAAGATCACCCTTCCCGTAACCCTCAACGACGGCACCCCCGCCGCCGGCGAGACCTTCACCTGGAAAGTCTATGTGAACGACGAGCCCAAGGCCACCGGTACCGCCCAGGCAGGTGCGACAGCCGAGACTGAGATAACCGTGCCGTCGGCCGGCTCATACGAAGTGGCTGTCGTTGCGGCTAACGCCGCCGGCGACTCGCCGCAGGCCCTGATCAAGACATATATCGGACCCGGAGTGCCCAAGACTCCCGCCAATGTAGCCCTCGTCCTGAACGGTTCGAATGCTACCCTCACATGGGACGCCGTGACCGAAAGCAACGGCGGATGGTTCGACGCCCGGGCCGTGACGTATAACGTGATGGACGAGACCGGCAAGACCGTGGCCACGGGACTCACCGAAACCACCTGGTCCACCACACTCGACGCGCCCGCCGGAACATACCGCCGCGTAAGCTACTCGGTGAAGGCCGTGAACAACAATGTGGAATCCGAGGCAGCCCGCTCAAATGTGATCGGACTGGGCAACTACACGGCGCCCATGAGCATGAACCTCGACAAGCGCGACACATTCGACGAGCACACCGTGATAGACGCCAACAACGACCGCAACACGTGGCGCTATTCCGCAGGCCACACCATATATAGTTATCACGACAGCAACAACGGCGACGACTGGCTCATGAGTCCGCCGGTATATCTGGAAGGCGGCAAGGTCTATGAGTTTACCACCTCGCTGGCCGCATCCAGCAACTATTTCGCCGAGAAGATCGAGGTGAAGTACGGCACGGCGCCCACCGTGGAGGCCATGACGTCCACCGCCATCGAGCCTGTCGAGTTCAAGCGCTCGGAGCCCCGCGATATGCACGGTATGCTGCGCCCGGCCACCAGCGGCCTGTATTATATAGGTTTCCACGCCATCTCGCGTTACGGCCGTTATCTCATTACGCTCTATTCCTACGACGTGCAGGAGGCTGTGGATCCGGCCACTCCGGAAGCTCCCTCGGAGATGACGGTAACCCCCGCCGCCAACGGCGACCTGAAGGCTACCGTAGCCTTCAAGTCTCCCGCCAAGCTTGTGGTAGGCACCCCGATTTCGGGTAACGTGAGCTGCCGCATCTATCGCGGCGAAACCCTTGTCACCACGCTGTCGTGCACTCCGGGCGAGGCTGCCTCGTACGAAGACGCCGTACCCGAAAAGGGAACATACGAATATGTAGTAAGGGCAGTGAACGGCGAAGTGGAAGGCCTGGCGGCACGCGTGTCGGCATACGTAGGCCCGGCCACTCCCGCCAACGTGAAGGGTGTGAACCTGTGGCAGAGCGGCATGAACGTGAACATGACCTGGCAGCCCGTCACCACCGATGTGGACGGCAAGGAGATTCCCGCCGCCAACGTGACCTACGACGTTTACCAGGGCATTGTGCATGAGGATGGGCTCCATATCGGCAACAAGCTGAACTCCACACCGCTCACCGACACGAAGTTTGCCGCCGAACTGCAGCAGAATCCCGACGAGCAGACATTCCTCTATCTGCTGGTGCGCGCCAATAACCGCGACGTCAACGGCAACTTCACCTCAGGCGCGGCCATCGTGGGCAAGCCTTACGAGCTGCCCGTGCGCTACAGCGCCGCTCCGAGCGAGAACCTGGCCATCGTGGCCGGCGGCGCCGGTACGGTGGGCCGTGGCTCGGATGCAGAGTCGATGCATTCGGCCGACAACGACGGGTTCTTCTACTACATATCCAACGCCACCGCCTCCGAGACATATCTGGAGACCGGACGCATCAACCTCAACGTCGAGAAGCCAATCCTGACCCTCTGTGCATGGAGAGTGTCGGGCGAGGACAACAACCTGCTGAACGTCTACGTGAAGAAGGGCGGTGAGATAAACAAGGTGCTGAGTGTCGACAACAGCACGCTGAGCATAGGAAAATGGAACAAGATCCGCGTGGACTTAGGTGCCTACAAGGGTGAGACCGTGCAACTGCGCATAGGCAGCGAGGCCCGCGGCATAGCGGTGAACTTCCTGGACAACATCACGGTGAAGGACGAGCTTGACTACGACGTGGCCGCCCACAGCATCGACGTTCCGTTGGGCGCAAGCTCGCAGGAGGAGTTCGACGTCACGGTCACGGCCGGCAACGAAGGCGTCAAGACAGCCACCGGCGTGAGCGTGGAACTGATACGCGAAGGCAATGTCGTAGACACCAAGACCATGGCCGATGTGGCTCCCGACGCGTTCGGCACGGTGACTTTCAGGCAGAAGCTAAACTCCGCCGAGCGTAAGGCCACATTCCAGGCCCGCCTCGTGCTTGAAGGCGACGGATACCTTGACAACAACCTCACAGGCAAGGCCACTGTGGCGCGCAACGTTTCCAAACTGCCCGTGGTGGAGAACCTGACGGGCGCGGGCGCCGGCAACGACAACGCGCTGACCTGGGACGCCATCGACACGAGCCGCCCCGTGGACCGCGAGATAATAGAGGACTTCGAGAGCGCGGTGTCCTGGGCCGACCAGCTGGACGGCTGGGCGTTCGTGGACGTGGACGGCGGCGATTGCGGCGGTTTCAAGCAGCTTGAAATCCCCGGCCATCCCCTCTATACTCCGGCATCGTTCTACGTGTTCGACGCCTCGCTCGATAAGATCCAGGAAGCCGGTGACGCCGCCCTGTTCGCCGCCCACAGCGGCTACAAGTACCTGGCCTCGATGTACGTGCTGTATCAGAACGTGGACGACTGGGCCATCTCGCCCCTTATCACCGACAACGAGCAGACCATATCGTTCTGGGCCGCAGGCCTCGGCGCTTCGGACTATGAGAATATCGAGGTATGGGCCAGCAGCCTCGATTCCACCGATCCCAAGGACTTTACGAAGGTGAAGGATTATCCCCGCTTCGCAGGCACCTGGAGGGAATACACCGCCAAGATGCCGGCCGGCACCAAGCGTTTCGCCATCCGTTCCTATTCCAAGGACGGCTTCATGCTCCGCATCGACGATGTGAGGTACACGGCGCGCATGGCATGGGACAACCTCGTGCTGAAGGGCTATAACGTTTACTGCGACCGCGTCCTTCTCAACGAGGCGCCGCTTGCCGCAGCATCGTTCGCCCACCTGGACGGCGCCGCCGCCGACCACACCTATCATGTCTCGGCAGTCTACGACAAGGGCGAGAGCGAACTGAGCACACCTGTGACTCTGTCCAGCAGCGGTATCGGCAGCGTCAGCGGCGACACGCAGGCCGTGGTGTTCGTTGACGGCCGCAACATCGTGGTTAGCTGCGAGGATTCCGCTTCCGTGGCCGTGACAGCCGCAGACGGACGCATGGTCTACACCGGCAAGGGCAGTGCCCGCGTCGGCGTGGCTCCCGGCATCTACGTAGTGACCGTAGGACACCGTGCCGTCAAGGTAATGGTGCGCTGATCATAAATTAAAGAGAATCCCGCCGCAGGCACTGTCATGTGACGGGATTCTTTTTTATTTTTTTAACTTAAAAATACTTATTTGGTGACAAAGTTTGCTAAAATGCAAAATATTCCATACATTTGTCGCCGAAAAGAGCGATAATAACAACTAAAAGATAAATAAATGAAGAAAATCTTTACACTAATCGCAGCGGCGGTGTTGGGACTGTCGGCGTATGCCGATGGTCTGCCGGTGCCGTATTCAGCTGAAATTTCCGGTTACGACAACTGGGACATCAAGAACCTGAACAAAGATGATAAAACGTGGACACCTGGAACGGACGTGGGAATCACCGGTTGCACAAAGGGCCTGACATATCGCTGGAACACCGCGATGGCTGCTGATGACTGGGCGATAAGCCCGTCAATCCATCTCGAAGCGGGAAAAGAGTATAAAATCAAGTTCGCCTACAGAACCGGCGGATATAATGAGAAACTGGCTGTGTGGTTTGGTGCCGGAAATACTCCTGAACAGTTACAGCAAGGCAAACAGCTTCTCGATTTTGAAGGGAAAGCGCAAACCGGCGTCAAGAAAGTGGAAGTGTTCAGCCCTGAAGCAGACGGTGACTATTGTTTAGGCGCATACGCCCATTCGGATAAAGATATGGCGCAGATTTACTTCGCGGGGGTAGAGATAGTAGAGAATGTATTTGTTCCTGCAACAGTCTCGAATCTTACAGTGACGCCCGACCCCAGTCGCGCTCTGGAAGCCAAACTGGCCTGGACACTTCCCACGACAGACACTGACGGTGCGCCTTTCGGAGACGGTGTGGCAGTTGAGTCCGTAACCGTTTATCGCGACGGCGTGAAAGTTGCGGACCTTCAGGGCGCAGCCACGGAATGGACAGACAATGCCGAAAATGGTCTTACCTCCGGCAAGCATCAATATGAAGTTGAAGTGACAGTAAACGGAACCAAGAGTGCCAAAGTTGCCGTGAACTCGTCCTATATAGGGCCGGTCGAGGCTTTCAACCTCCCTCTCATCTATAGCTTCAAAGACCTTGCTGCCGATGATTTCTCTTCATTATTTACTGTGATAAAAGGAGATGCGTCCACTGTAACGACAACATGGAAATTTAGTTCCGGTTACAATACAAGTAATAACAGTGTTGTACTGGCACCGGGTACGGGCAAGACTGAAGATGATTGGCTTATATTGCCCGGCATAAAGGTGACTAAAGCCGGTACCTACCGTTTTGGCATTGAGTTAAGCAAGAGCGGAGCTAACGGACATATCGATATTAAATATGGTAAGAATAAAGGCGAATTAGCTCCGGGTATAGCCGATCTGACAGGTAACGTAGGGAGTTGTCAGGGGCAAGACCTTTACGGTCGTGCATACCGTTATTATACGTTCTCGTTCGATGAGCCGGGAGAATATACCATCGCACTTCATGCATGTTCTGCATCTTCCGACTTCAGCTCATATTATGTGTATGGTTTCAGCGTGGAGGAATGGCATGACGCGGCCCTCAACGTGACCGACCTGGCTACGGAAATCGTAGGTAATGACGTAAAGGTAAGCTGGACCAATCCTTCAAAGACTTCCTGCGGCAACGACATACCCGAATTGGTGAAAGTCGAGGTTTATCGCGACGGCGAGTTGGCCGGAACCGTTACCGAAGGTCTCGTGCCGGGTGCTGTCTGCTCGTTTACCGACTTGGCACCGGGAGCCGGAAGTTATCTCTACAAGGTAGTGGCTTATAATGGCGAGTTCGCTCCCGACGCCGCAGCTCCCGAAGTGTGGTCGGCATGGGTTGGAGAGAAATTGCAGGAACTCCCCTATGAATATAGGTTCAGCAACGCCAGCCAGAGTACTTACGCACTCTTTACTCCTGAGAAAATCAACCAGGACGATCCCGACTGGTCGTTTGGCAAAGGAGGTGCGGTATTGTATTTGAAGCACAAAAATGGTTACACTCCGAACTCTCGCCTTTACACACCTCCTTTCAATTTAGCCCCCGGATATTATGATGTGACTCTCACTGTTCAGGGTCCGTGTGACAAATACGGCATGAAAGTAGGTTATGCAATGGAAGCCGATGCCCCAAAAACCATTAAGGGTGATATTACAGTACAATTAGGGACTCCCTATTCATTTAGGGATGTACTGTTCCGCATCAAGGTGGACGACGAGGGCCGAGGTATGTTTGTGGCCATTGCTAATGATAAGATTACTTCAGACAACTATTACGATCTGACTATCTCTGCAATCAAGATTGAACGCACCAAGATCCTTCCTGACGTTGCCACCGAAGTAACGGTTACACCGGCCGAGGACAAGAGTCTGCAGGCTACCATAAGCTGGACGAATCCGACGACAAGCAATGTGGAAGGCGAGACTCCCGAACTCACGAAGGCTGTGGTTTACCGCAATGATGTTGAGATTGGTACTGTGACCGAAGGTCTGGTTCGCGGCGAGACATCAAGTTTCGTTGATGCGGAAGTGCCCGAAGCCGGTACGTATACTTACAAGGTCGAGATTTACTCCGCCGATGGCTGCGCCGCAGCTACGGGCGTAGTCAGCCCCTGGATTGGAGCCGGCAAGAATCTGCCTTACGAATCCACACAGGGAGACTGGACTATCCTAAACCTTAATGGCGACACATCTTATGGCAGTCCTGTATCCTGGAGTGAGAAAAGCAACGGTGACCTTAGCATCATGAGTTACAGGAACGTGGCTGACGACTGGGCAATCTCTACGCGTCTGAACTTCCAGACAGATTACCTCTACACCATCACCTGTTATCCTACCAAGGGCTTGAGTAGTAGCAGTGAAGTGACCGAGGACATGCGTGTTCAGCTCTATTTCGGGACAGGAACCACTGCGGAGGAGATGACCATTAAACTCGCCGATATCGGTCCCTTTAAAGCCACTGAGGAGAAGGAACTCTATACTGTACAGATTTTGGCTGTAGATCCGTCAGAACTTGTCGAACCCGCAGCAGAGAACGATGTTCCCGACACGAGCAATGCCGTCAAGGTTCCCGCCGGTGTTGGCACACTCGGACTCCACTGTGCTCAGAAGACCGACGAAATCTATATCCGCGAGTTCAAGGTGGACGGCGGTGTAAACACCAATCCCGGTCCAAGTGTCGGTATCAGCGACATCTTCGGCGACGGCGAGAACCTGCTTGGTGCCGACGCACGCGACATCACGGTCTATGACCTGGCAGGACGCGCAGTCATGAGCGCCTACAGCTTCGAGAGCCTCGATGCCAAGCGTCTCGCAAAGGGCACTTACATCGTCACCGGTCACGTGAACGGCAAACGCGTTTCCGCCAAGGTGGCTTTCTGATAAAGAATAGACCATAAAGGTCATTACAAAGAAAAGGCCCTAAAGGTTATTACATAAGATAAGACCCTAAACACTCTTAGTGAGTCAATGCCTCGGAGAGGCTGTTTCTCATTAACCCCACGATGGCTGGAGGGGGCTCAGCACCCCGACAGCCTTCGTGGGGTTGTCTGTATGCGCGCAGCTTGGTCGGAGACCATGCCGCTCGCCTTGTGCATTTTTTATTTGCACGTTTTAAGGATATTAGGTATATTTGCGGTGATTCAAGACTAATAAACCTATATCACATACATAGAGCATTCAGATAATATGAAATTTCTAAAGACAGCGATGATATGCCTGGCGCTCGCCTCGACGGCGTCGGGGGCGCAGGCGGCCGGCAATGTGCGCCTGCAGGGCGCCATGGTCTACAGCGACCTGTGGACCGTGCAGGACGAGTCGGGCAATTATCCCAACCCCATGAATCCCGGCGTATATACCGTATCGGCCAAACCTGGCGGTGCCGTGACCATGCTGCACCGCGTCAATGACTTCTATCAGATTAAAGCCGCCATCAACACCAACGGCATATTCTACGCCATCACCGAGCAGGGCGAGGAGGAACAGTATTTCCTCCAGTCGTATTCAGCCTCGACCTGGACGCGCAATTCCAAGGAGGAGATAGACAAATGCAACGTGCCCAGCGACATCACGTACGACCCTGTGACCAAGAAATACTACGGATTCTTCTGGAGCGAAGATACGCAGGAATACACTCGGTTCTGCTCGTGGAGCCCGGTCTACGGCGAGGCCAACGACATCTGCCAGGATATGGACCGCTGTTGCTTCGCCATCGCCGCCAACAAGGCCGGCGAGATATACGGCATCTGGGGCTACACCGGCTGGCTGATCAAGGTGAATCCCAAGACCGGCAAGTACGAGCAGATAGGCCTGACCGGCGTATATCCCGGCGAGAACACCAACTCGCTGTGCTTTGACGATGCCACGGGCAAGCTCTACTGGACAGCCTGCGAGGAACGCAACAGCAAGGGCCAGGTGGACCGCAAATCGGGCATCTACGAGATAGACCTGACTACCGGCAAAGCCACGCTCCTTCGCGATTTCGACAACAACGAATGCTTCGCCGGAATGTGGGTGCTGCCGTACGAGATGGGCGACGACGTGCCGATGGCGCCGGAGAACGTGCGGATTACTCCCGACGACGTGAACCACACACTGAGCTGGACCGCTCCAGCGAAAAAGCGTAACGGCGAGGCCCAGGATCCCGCAACGCTGACATACCGCGTTGTCGACGCCATGACCGGCATGGATGTGCTGACTGATTACAAGGGAACTTCGTGGCAGTGTACGCTGCCGCAGGTGGACGGCCACGCCGCTTACCAGTACACGGTGTATGCCTCCAACGACGAAGGGGAGGGTGAAGGTGCCGTCTCCAACAAATATTACGACGGCCCCGGCTACAACATACCCTTCGTCGAGGGCTTCGACTCCAGGGAATATTTCGATTACTGGAGCGTGATAGACATGAACGGCGCCAACACCTGGCAGTACGACGCCGCCAAGAAGAACATATTCAACAAATACGACGACAATAACACCGCAGCCGACGAATGGATATTCTCGATGCCGTTCTACATGGAGGCGGGCAAGACCTACGAGCTGAGCTTCGACGCCAACTGCGAATATGACAACCGCGACAAATATGCCGAGGATTTCGAATTCTGGCTGGCCAAGGGCAACGAGCCTGAGCTGAAGACGGAGCGGATAGTGAGATACGACCAATTCCTGTCGAAGGACGTTCAGCACAAGCGCGTGATATTCACGCCTCAGGAGGGGGGGCGCACATGGCTCGGCATCCATACCGATTCGCCTGCCACCCACTGGAACCTTATCATTGACAACGTGGGCATCCGTGAGGTGAACAGTAACGTGCCTACGGCCGTGACCGACCTGAGTCTTGAACCCGGCGCCCAAGGTGCGCTGACGGCGCGGCTCAGCTGGACCACTCCGACTCTGGACGCCAACGGCAACGCACTGCAGAGCGAGCTGACCGTGAGCGTGTACCGCGACAACGACACGGAGCCGGTGAAGGTGTTCGATAACACCGGTACGGGCAAGCAGATGGAATGGACCGACACGCCGGAGGCAAGCGGTATGCGCATGTACCGCGTCGTGGCCTCCACGGCCGACGGCATGGGACCCGAGGCCGAGGTGTCGGGATTCGTGGGCGTCGACACGCCCGGAAGCCCGCAGAACCTTACCGTGACCGAGCATGACGGATATGTGGAGCTGAAATGGGATGCTCCCGTAGCGGGCGAGCACGGCGGATGGTTCGACGCCACGGGTCTGACCTACCGCATAGTCCGCAGCAACGACGCCGAGGTACTCTCGACCGACTGCGCAGAGACCGCATGGAACGACCGCACGCTGGACCTGAAGAAGCAGAACTTACTGTACTATCTGGTCACTACATATTCCGGCACGCAGAAGGGCGGCTGGGCCAACAGCGCGTCGGAGATATATGGCCGCGCCTACACCGCGCCCCTGGCCGAGACGTTCCCGAAGGCCGACATGACATGGTATCCCTGGATTTCAGAGAGCGACGGACCCAACTATATGTGGGGTCTGGAGGAGGCCGGCGTGAACCCGGAGTGCTCGGACCAGAACGGCGACCTGGGCCTGGTGATGATGACCTCTACGGCCGACAATGCCGGCGTGACGGGCGAGTTCTCGTCGCCCAAGGTGAACACGTCGCAGTTATTGAAGCCGCAGCTCGGTTTCTGGATATGGCATTCCAAGGCGCAGGACGCCGATAAGAACGAGACCCTGCAGGTGCTGGTAAGAGTGCAGGGGGGCGAGTGGACGCCCGTGGGCGATCCCATCCTCCGCGACAACGGCACCGAGGGCTGGCAGCGTCATGTGCTGCCGTTGCCGCAGGCCGACGCCCTCAGGGTGATGTTCCGTGGCAAAGCCTTGGGCGGAGGCAATATCCATCTTGACAACATCTCGTTCGAGGAGGGCGACGGGTCAGGAGTGGACGGCATTGCCGCCGATGACCTGAACCCTGTGGAATGGTACACGCTCCAGGGTGTGCGCATCCCGGCTCCCGAAGCACCGGGCGTCTACATACGCCGTCAGGGCGACAAGACCTGCAAAGTGATCAGGTAATGGAAGGAGCACTGATAATACTGGCGGTGACCATAGTGGTGGGCGTGGCGTTATACCTCGCCGACCGCCTGCATGGCCACCGGAAAGAAGAATCATCGGAAACGGAACCCCCGGAGGCTGCTGAAGCGGCCTCCGGG
>ERZ836877.3916-NODE-3916-length-15979-cov-13.535983_pt1 | contig 15979 bp, 14 predicted proteins | sample MGYA00519469_ERZ836877 | MGnify/ENA primary metagenome ERZ836877 (study PRJEB31850, sample SAMEA3708809) | human gut metagenome | biome: human gut; feature: human-associated habitat; material: faeces | place: China | collected 2014 ... | reverse complement strand
CCGCGAAATCGAACTCGCCCAAGGTAATTCCTACAAGGTGGCAAAGCTCGAGAAGAAGAAGGAGGCCGAGACCGCCAAAGTGAAAAACGAGGCCAGCAAAAAGCAGTATGCCATGCAAGTCGTACAGGCAATCGCTCAGTCTCTCGTGGCTGGACTTAATGCTTATTCTTCGACATTGGCTATTCCTATTGTCGGCCCGGCACTCGCACCGGCTGCCATGGCTATCGCTCTCGCCATGGGTGCCACGCAAGTCGCCCTCCTTAAGAAACAGCAACAAGCCGCCGAGGCCAAAGGATATTCGGAAGGCGGCTTTACGAAACCGGGAGCCGTCAACGAGCCTGCGGGCATCGTCCATGCCGGCGAATGGGTCGCATCTCAAAAGTTGCTCGCCAACCCTGTCGCACGCCCGATGATTGAGGCCCTGGACTACGCGCAGCGCACAAACACAATCGGCTCTCTCCGTCCCGATGATGTTTCGCGCTCGATCACCGCCAATAATTCCCTCGTCAGAATAGCCGAGGGTGACGGTAGCTCGGCGCTCATGGTGGCCGCTGCCGTGAGGATGTCGCAGACAGTCGACAACCTCACTGACCGTCTGAATGAACCGTTTGTCACCGTCAACACTGTCACCGGCGACCACGGCATAAAGCGAGCCGAGGATGAATATTCTCGCCTGATGAGTAACAAATCTCCTAAGAAACGAAAAAATGCAGCTAATAATTGATGGCAAAAATGCTGTCTTGAAGAAAGGCAGCTCTTTCGATTATGTATCTGAAAACCGCTCTTTTTCTGACGCAGATGACTATACGCTTTCTATCACATTACCATTAGCCGACTGTCCCGAAAATCTTGATATTTTCGGACATGTTGACCGAATGGATGTCGATTCCCGGCACGTCGTTCTTGAGGCCTCAATAATTGACCGTGGTTTCTCTAAGAACGGCATCATCACGGTTGTAGAGGCTACGGAGGTGGAGGTAAAATGCCAGTTCCTTGAGGGACGTAGTGTTCAGAATTTCCTTACAACCTTCGATGACGTATATATCAATGAGTTGTCACTTGGTTCTTATCCGACATCAAGTCTGCCGCAATACACGTCGATATATCTGAGCGACATCGAGCATGGAGCCAATCAGGTTGCGTTGCCGTGGGTCTATGATGATACCGGTACTATTCAGAACGAGATGATTTATGACTCTGACGGCGCCCTCGTGTGGTCTCAGTTTGCAAAGGACACTGGCAAGCTCTCTTTTCAGCCATACTTGATTTTTATTGCCAAACAGATATGCCGGGCAATCGGCTACACGTTTGATTTCTCTCAGTGGGAGAATTCCTCAGAAATCAATCTGCTCGTTTGTAACACGCTCCCCGCTGCATGGGATATACCTCAGTATGCCCGTGCACTCCCTCACTGGACGGTATCGGAGTTCTTTGATGAACTGGAAAAAATCCTTGTGTGTGAAATCAATATCGACCATAAGACCAAACATATTGGCATGTCGTTCTGCGACAATCAGGAATGGGCCGAAAATGAGATTGAACTGGAGAATGTTGTCGATTCCTTTTCCACTGAGGTTTCCTATGAGGATGACCTTTGCCAGTTTAAGGGAATCGCCAATCTCCGTTACAGTGAGCGCTCTGATTCTAAATGGACTCTTGAACAGTGCCAGTGGTTGATTGACCTTTTGAAACAGGAGGGCAAATACTATAAGGAGTTTCAGACATACACCGAGTTTATGAATTGGTACACGGATAAATTCGGTTTGTTAGGGCCCGGAATAACGGGAAAAGACCATGAGCGCGGTAAAGATGTCGGTCAGTTAATCCATATTGTCGATACTGACACATACGCTCTTTGGAAAGTCGTATATGGCAATATGACGCAATACCCGAATATGTACTTTTATTCATGGGTTGAACTTAATCGTTTCGGAGATGTCATAAACGACCCTAACTCTGATAATGATATTGAATTGGCATGTGTGCCCGCAAGGGTCGATGAAACTGATGATGCTCACGGCCTCTGTCTTTTCCTCGCCCCCTCCGGATTCAATGAAAAGGAAGATGTCGACGAGGACGGAATCCGTCAGCCGATGGCTTATAGTGCGTTGTTAAAAGGCGAGCCTGACTCTGAGGCTGAGTATTATGACAAACTGCTGCTCGCCTACTGGGATGGCCATAGTGCTAACGAATCCTCTACATCATACGGAGGAGGGAAACGCCCTCCATGTCCCTATGTCGACGAGCGTTTCTCTTTAAGGAAACGCTATCGCGGCTATCTTTCCGGACTCAAAGTTAGCCCGCGAGAGAAAATGAAAGTTTCGTGGATTGGTGAGTCAATCCCCGACGTCCGTGCCATTTTCTTTATTAGAGGCAAGCGGTATCTCTGTGAAAAGATAACTGCGACATTTACCGAAAACGGCATGTCGCAGTTACTTAAAGGCGAATTTTATCCCTTACTGGACTCTTAGAGCGCCCCGTCGTAGTCGATAATGTTTTTATTGCCGGGTGCGTTCTGCTTACGCTTTTCAAGGTAAATGTCCGTAATGGCCAGAGAGGAGTGGCGCGCTTGGTCTTTTACAGACCTTGGCGCTACCTCCTTGTCACACATTTCGGTAATCCCGGTATCCTTCAGCGAGTAGAATTTCCACTCTTTTCTCAACCCCAGGGCGCGCCTTACATTTTCCCAATGGTCTCGAAAGTGTTTAGGATCTATTTCTACTCCTCCCGGTTTAAGCCGATATGAGAAGATGAAATCATCCATAGGTGCTGAGAACACTCCGAGGTCTATCCCATACTGGATGACCTTCTTTGGGAGTGTTATTGTCTGTGTGCTTTTGTTTTTGCTCAATTCTCCCGGAATTGTCAGGGTGCATGCCTTGAGATTGAAATGACGCACTTTGAGTCGTGTCATTTCAACCGGGCGAATAAAGCAGTAGTAGAGGAGATAACAGGCGAAAAGAAAGTCCGGCTCCTTTTCCTGGCAGTATTCCGCGATACGCCCGACTACATCGAGGGGTATGCACTCGCGCTCTTTCTTATAGAGCCGTTTGCTGATGGGGGAGATGCCGTCTGTGGGCTTGCTTTTTAGATACCCCTTGTCGACCAAGAACCCGGAAAACACTCGTAGGAAATTCAGATAGTTGTTCCTCGTCTGAGCGCCATTATTGCGCTCGATGAACACATAATCGAGGAAATCCACGCAGAACTTACGGTCAAACTGGTAGACATAGTAGGTCGGACGCTTTTTCGAGATGTACTCTCGCATTATCTTGACATACGATTTATATCCGTCGTATGTTTCCTTGCGGAAATAGCCGCTCGCCAACATCTTCTCGATATGGGCCTCGTAGCGCTTGACTGCCTCCTCAAATTCAAAGAGGTCACCGACATCTTTTGCAATCCACGGATTCCAACCGTGGTTTAGCTGTTCGGTTAACCTCTTAATCACTTGACGTGCATAGGTTCTCCGATTGGTTAAGCCTTTAATCCGATTCAGTTTGATTGTTTTGCGGCGCATCTTCCCGCGTTCAGGGTCGTATGCTCGAAACTCGATGTAACCTCCGGCGCCGTTTTCCTTGTAGACCGGCAGGTCATGTTGGCGAGCTGCAAGAACGCCGCTCTGGTTGGTGATAAGTGGGTTGTCGCTCGATTTTTTAAGCGTGGAAAATTTTTCCGGGCACATTTTTTTTGACATTTTCAGGCTCGAAAATGTCGATTAATACTATGCACGAAAAAAACGGCGTGTTCCGTTTTTGTTCCGGCTATTTTCGGAAAATGGGTTTAACTCGTTGAGCTAAACCCATTTGCTGAAAAATTGTCGGGGTGAGAAGACTCGAACTTCCGACCTCCACGTCCCGAACGTGGCGCGCTGCCAACTGTGCTACACCCCGAATTGGCGGCATTGATAGGAAATGCGGGGACAAAGGTAGGGAATTTTTTGGAAATAAATGCTTTTTGAGGGCGTTTTTTCTTGCCTTGGGGATTAAATATAATGATATTCTTTAAACTATAAAGCAACATCTACGATGTAGCTTCGACTGTTTTTGGGCTACCCCATGTAGGCTCGGCCTTGTAAAGACCTCGCCAACACGGGGTTATCCACAAAGGAACCGCGACGCGGTTCTTGACCTCGCTAAAGCTCGGCGCGTAAACAATCTTTTGAGGACGAGGAGGGTCGCGAAGCAGCTGCTTCGCGAACTTAAAATGACTTTAGTCGTGAAGGATGGGGATTTTGGGAAAGATGGGAGGGAGATTCAAAGGAGGCGACGGGGCGCGGGGGGTCGGCGGGTGAGGAGGTAGCGGTTGATCAGGAGGCCTGCTACGGCAAAGATGACTACCGAGAGGGTGGCCATGGCCCAGAACAGGAGTGTGTGGAGTGTTGGGGCAGTCATTGTGGAGTGTGTTTCAGATAGTTTTTAATATGGAACAATTTTTGGGCCTTATGGGTTCGGGAAAATGACTCGGCCATCCTGCCTGCAAAGAAGGCGGGATGGCCGAGAGTTATGGGATTTCAGTAAACTTCAGGGATTAGCTTGCCACTCGCTCGAGCCATTTGACCATGCTCAGCATTACACCCATGGATATGACGCAGACAACGAGGAACAAGGCCCATGCAACCCAGATGGGGCAGGCGTTGTAAACCAGCGGGCCGATCCAGAGAAGAAGGTTGCCTACGGCAGTAGCGCCAAGCCAGAGGCCCTGACAGAGGCCCTGCATGTTGCGGGGAGCGACTTTAGAGACGAAGGAGAGTCCGAGCGGTGAAATAAAGAGCTCGGCTACGGTCATGAAGAAATAATAGAGGATGAGTACCCAAGGACCTGACATCAGAGCTTCCTTGGTGCCGACAGCGAGCTGACGGAATTCGGTTCCCGAGGGATAGTGCATGTAGACGGAGTAGATGGTGAGGAAGAGGTAGGCGATACCAGCGAGTCCCATACCTATGGCGATTTTACGCGGTGTGGAGATAACCTTGCCCCGACGAGCGAGGTAAGAGAAGAACCACATGATAATAGGCGTGAGAACGATGACAAAGAAGGGGTTGACGGCCTGCCAGATTTCAGGAGCAATCTTGCTGGTGTCAACGAAGTCACGGGCGAAGAGCGACATCGAGGTGCCGTTCTGGTGGAATGAGAACCAGAAGAAGATGGCTACGCCGAGCACGGCAAAGAGAGCATAGAGGCGCTGCTTGATTTCCTTTGCCATGGCAAGTTTCTCCTCCTTGGTGTAATTGACAGTGGCTTCGGCTTCCTTTTTGGGAGGATTGGGAAGGCCCTTCTTGGTAAAGAGGAAAATGGTGAGCGAAAGGAGCATGGCGCCGACAGAGGCGAAGAACGAATAGTGAACGCCGGTGTTGAACACCTTGAGGTATTCGGAGCAGAATTCCTGAATGTTCTGCGAGGCGGTGTAACCTACCTGAGTGGCGATGTCGTAGAGATTGCTGATACTGGTGATGCCTTCGTTAGAGGTTACAGAGAGCGCCTGATGGCATAGCTGGGGGAAATCGGCATTGTAGTTCATTCCGTTGACATCGAGCCACCAGCTGCGGAGCATAGGAGCCACGAAGGGAGCGATAAGGCCACCGATATTGATGAACACATAGAAAATCTGGAAGCCGGAGTCGCGCTGAGCGCTATAACGCGGATTGTCATAGAGCTGGCCTACGATAGCCTGGAGATTGCCTTTGAAGAGGCCGTTGCCGAAAGCGATCAGAAAGAGAGAGGCGCATGTGAGGGTAAGGAGCGCCACTTTATTTTCAGGCGTGGCAAGCACAGGGATGGAGAGAGCCACATAGCCTACGGTCATGATAATAAGGCCGGTGATGATGGTGCCCTTGTAGTTCTGTGTCTTGTCAGCGATATAACCGCCGACGAGGCTCAGCACATAGATGCCGGCATAGAAGCAAGAATAGATGATGGTACTCGTCTCTTCGCTCAGGCCGAACTTAGAGCAGAGGAAGAGCACGAGCACGGCGTTCATGATGTAATAGCCGAAGCGCTCGCCCATGTTGCTCAAAGCGGCGGGGATGAGTCCTTTAGGTTGGTTTTTAAACATAGCTTATTGGGGTTTTTAATTGTTGTTGAGCTGGTCACGGGTGCGGAAGGCGAGGGCGTAGAGGCGCATCTGCTTCACCATGGCTACGAGGCCGTTGGAGCGCGTTGGGGAGAGATTCTCGGCGAGGCCTATGCGGTCGATGAAGTAAAGGTCGGCGTCGAGGATTTCCTGCGGGGTGTGGCCGTTGAGCACCTTGATAAGGAGCGAGATGATGCCTTTGACGATGATGGCGTCGGAGTCAGCCGTAAAGCAGACATGGCCGTCGCGCTCTTCGGCATTGAGCCACACGCGGCTCTGACATCCTTCGATGAGATGGTCGGGGGTTTTGAGAGCGGGATCGATGGGAGGGAGCGAGTTGCCGAGGTCGATGATCATGGCATAGCGGTCCATCCAGTCGTCGAGGTCAGAGAATTCCTCGATTATTTCGTCCTGAGTTTCGTTGATAGTCATATTATAATATAAGGAGTAGTTAACGGGGTTGTTCCATGTAGATGACGGCGGTTACGACCTTGCCGACATCGCCGAGGGTGGAGGAGGATATGTTGGAGAGGTCATCGGCCATGGTGTGCCAGTAAGGAGGGAAGGAGCCTGTGGCGGGGTTAGCGCACTCGATGATGTCGATGGCGGGGATGCCGAGGAGATTGATGTAGAGATGATCGTCGGTAACGGCGCCCTGCACCTGATTGACGAAGCGGTCGACTCCGAGGCGCTGAGCAATGGCCCAGACGCGGGCATTGAGCTGCGGGGCGAGGCGCTCGGAGAGATATTCGCGGCAGAACTTAGCGTCGCGGCCGCCGACCATGTCGAGGAGTATGCCGTAGACAGGCTGATAAGGTGTGGGGAACGACGGATCCGCGGCCCAATACTGGGCACCCTTGCACCATGACGAAGATATCATGGGGTCAGATTCCTCCTCGTCGTGAGAACCGCTGTCCTCGACATCGGTAAAGAAGAAATCGACGCCGACCTGCGGAGCCTGCGCGCCGAGGAGACGGGCGAGTTCGAGGGCCACGCCTACGCCCGATCCGCCATCATTGGCGCCGGGAATAGGGGATTTATGTTTCGAGGCATCGGGGTCCTCGTCAGCCCACGGACGAGTGTCGTAATGGGCGGCGATGAGCACACGGGTGGGTGCGGCGGCGTTGAACGAAGCGAGGATGTTGCGGACCGGTACCGAACGTCCGTCGGCGAGGGAGGCAGCGCCCTGCTGAATATAGACCGTGTCAGCGCCGTAACGCCTGAGCGATGAGACAATATAGTCGACACAGCGCGCATGGCCGGCCGAGCCGGGAACACGCGGGCCGAAGGAGAGCTGGCGCCCAACGTGGGCGTAAGCGGAATCAGCATCGAACTGCGGAATGGCGGCATCAGCTGCCTTATCAGCCGCAGAGTCCTCAGGAGCAGACGATTGCGAAGCGGCCGCAGAGGCCGATCCGGAAGCTCCGCCGGAAGAACACGACATAAATACGAGGGCAAATATCAGGAGATTGATCAATCGCATCAGAATATAGTTTTGACAAAGTTACGCACTGACGGGGGGATATTTGCAATTAAATAATGTTAAAACGCCAATTCCCATCAATCTCAGCCCCCAAAATAGGTTTATATTTGTATGACTAAACGAACGCGCCTACCCAAATGGACAGTATAAAAGAACAGATAGAGGAGCTTCGCCGTGTAATCGACGAGCATAACCACAACTATTATGTGCTGAACAGTCCGACGATATCGGATTATGACTTCGACATGCTTCTCAAACAGCTCGAACAGCTGGAGCGGGAGCATCCCGAATATGACGATCCCTACTCCCCCACCCACCGCGTGGGGAGCGACCTGACCAAAGAGTTCAAGCAGGTGAGGCACGAGCGGCGCATGCTGTCGCTGAGCAACACCTACACCGTGGGCGAGGTCGACGACTTCGTGAACAGCTGCAAGAGGCTTCTGCCCGGCGAGGAAGTGACGATAACGGGCGAAATGAAATATGACGGCACCTCGATATCGCTCCATTACGAGGAGGGGCGCCTGGTGAGAGCCGTGACCCGCGGCGACGGCGAGAAAGGCGACGATGTGACAGCCAATATAATGACTATCAAGTCAATACCCTTAGTATTAAAAGGGAGAGGCTGGCCCCGGAAATTCGAGATACGCGGCGAAGTGCTGCTGCCCTGGAAAGAATTTGACCGGCTGAACGCCGAGCGCGAGTTTAACGAAGAGCCCCCGTTTGCCAATCCGCGCAACGCAGCCTCAGGAACCCTCAAGCTACAGGACCCCGCCGAAGTGGCCCGCCGCGGCCTCGACGCATACCTATATTATCTGTTAGGCGACGAGCTTCCCTACGACACACACTACGACAACATGCAGGCCGCACGGGAGTGGGGCTTCAAAGTGTCGGACATCATGACCAGGCTTTACACAATCGACGAAGTGGACAACTTCATATCCCACTGGGACTCAGCGCGCAAAGAACTGCCTGTGGCCACCGACGGCCTTGTGTTCAAGGTGGATTCCCTGCGGCAGCAGCTCAACCTCGGCTTTACGGCCAAGAATCCGCGCTGGGCGATAGCCTACAAATTCCAGGCCGAGCGGGCGCTGACACAGCTGAGATACGTGTCGTTTGAGGTGGGACGCAGCGGCGTCATCACCCCTGTGGCCAATCTCGAGCCTGTGCTGCTGTCAGGCACCATAGTCAAACGCGCATCGCTCCACAACGCCGACATAATCGACGAGCTCGACATCCACGAGGGCGACATGCTGTATGTGGAGAAGGGCGGCGAGATAATCCCGAAGATCACCGGAGTGGAGACAGACCAGCGACGCCCGGGCGCCGAAAAGGTGAGATTCGTGACCCACTGCCCCTCGTGCGGCACACAGTTAGTGAGAATCGAGGGCGAGGCCGCGTGGATGTGTCCGAACATCTACGGGTGCGCCCCGCAGATCACAGGGCGCATAGAGCACTTCGTGGGCCGAAGGATGATGAATATCGACGGTCTGGGCGAAGAGACAGTGACACAGCTGTTTGACGCCGGCCTGATAGGCAACGCCGCCGATCTCTACGACCTTAAGGTGAGCGACCTCGCGCCCCTTGACCGCCTGGGCGAGAAGAGCGCCGAGAAGATAGTGGCCGGGATAGAAGAATCGAAGAATGTGCCATGGGCACGGGTAATATTCGCACTGTCAATACCCTACGTTGGCGAGACGGTGGCGAAGCGCCTTGCGCGCGCATGTCCCGACATAGACTCACTGCGAAGCAAGAGCATAGAAGAGCTGACCCGGATTGAGGATATAGGCCCGCGCATAGCCGAGAGCATCACGGATTTCTTCAGCCGTGAGGCCAACGCCGAGATGGTGGAGCGGCTGCGCAAGGCCGGAGTGCGGATGTCGGCCCCAGAGGACACCTCATCGCCCCGCAGCAATCTGCTCGAAGGCAAGACGATAGTGATCAGCGGCACGTTCAGCCGCCATTCTCGCGACGAATACAAAGAACTCATCGAGGCCAACGGCGGCAAGAACACCGGGTCGATATCCAAGAAAACCGACTATGTGCTCGCCGGCGAGAACATGGGTCCGGCCAAGCTGGAGAAAGCCTCGAAGCTCGGCATAGAGATAATAAACGAAGAACAATTCCTGAAAATAATAAATCAACTCTAATTCAACTATTTATGAAACGTTTACGCATTATCATCCTCGTGGCCGTGATGACCCTGATCGGCTCCGTTACGCCTGCCCAGGCACAGCTGCGCTTCGGTCTGAAAGCCGGTGTGGCAGTCAACTCGCTTCATTTCAATACCGAGACCTTCGACGCCGACAACCGCGCAGGCTTCACCGGCGGCGCCATGCTCGAATTCACAGCTCCCGTGGTGGGAATAGGCATGGATCTGTCAGTGATGTATGTGCGCCGCAACAGCGCATGGCTCGAAGATCAGAAACTGACCCGCGATGACCGCGACTACATCGAGATACCCCTCAACCTGAAGTGGAAGCTCAACATCCCGGTAATCAACAATATAATCCGTCCGTATCTGGCCACCGGCCCCTCGTTCGCGTTCCTTACGAGCAGCCGCGCATTTCATGAAGGGTACCGCAACCGCAAGTTCGACACCTCATGGAACTTCGGCTTCGGCGTGGAGATGTTCAAGCATCTGCAGGTGGGCGCAAGCTACGGCGTGGGCATGACCAAGGCGCTGAAAGCCGTGGGCGTCACCGAATCAGGCGACGTGAACGGCCGCAACCGCTACTGGACCGTCACGGCAGCCTATCTGTTCTGACACATACTCTAAATAAGCGACTAAAAAATCCGGGAAGATGCAACTTTCCGGATTTTTTTACGTCATATAGGGTGATATGTCACAGCAGCAGAGCCAACAGCATGAAACATTCCTGAAGATTATCGGCGAGTACAACCCGCTGATATACAAGGTGTGCTACATGTATGCCGAGGACAGCGAGCATCTCAAGGACCTCTATCAGGAGGTTACGGCCAACATCTGGCAGGGACTCGAAAGCTACCGCGGCGAGGCGAAAATGTCGACATGGATCTACCGCATCGCCATCAACACCTGCGTGTCGTTTCTCCGGCGCAACGGGCGCCACAGTTCGCTGTCGCGTCTCGACGAAGAGGCTTATTCGCTGACCGACACCAACGACGATCATGCCTCGCTGCTGCGCGAGATGTACGGCATGATATCGCAGCTGGGCAAGATAGACCGCGCCATCATCATGCTGTGGCTCGACGAATATTCCTACGACGAGATAGCACAGCTTACCGGCCTGACACGCAACAATGTGGCCTCACGGCTACACCGCGCCAAAGAGCGGCTGGCCAATCAAGAATCATAAAAACATGAACATGGACAACAGATTAGACATACTTAAAAACCGCTGGCAGGGACTCAATTCGGCCCGCGATTTCGACATGCCGCCCGAGATGACAAGGCCCGGGAAAAGGGCAGCGCGCTCCCACAGATCGAAGCTGACCTCGATGTATACCCGCCTGGCGGCCGTAGGGGTGATCTTCACAGTGCTGAGCCCGATACTATTCACCGAGGCCGGGCTTCCGATGTGGCTTTCGGAGGTGTCAGCGGTGTATTTCATGATAATGAGCGTGATGTGTCTTTCAGTGCTCCGGAAGCTGCGTCAGCTCGATTTCGGCAATATGCCCACGCTGACGCTGCTGAGCCGCATCAAAGAGATAATCACGCTGCGGCGGCTTCACCTCACCATAGGTCTGATCACCGCCATACCGCTCATAGGGTTTATGCTCTACCAGTTCATGCAGGTTGACATAGCGATGTTTTACGGCGGGGTGTGCGGCCTGGTTATCGGGGTGATCATCGGCATCAACAATGATATTCAGGCCCGCAGGCATATAAAAGCCATCCGCGAGGAACTGATGACGGCTTTTTCTTGACACAGACTTTTTAACGCCCCAACTGTTAAGCAGGGTTAATTTTGGTATATTTTTCGTGAAGAAAAGCGCACTGAATTAACAATAAAGTACAGTAGTTAAATAATGTATCATTTGCGGAATAAAACACTTTTAAATGTTAATACACTAATTGACTGATAGTTTCAGATTTGGAGAAGCCATAAAGATGTGCTAACTTTGCAAAGTCGTTTCGATAATTGACAGTCACCACATTTTATCAATTTAAGATAATTTTTCTACAATGGCATTCTCCATAAAATCACTTGTGCTCGCAGCGTGCGTCATGGCGTCGACGTTGAGCGTCACTGCCACCGCCGAATACAAACTGCCGCAAGCCCATGCAGCCATTGCAGAGACCGAGGTTCTGGCCTCGGGCGGTCTCTCGGTGACCTTTGCCGACAAAGCGGTGACCGAAGCCCGCGCCAATGCCAATTTTGCGGTGGATATGCCCGCGGACGACGCATCGGCCGATTCGCCGCTTGCCATGGCCATGGTTGATTACGCATCGAAATTCATCGGCACCCGCTACCGTTCGGGCGCATCCGGCCCTTCGGCCTTTGACTGCTCCGGCTTCACGAGCTACGTTTTCAAGAACTTCGGCATCACGCTCAGCCGCTCGTCGCGCACACAGTATCTCGAGGGCGAGAAGGTGAGCATCGAGAACGTGAAGCCCGGCGATCTGCTCTTTTTCTCGAGCCGCGGCAGCGGACGCGGACGCGTGGGACATGTGGCCATGGTGGTGTCAGTCGACAACGAGGCAGGCACATGCCGTTTCATCCATGCCTCGACCAAGCGCGGCGTGGTGTATCAGAACTTCCCTGACGGAGGTTATTACCAGCGCAACTTCATAGGCGCCCGCCGCATTTTAGGCACCGATGCCGCTCCTGATGACGAGCTGGTGATGTCGGCCCGATAACCCTGAGACCACGTTCCCCAATATATGTTAACGCTGGGGTCGCATATCTCTGAGTGATTTTTGTCTTGTAACGAAGGAGCGTAGCCGTAGCTACGTGACTGAGGAACAAGGCAAAAAGCGCCGGAGAGATGCGATACTCAGGTAATTTAAATTCATTACGACACAATAAAATACCATCGCCTCGGCCAATCGCCATGCATCTGCGTCCGCTTGTTTCGGTCACAATGCAACCGCATTGCTCCCTCACTGCGCGATCACATCTGCACGACGCTTGACCGCCCCAGCGTTAACATATATTGGGGAACGTGGTCTGATAAAAGGACGGCGTGAAAAAAATTCGCACAAGTGTGGCGGATTTGCATCTTTCCCCAAATTTTTTTCGTTAATTTGCAATCTCAACTAAGATTGCAACCATGGAATTGAAGCTGATAGCCGACGGAGGCTCCACAAAAACCCGATGGATACTGACCGACTGCGGCGCCACTGCGGCCGACCTCACCGGCGAGGGCATCAATCCCGCGCAGCTGAGCGAGGAGGCCGTCAGGGAGAGCATTGCCCGTCAGCTCCAACCGATATCCGGGCGCTTCGGCGAGATCGAGGAAGTGTGGTACTACGGAGCCGGCTGCATACCGAAAGTCATCCCGGCCGTGGAGCGCATCATCACCGAGGTTACCGGCTGCCGGCGCGTCACCGCGGCTTCCGACATGCTCGGCGCTGCCCGTGCCCTGTGCGGCCACCGGCGAGGCATAGCCTGCATCCTGGGCACGGGGTCAAACAGCTGTCTGTTTGACGGCAACCTCATCACCGCCCACACCCCTTCCTTAGGGTTCATTCTCGGCGACGAAGGGTCAGGGGCCGCGCTCGGGCGCCATCTGCTGACCGACCGTTTCAAAGGACTGCTGCCTAAGGACATAGCCTCAGCGCTCGACCGTGAAATGCCTCTGAGCGAAGCCGAGCTCATCGAGCACACCTACCGAAAGCCTATGGCCGGGAGCTTCCTTGCCCGCTTTGCACCGTTTGTACACCGCCATATCGACCATCCCGCCATGCGGGAACTTGCCATCGACGAGTTCCGGCGGTTTTTCGAGCGCAATGTGGTGAACTATCCCGACGCCCGGACCACTCCCCTGCTCATCACCGGCTCGATAGCAGTGAACTTCGCTCCGCTTGTAAGCCTCGCCGCCCGCCAATGCGGACTCCCGATACCCGAAATCATAGCCGACCCGGCTCCTCGTCTGGCCGAATATCACCGTTAAACAACATATAATATTACATTATGCACCGCCACCTGTCACAACCCCCTGAAGTAGAGCTGATAATGATAAACATCACCGGATATGACCGTCCGGGTGTAACCGCCTCGCTGTCGGAGATCCTTGCAAAATACGACGCCCGGATCCTCGACATCGGTCAGGCCGACATTCACCATAACCTCACCCTCGGCATCCTGATCATGACCGACAGTTCAGTGTCGGGCGACATAATGAAGGATCTGCTCTTCAAGGGCTACGAGATGAACGTCAAAGTGCGTTTCCAGCCCGTGGAGCCTGATGATTACAGCGAGTGGGTGGGGATGCAGGGCAAGAACCGCTGGATCATCACCATCCTGGGGCGCAAGCTGACGGCGCGCCATATAGCGCTCGTGTCGAAAGTCATAGCCGAGCAGAACCTCAACATCGACGGCATCCAGCGTCTGACCGGCCGTATGCCGCTTGCCGACCCTGACAAACAGCTGAGGAAATCGTGTGTGGAGTTTTCAGTGCGAGGCAACCCCACTGACCACGCCCAGATGCAGAAACAATTCATGCAGATAGCCTCAAACGAGGAGGTCGACATATCGCTTCAGGAGGATACGATGTATCGCCGCTGCCGCCGTCTGGTGTGCTTCGATATGGACTCCACGCTTATAGGCACCGAGGTTATAGACGAGCTGGCCGAGCGAGCCGGCGTGGGCGACAAGGTGAGAGCCATCACCGAGAGCGCCATGCGCGGAGAGATTGACTTCTGTCAGTCATTTACCGAGCGAGTGGCCCTGCTCAAGGGGCTCGACGAATCGGTGATGCGCGAGATAGCCGAGAATCTGCCCATAACCGAGGGCGTGGACCGCATGATGACAGTGCTCAAGCGAGCCGGCTACAAGACCGCCATTCTCTCGGGCGGATTCACCTATTTCGGCAATTACCTCAAACAGCGGTTCGGCTTTGACTATGTCTATGCCAACGACCTCGAGATTGTTGACGGCAAACTCACCGGCCGCTATCTCGGCGAGATAGTCGACGGACGCCGTAAAGCCGAGCTGCTCAAGCTGATAGCCCAGGTGGAAAACATCAATATCAAACAGACAATAGCCGTGGGCGACGGCGCCAACGACCTGCCGATGCTTGCCACGGCCGGTCTGGGCATAGCCTTCCACGCCAAGCCCAAGGTGAAAGCCACGGCCGGACAGTCACTGTCGACCATCGGACTCGACGGCCTGCTCTACTTCCTCGGATTCAAGGATTCATTCATCTGATTCAGAGCCACTTCTTGCGGTGGAGCCAGTACCACACAAGGGCTGCCAGGCCGAACGACACCATCACGATGAAGCCGAAAGCATTGGCCGCGCCGCCGAACCACACGTCGACGTTCATGCCGTAGAAGCTCGCAATCAGCGTCGGTATCATCAGGATGATCGAGATGCTGGTCATGCGCTTCATTATGTTGTTGACATTGTTGGATATAACCGAGGCGAAGGTGTCCATGGTGCGGCTCAGGATCTCCATGTAGACATTGACCGTGTTGGAGGCCTGGCCGAGCTCGATCTCCACGTCCTCGAGAAGATCGGCGTCGCAGTCGTCGGAAAACACCTTGTTGAGGCGCTCGGTGAGCAGACTGTTGCCCTGGAGCGACGTGTTGAAGTACACGAGCGCTTTCTGGAGCTGCATCATATTTAGCAGCACCTCGTTGCGCACACTCTTCTCAAGCTGGTCCATGTAGGCCGACACACAGTCATTGATCTCCTTGAGATAGTGCAGAAACCAGTAGGCCGACGAATAGATGAGCCTCAGCACGAAGTCAGGCTGATTGTCGATGTTGATGTGGCGTCGGTTATTATGGTCGATGAAGTCGGGGATCATCTCAGTGCATGTGTGGCACACGGTGATGATGAAGTCGCCCTTGGTCATCACGCCGAGCGGCACGGTGGTATAGCGGATCACGTCATCGGCATAATGGTGGGGAATACGCAGGATGGTGAGCAGCCAGCCGTCCTCGTGCTCGAAGCGCGGCCGCTCGTCGATGTCCGACACACTTTCCATAAAGTGATCGGGCACACCGAGATTGCGGAGATACTGACAGTCACCCTCCGACGGACATTCCACATTGACCCAGTAGTGTGGCTGCCACCGGTCCATCTCCACGAATCCCTCGTCATCACATGCGTAGAACCTTATCATCGTAAAAATGCTGCAATATAGATTTAAACGCCGGAGAACCGAAGATAGTTCCACGTCACGTTTGTGGCCGATTGCATTGTTTTCAGAATAATAAGTTGTATATTTCCTCTAAGAAAGTCAAGGCCGTAACTATATTTGTGAGGGAAAAAG
>ERZ836877.3907-NODE-3907-length-16004-cov-3.167722_pt1 | contig 16004 bp, 14 predicted proteins | sample MGYA00519469_ERZ836877 | MGnify/ENA primary metagenome ERZ836877 (study PRJEB31850, sample SAMEA3708809) | human gut metagenome | biome: human gut; feature: human-associated habitat; material: faeces | place: China | collected 2014 ... | reverse complement strand
ATGTTCATCGTGAAGTTCGACAACTACATGAAAGAGGACGGCACCTTCCCCGCCGACACCGCCACATTCTTCAGCAACAAAAAGCTGTGGCGCTTCGACCGCAACGTGCGCATGCGCAACATCAACGGCGACCGCTTCCTCACCCACCAGCTCTTCTGGGACCAGAACCTAAGGAAAATCTACTCTGACTCTTTTATACACATCGAACGCTCAGACCGCATCATCGAGGGCTATGGCTTCGAATCAAATGAAAACATGACCTCCTACAAAGTGATGCGCCCCACGGCAAGCCTCCCCACCGACGGCTTCCGCACAGAGCATCACCCCTCCGACACCACCGGCGGCTGAAACAGGAGTCAGAGCCATCAGAGCCATCAGAGGAATCAACAAAACTATTCTTGCTTGACTTCTAATGCTCTTACTTCTCAATTTTCTCAATTTCTTTATTTCTTAATTTCCCAATTTCTTTTTATCCCCCCTGCTCCATGACCTTCTGGATCATCATCACCATAATATCGCTTCTGTTCTCGGCACTGTTTTCAGGCATCGAGATCGCCTATGTGACATCAGACCGCGTGCGTGTGGAACTCGACATACAGAAAGGAGGCCTGGTAGGACGCCTGCTGAACCTCTTCTATTCACACGCAGACTTCTTCATAACCACAATACTTGTGGGAAACAACATAGTGCTCGTGATCTACGGCATGGGAGCCGCGAAGATGATAGAACCGTGGCTTGAGACCATCTGGCCCAACCAGGCATTCATACTCATTGCGCAGACACTCATTTCCACGGGCATAATTCTCATCACAGGCGAGTTTCTCCCCAAAACCATATTCCGTATCAACCCCAACCGTTCCCTGCGTGTAGTTGCTCCATTTACCGGCTTGCTTTACATGATCCTCTATCCCATATCGCTCTTCACGACATGGCTCTCCAAACTTCTGATGCATATAGCCGGGGTCAAGGACAACAACCCCAAGCTTGGCAACATCTCGCTCGGCGATCTGAACGAATATCTCGAGCAGACCATCGACGAGACCACCGACGAGAAAAAAGAGGTGGAGCACGAAGTGAAGATATTCCACAACGCGCTTGACTTCTCAACCATCCACCTGCGCGACTGCATGACACCGCGCAACGAGATCGTGGCTGTCGACATCGACAACACCACCCGCGAGGAACTCAGCAGGCTTTTCACCGAATCAGGCCGCTCCAAGATCATCGTATACCGCGACGACATCGACAATGTGCTCGGATACATACATGTCAGCGAACTATTCACCCCTGAGCGCGACTGGAAAGAGCACCTCAAGGATGTAGTCTTCGCGCCGGGCACACTCATGGCCAACAAAATGATGCGCCGCCTGCTCGCCGAAAAACGTTCCATAGCGATCATCGTCGACGAGTTCGGAGGCACTTCCGGAATGGTCACACTCGAGGACTTCATGGAAGAGATCTGCGGCGACATTCAGGACGAGCACGACAAAGTGCAGCTCATAGAACGCGAGATCGCTCCCGGCATATACGAATTCTCGGGGCGCGCCGAGACGGAATATATAAACGACACCTACCATCTCGACATACCCGAGGGGGACGAATACCAGACTCTGGCAGGATACATCCTCTATACAACCGGACAGATACCTGAAAAAGGAGCCGTCCTCGAGCTTGACGGGTTCCGTATGGAGATCATCGACAAGTCCGACAATCGTCTCGAACTTATACGTGTGAGCCGCATGCCGGACGCAGAGGCATAAAAAGCATATTCAGACATAAAAAAATCACATTTACAAAGCCCTGAAAGCCAAAGGGAAAGCCAAAACTAATTAAAAAAGTTGCAAAAAAGTTGCAAAAAGATTTGGCGGAATCAAAAAAACGTCCTAACTTTGCAACCGCAAACGAGAGGGAAACCAACCACTCAAGAGAGAGACAAAATGGTTGACCTGACAAAGTTCCCCTCGAGGTTGTCACTAATTTTCTTGGTGCGGTAGTTCAGTCGGTTAGAATATCGGCCTGTCACGCCGGGGGTCGCGAGTTCGAGTCTCGTCCGCACCGCAGGAGAGAGAGGAGAATGACTAATTTAAATCTTCGGATTTGGTTAGTCATTCTTTTTTTATATCCATTCCTCTCCACGCTATCCATCCCGGAACTGTATATTCATTCAAATTCATTCACATTGGTCCCGATTGGCATACATGCTGTTGCATAATTTAAAGTAATTGATTAGATTTGCCATCATTACCTCGAGACCACGCCATATAATTACAAATATTAGTACTATTTCTCGCTAAACCGACAAATTTATCACAAATCCCACAGACAAAACCCGGAAACCGAGACACAGTCCCCCCCAAAAAACATTAAAACATATATTTATGAAGAAAATCTTTACCCTTGCATTATTGCTTACAGCTGCGGCAACCGCTACAAATGCCGGTACACCGAAACAGGTGGCAGCCAAAATAACGCCGGCCACAGGCGGGACTATAACGGCTACAAACTCAGAAGTAATAACCGACACCCCGGAAGGCACGCTCATAGACCCGCTTTATTGCGCGTCTGAAGCATCATATTTCATTTACTCATCGGCATTGGTTACTGTAACCACAAACGGCTACGCGGGCGCTATGGTACGCACAGACGAGGCCATATACATCCGCGACATCATCAGCGAATATAACGCGCCCCAGACATACTGGGTCAAGGGTGATATCGGGGACGACGGCAGTGTGACATTCCGATTCCCCCAGCTCATATACCACAACGAAAGCAATCCTGCCGCCGACCGGTATATTGCCCTGATGACACCCCAGTCAAACGGCACGAGCATTTCACTGAAAGTGGTAGAGGGGAACTGTGATCTCAAAATGAAATGGGATGGCAACCGGCTTGTACAGGCCATGCCTGAATTTGCAGACCCCAAATTAAACCAATACGCAGGCATCGTCGGCGTTATTGACGCGACAGGCGACTTTGTCAGCTATGGCGAGCAGGGTCTTTCCTACAAAGTGGAAGACCTCAAACCGCTTGAAGCCCCCGCCGACATGCAGACTAGCCGATACCTTTTCGATTACAACAACGGCAACAACGAAGCCAAAACCAACGTGATCACAGTAGGAATATCCGGCGACGAGGTCTGGTTCAAGGGCCTCAACACATTCATTCCCGAAGCATGGGTAAAAGGCACCGTCTCCGACGGAACCATATCAATTCCTTCCACCTACACGGGGGTATATGAGGGATATCTCACCTATGTCACCGGCATTTCAGAGGACAACAAGCAACTTGTATCTCCCCTTACCATCAAGCAGAACGGCGACAGGTATACCATCAACGGGAGCCTTTTCATCAGCATCGGCGACGAGACTGTGGACTTCAACAGCAACCGTGTTTTCACAAACGGATTCTTTACCCCATATACCGAAAGCACAAAGACACCGGCCACTCCGGTAATAGATACTTCCGAGGAAGGCACAGAGGCATTCGATGAAAACGAAGGGATGGGAGCGCTGATTTTCACAATGGACGCCGTTGATACCGAAGGTTATCCCCTTGACCAGTCGAAACTGTATTACAACGTGTTCAGCAACGGAAAGCTTTATACCTTCGATAAAGACCTGTATGGCCTTGAGGAGGATATGACAGACATCCCCTACGCATTCCAGGGCGATCTCATCATGTCGATGTACGGGTATTTCTTCGTATTCTTCCTCGAGGATATGGACTCCATCGGCGTAAGAGCCGTGTACAAGGACGGGGATAACACCACCTACTCCGAAATCGCCACCCATCAGTTCCGCGAGGCCGGTATCAGCGCGCCTTCCGTCGCACCTGAGGCTGTTTCCGAAGAATACATCAATCTCAACGGGCAGAAAGTGAGCGAGCCCGCCCAGGGGATCTTCATCAAGCTCACACGTTACGCCGACGGATCAAGCAACGCGGAAAAGACCGTAGTCCGCTAACAGCGGCATACGGCTCCACTTTCGGGGGCAGCCGCATGAAATAATCCAATAAATAGAGCGCAGTTCAATTCTCCAATTTTGAACTGCGCCCTATTTTTTTACATCATACATTGACATGTCAAAAGTTTTGTATACCTTTGCCCCAAACAACATTTTTCCAACAAAACGCCAATTTATGAAGCATTTCTACCTATTACTCCTTGCAATCACAGGCATTCTGCCACACACAAGCGCACAAGCTCCCGACCGGGACACAAGACTTAACGCGCGTAAGTTTACACCGGCCGTCCGCATCCAGCCCAACGGTACCACACAGATAATCACACAGGCGCCCGAGGGCACTACAGGCGAGTATTCCCGTGGAGGAGGAGCCTATTACGCCGTAATGGGAAGCGTACAGACGGCCGCATACGAAGGGGTGGCTACTGAGATAATAGCCGGCACCGACGGCAGTTATTATCTTTACAATCCACTGTCTCAAGCCGACACAGACTCATATCTCCGCCTCGATATGGAGGACGGCAAACTGGTGGCGCATCTCCCGCAGCCGGTACTGCAGGGTATGGTCAATGAAGAAGAGGTGACCTTGTCGCTCTACCGCATGAACTATACCATGCTCGGCAACGACGAAGCCACATATATTCCGGATGCCGAAAACAGTACCATTACATGGACACTAACCGACGGAATATGGCAGATGGAAGGCGGAGCGCAGAACGACATGATACTCGGCCTTGGCGACAGTGACGGCAGATGGTATGGCTACGGGGAATTCAACACATCGTTTACCCCATTCAGCGACACGCCGGTCACACCTCCCGCAGGAATAGAACCGCAAGAATGGTCCTTCACTTACGGCGAGAGCGGCTCGCGGGTACAACTCGCCATGACAGACAGCGAGGTATACATACAAGGTTTTTCAAAAGTATTTCCCGATGCCTGGATCAAGGGTGATATCGATGGCAACACCGTATCTTTCCCATCCGGACAATATCTCGGCATAGAGAGCGCGCAATACCACTACTGCTATTTCCACGGGGCCGACGTGGAGACCGTCTACGACGAGACACTGTGGCGCGATGTGGATAAGTTCACTCCAAATGGAGCCGCACTGTTCACAATGGCAGACGACCGCCTCACTCTCACATCAGACCAGGGCATGATGATAAACACTCTCGGACAACGGATAGTACTCAGCGTGGAGACCTTCGCACGTCCCGAGTTCAAGGCCATCCCAGCAGAAATGTCATTCACTCCCGCAACTCCGGCCATCACCACCTATGAGCCATACGACGAGGATTACGAGATGGGAGCCTTCGAGTTCAACTTCCCTGTGACAAACACCGACGGTCTTGGACTCGACACTTCAAAACTGTTCTACCGCGTATATTTCGACGGCGAGCCATATACATTCACCCCCGGTCTCTACAGCGGTCTGGAGGAAGATATGACACTGGTACCATACGGATTCACCGACGACAATTTCGACTTCATGGGGATGGGTGCAACCCACACATTCTTCATTTATGAGGAGGTGGATGTCGTAGGCGTGCAGACCGTCTACAAAGATGGAGATACTGAATATCCATCTGAGACCGTATATACCGACAACAGCTCCATCGCCGCTCCCGTAATGCCGGATACTGAAAGCGCCGCACGGTTCTTCGACCTTTCGGGACGTCCCGTGCAGCATCCCGGCACGCCCGGCATATACATCAGGATACAGGATGGCAAAGCCACTAAGACGGTTGTCAGATAACAGACTTCAATTTCTCTAATACTTCAAAACCTCAGGGGGTGAGCCGTGATCGAAATTCCGGCTCACCCCCTGCATTGTATCAGGCCCGCAAAGACGCGTCAGACCTTCTGCGCCAGCCACGCGAAAATCTTGCCATAGAGGGCGGCTCTCACCGCCGGGGCGGAGAGTACCAGATCATGCAAGCCGCCATAGACTTTCAGGCAGGTCACATGCGGACCAAGCATGCAACCGTAGCGGCGGATATCGGCGGGATCAAGCACCCCGTCGCCACCGCCATATTTCGCAGCCCTGCTGTCAGAAGCCCCGTATGCCGAGAACATCAGCAGGATAGGCACGCTGATACGCGCCTTGCCGTCGCGCAGCGCTTTCTGCGCCTCGTCAATGGCCCTTATCCATCCGGCCGTGACATCCGGAGACTTTATCAGCTTCCAGTCTGTATTGTAATTCCATTCCCCGTGGTAGCGTTTCAGCAGGCTTTCTGCATATGCCGTCGAATCGCCCTGCCTGATCGGTGTATTCGGGAATATTCCGCCCCACCAGGCCACCAGAGGCACAATCTTCTCCTCCCATCCGAGATTCCAGTCGAGAAACGGACTGTTAAGCACAAGCGCCTTTATATCGGGACGCTTGTTCTTAGCCATGAAATATGCCGAGACAAGGCCTCCGGTCGAATGCCCCATCAGCACCACTTCGCTTATACCGCCGCGTTTTATATCTACAAGCGCCGAATCAAGATCGGGAAAATATTCGTCGAGAGAGCGGCATTCGCATCTCCTCTGCCCCTGCAGAAGCGAGCGCCCGTATTTGCGCAGATCTACGGCATAGAAATCATAGCCGTGGTCCACAAACTCGTTTCCCATCTCCGCCTGAAAAAAATAATCGTTGAAGCCATGCACATACAGCACCGCTTTCGACGGGTGGATCGAATCAGGCGCGAGCTTCCTTATGACCGTGGATACAACCCGTCCGGAATAATCGGTACCCTGCTCCACACGGCGGCACTCGTAGCCGTCGCCGAGCACATCAGGTTCCCATCCCCCTTGTGCCGCCGCCACCAGCGACAGCACGGCGGCCAGTATCGCCGCGAAAAAACGTCTTGCCATCTCTCAGAAATATATTTGTCAAAAATAAAAACCCCTCGGAAGAGGGGTTGGTTTATTGTATCGTAAGATTATCGACACGGAAGCAGGTCGGAGAATTCCTTTCCCGGGGGTACGTGCACGGCATGGAAACCCAGACGGGATGCAGCCTCGCAGTTGGCGGCCGAATCATCGAAAAACACCGTTTCCTCCGGCCGGATGCCGAATTTGCGGCAGCAGAGCGCGAATATCGCGGGATCGGGCTTGCACACACCTGCCTCGAACGATGTCACCACACCGTCGAAATAGGTGTTTATGTCGCCACCCTCCTGCGCGAAGGCGTCCTTTATGCTTGCGTCCCACATCACCGGGTTGGTGTTGGAGATCACATAAAGCTTATGCCCCTCTGCACGCAGCCGGCGCAAAGCCTGCAGGCGGGAGAGCGGTATTCCGGTGATGAAGGCGTTGAAAGCGGCGTCGATCTGGCTGTCGGTCACATCGGCAGGAAGATGCTTGCGCAGCTCGGCGCGGAATTCCTCAGGTGTCACCTTACCCTCCTCGAGAGCCAGGAACACACCTTTCTGCCCGTAGTCGCCCAGATAATCCCCTATATCCCCGAACCCGAGGCGCCTGAACGCATCCACGCAGTCCTGGCGCCGTATGTCGATTATCACTCCACCGAGATCGAAAAGAAAATTCATAAGCACGTGTTATTCTACAGTCCATGTATCGCCGGAGAGGATCACGTCGCGCAGGGCTGTAAATCCCTTGCGGGCGCGCACCTCCTCTACCTGGCGGTTCACCTCCTCATCATATGCGGGCGCCTCCACATCGCGTATCACCCCTAAGGCGAGGGGAAGATCCTTGCCGTCCATCATTGCCAGTTGCTGATGGAGGAAATTGGAGGGTGTGCGGGCGTCGTGCACGAGCACATCGTCCATGGTGTACCCATCCTCCCCTATCGTCACGGCTTTGAGCAGGAAACCGTCGCGCACCAGGCCGCGGTTGTTGTCCTTTCCGAATATCATCTTCTCGCCGTGGCGCAGATGTATGGTACGGTCGGCACGCTTGTCGCGGTCGGTAATCTCAGAATGTATGCCGTTGTTGAATATCATGCAGTTCTGGAGCACCTCCACAACCGAAGCGCCTTTGTGGCGTGCGGCGGCAAGCATCACCTCCTGCGATGTGGCAAGATCCACATCTATCGTGCGGGCGAAGAAATTGCCGCGGGCGCCAAATACCAGTTCCGCCGGGATAAACGGATCCTCCGTAGTGCCGTAAGGCGACGATTTCGACACGAAACCGCGCTCCGATGTCGGGGAATACTGTCCTTTGGTAAGGCCATATATCTTGTTGTTGAGCAGCAGCATGTTGATATCCACATTGCGGCGCACGGCATGGATGAAATGGTTGCCGCCGATCGCCAGGCCGTCGCCGTCGCCCGAGATCTGCCATACGGTCATGCCGGGATTGGCCACCTTGAAGCCTGTGGCCACGGCGGCGGCACGCCCGTGTATGGTATGGAATCCGTAGGTGTTCATATAATACGGCAGGCGCGAGGAGCATCCGATGCCTGAAATGACTGCCGTCTGCTGTGGAGGCACGCCTAAGGCTGCCATTGCCTTATGTAACGAATTGAGGACCGCGTGGTCACCACAACCGGCGCACCAGCGCACAGGCTGGTCGCTTTTGAAATCCTGAAAAGTCATATCAAACCTGTTACTTTGCGATTTTTTCTTTTACCTGATCTACAATCTCGGATACCATGAAGGGCTGTCCCTCGATCTTGTTGATGCGCTCTATGCGCACGTCGGGGAAACGGCACTGGAGGTAATCGGCGAACTGGCCGGTATTCAGTTCAGCCACAATGACGCGCTTGTAGCGCCTCAGTATCTCGCCGGTGTTCGCCGGGAGCGGCTGTATGTAGCGGAACTGGGCGAGAGCCACAGCATGCCCCTCGCGGTTCAGCTCCTCGGCTGCGGTATAGAGATGACCGAATGTGCCTCCCCATCCCACAAGCAGCGTCTCAGCCTCGGGAGAGTCGCAGAGCACCTCCTGCAGGGGTATGTCGAGAGCCACACGCTCCACCTTCTCACGGCGTGTCTCTATCATTTTGGCATGATTCGAAGGACTGTTGGAGATAGCTCCTGTATTGAAATCCTTTTCCAGACCGCCGATGCGGTGTGTCAGACCGTCTTCCGTGCCGGGAAGCGACCAGTAGCGCGCCAGGGTTGCCTCGTCGCGCATATAGGGTTGCCATCCGTCGCGCTTGTCGGCGGGAATAACGGGCACCTTTATCTCAGGATATTCGTCGGCCTCGGGGATACGCCATGCCGACGAACCGTTGCCGATAAACGCATCGGTAAGCAGGATCACGGGGGTCATATGCTCAATGGCGATACGCGACGCCTCGAAAGCCATGTCGAAGCACATGGTGGGAGAGGTGGCGGCCACCACTACGAGCGGGCTCTCGCCGTTGCGGCCGAAGAGCGCCTGGTTGAGGTCTGTCTGCTCGGTCTTGGTCGGGAGACCGGTAGAGGGACCGCCGCGTTGCACGTCGATTACCACCAGCGGGAGCTCGGCCATCACGGCAAGGCCGATGGCCTCACCTTTCAGGGCCAGACCGGGACCGGAAGTGGAGGTCACGCCGAGTGAGCCTGCGAAGGAGGCGCCTATGGCAGAGCATACGCCGGCTATCTCATCCTCCATCTGGCACGCCTTCACGCCGAGGTCGCGGCGCTTGGCAAGCTCGTGGAGGATATCGGTGGCGGGAGTGATAGGATAGCTTCCCAGGAACAGCGGACGGCCTGATTTCTCGGAGGCCATTATAAGCCCCCAGGCTGTAGCCTCGTTCCCCTTGATGTCGGTATAGGTGCCGGGGCGTATCTCGTCGGTAGCGATGCTGTATGTCGACACCGAGGCATGTATGTTGTGGCCGTAGTCAAAGCCCGCGCGAAGCACCTTGGAGTTGGCCTCGTAGACCGCCGGTTTTCTGGCGAATTTTTCGCGGAGCATGCGGTCGGCGTTCTCGAGCGGACGGTCAAAAAGCCAGCAGAGCAGACCGAGTGTGAATATATTGCGGCATTTGAGCACCGATTTGATATCCATGCCGGAGTCGGCCAGCGCGGCTTTGGTCATTGAGGTGACAGGCACCTCCACCACCTGCGCCGTAATGCCAAGCTCCCTGATCGGATCGTCAGTCTCGAACTTGGCCTTCTTCAGGCCGTCCTCTTTGAAGGAATCAACATCTATGATGATTACACCCCCTTGATTCAAAAACTTGTAGCTCTGCTTGAGTGCCGCCGGATTCATGGCGACGAGCACATCGCAGCGGTCGCCGGGAGTATGCACTCCGGAGCCTACGCTTACCTGGAAACCGCTCACGCCTCCAAGCGACCCTTGCGGGGCACGGATTTCAGCGGGATAGTCAGGAAAAGTGGAAACGGAGTTGCCCAGTCCGGCAGATACGTTGGTGAAAATATTTCCGGCAAGCTGCATGCCGTCGCCGGAGTCACCAGAAAAGCGCACAGCTACTTTCTGAAGCTCGCGCACGCGTGTAGTGTTAGGACTTGTGTTATCCATGACAGGAAAAAATGTTACTTGTCAAGTAAGTATTATTCGCCCTGCAGGTATAGATTTGCTTGGCTGTGGCAAAGATAATAAAAAACTTTTTGAAGCTGCAATAAACATCGAAAAATCCACGTGATTTCAATCATTCTTCCATCTCCCGCTTAATAATACGCGCTTCCATAGCAAGTTACAATCCGCAACCTCCCGCACCCCCGGCCCGCGGCCACCAGCAGCAAACCATAGAGAACACTCATGCTTATACGGAAAGGAGGAATTGGGGAAATACATTGTTGTTTTCCGGGATAACAACAGAAAATACAAGACAGACGTGACCGGCACGACTTACAAACCACTGAAAAAGGTCATAATCTCATCATCCGCCGCCTGATAGGGATTGCCAATGAGGTACATCAAGACAGATTTCATCAGCTTCATCTCCGCGACATCTTCCATGGACTTGAAAAGCCGTTTGAAACGTATATCCTTATTAGACATCACATTCTTGGTCTGAGCTGTAAACTCTTTCAAGACAGACGAGAGTCCGTAATCCGCCATATCTACTTGCGCGCCTTCCGCACATGACAGGATAAAGCCATCGACCGCAGGATAAACAAGGATTATAAAATGCGGGCGCACCGGATGGCGAAACAGTTTGAGATGTTTGCTTGAGGCAATTTCCCGAAATTCATTCAGATACCCGGGACGTCTTTTATCCGCATCGATTATGCCTACTGCAAAACGATCCGAAAATTTTTCCTGCATTACTTTGGCTACTTGGTTACAGCCTTTCTGATGATTGCACCCACCGGAACAAACCAATGTTTCCACAAGGTTTGTGTCAACGTAACATTCCGGTATTATAAAATCAGCACGTTGATTCATTTGCCAAGATACGCTTCAAGGTTATAAAACATATCCATGCCATTATCATAGGCTTCCTGAAGCTGCTTATCAGTAAGACGCTTTATAGTTGTCTCGTTGTTTTCCATATCGACAACATATACAGCCAGATCATCGCCCGCACTTTCAAGCAACGAACTCATTACATACGGACTATGCGTTGTGATAAAAAACTGGTTACTGTCAGCGGAAATAATATCGTTGACGACATTTGAGATATACGGAGGGAATGTATGGGCCTCAGGCTCCTCGAAACATATTACCTTGTTTGTATTACTCTCTATTGCCGCTTTATAGAAAATCAACCGTTGTAACGAATCGGCAAGTGAACTGAACGGTACAAGAAACATATCCAGACCGTTTTCCCTCATAGCCTTTATCTCCTGCGAACCGGCGTCAAACATCATCTTCAGTCCGTAGGCGTGGAACAATTCCACAAGTCCGGACTTCAGAGCGGGCAGATTTGCTACGGTTTCCATAAGATTTGCTCCCGCCGGGGGCAATAGGAAACCTGCATTCGATGACTCCGGTATAAACTGTTTTGGAAAAAAGTATGCAAGTATGCGCGGCAATATGGCCGGCTCTTTTTTCGTGGATAAAGTCAACGATGGCAAAAACGAATATCTGGAGACTTCGTCATGCACAGAAATATCAACGGACAATCCGTTGTTTGCGCTACGGCTGACATTTACCGAATTGTTATCTGCCAATACCTCTACCGGTGATGTCGATACTCCGTTGTGGAAGAGGTCGGCCGTGTTTTCTATACGCACAAGGTTTTTAAGAGATTTGTTTGATGTATTCACCATATACGGCACATCAAACAGGGCAAGAGCTTCCAAAATATTGCTTTTGCCGACGTTAGGTCTGCCAATCAGCACATTAATGCGCCGACAACCGGAGAGAGTCACCGATTTCACAGACTTGAAATTCTTGATTACCAAGTCGTTTATGTTACCTTGTGCTGATTTATCCATAATTTGCAAATTTACAAATTATTTTGGTTCGGCAATGACAGCCATCAGTTATTTTTCATGTGGCGGGGAGGTGCGGGATCAGGGGTTTTCGTAGTTGTCGAGGGCGGCACGCAACTCGGTCACCACCATCGTTTTCAGCTCAGGGGGGGAAATGACAGTGATGCGGGGGCCGTGGCTGAGTATCTCGGCCACGAAATCGGGGGTGATGCGCAGGCGGTAAGTGAAATATGAGTATTGGTCAGAGACCATTTCCTGCTGCGAGGGATGGAGTGGAAGCGCCCTGAAATATTTGGCTTGCCGCAGATCCACTTTGAGTTTCACTGTGCGGGGCTTGCTTTCCGTGACCATTACACCGAAAGAATCGCGGAAATAATCGGCAGGATCCAGATCAGCAGGGGGAAGGAAGGTGTTCGACGTTATCAGAAGGTTGCTCATGCGGTCGAGCGAGTAGGTCTTCACTTTCCCGTCGCGGGTATTGCGTCCCGTCACATACCACAGCTGCCTGTGGATGCGCAGGAAATAAGGCTCAACCACCACATCGCGCGACGGCTGGGAACGGGTATAGGGATGATAGTCGAATTTTATAGACCTGTTTACCTTTATAGCCTCTATGACGGGGGCGAGAAACTCGCGTGCCGAGGGCACCGACTCCAGAAGTATGCGCGACGCCACCTCACGCGATCCCTGCAGCACATTGCTTGTGGCCGAGGAGTCGAGGAGCCAGTCGGTGATCTTGTCTTTCGACCGTTCCCTGAGGTAATAGTCGTATGTGCCGGGGTCGCACTCTATCGAAATGGAGAAGAGTTTCTCTATGGCCCTGCGGTAATTGAAAAAAGTGCGCCTCGGGATCTCTGGCTCACCGTCGCTGTAAGGTGAACGCGCCCAGCACTCGTTAAGCTCCCTGCGGGAGATTTTCCCGTAGCGCCTGATGGTGTCGATAATCCATATGTAACGGTTGAGCAGGTCTTTTGCCATCTGTAGAAGCGCTACGCGCGGAAACAGGAATTGAGAAAATAAGAAATTGAGAAATTTAGAAATTTAGAAAAAAGCAGGGGATGCCGAAGTATTCTTGCTTGACTTCTAATGCTCTTGCTTCTTACTGCTATTTATTTAACTTCCCCTATAGCGCGAACTATGGAAAGCGACTGCTCGGGATCGTTGGTGATAATCTGGATGCGGGCACTGAGCACTTCGGCCGGAAGGTTGGAGGGATCGGTGGTGACGGTGATTGTAGCCGATTTTCCCTTCTTTACCTTACCTTCAGAGGGGGTTACCTTCACACCGGCGTCGGTTGTATATATGCGGCGCAGCATGAGATCGCTCTTCCCGCGGTTGGTGATGGTGAAAGTGCGGCTCACGGCATCGCCGTCGCGCGACAGACGTCCGAAATCCACACGCTCGGTATCTATTTCCACCACCGGGGCATTCTGGCGCTGTCCGGGGGTAAGCGCGGAAAAGTCCTCCTCGAGTATCGCCGACAGATCCACCTTCAGCGGTGTCTCGCCGGGAGCCGCGATATAAGCGGAATCGGTGACTATGCCGTAGGGCGACGACGCGACTGGGGTTAGTACGAGAGAATATACCACCTGCTCGCCGGGAGCGATCGCCTGTTCCGAGCTTGCTATGCGCAGATAAGCCGGCACACCACTCCACTCGGGGGTGACAGGCTCGGTGGATGCATTGTAGACCTCCACGAAGGCCGACTTGGCTTTCCCCCTGAGCACGGTGCCGAAAGGCACCTGCTGGGTGCGCAGACGCAATGGGCCGGCCTCCACGGGATAACGCGACATAAGGGTGCTTTCCGAACCGATCACCACGCCGTTTATGGTCAGTGTCTTGCGTTCGGTGCCGTCATCGCCCGCCAGATCCACCATCAGTGTCTTGGTGAAGCGGCCTGGACGTCCCGCAGGGTTGAATGTCACGGTCACAGTACCGGTCTCGCCCGAGGCAACCGGCTGTTTCGTATACGACGGCGAGGTGCAGCCGCAGGAGGCACGCACCGCACGCACACTCACCGGCTGCGTCCCCTTGTTGACGAAATCAAACGTGCATGTCACCTTGCCGTTCTCCTCCTTGAAGGCGCCGAAATCATGTTCGGTCTGCGACCACTCCACTGCCGCAAAAGCCGACAGCCCCGTAATCAAGGCTGCAAAAAACGCTGCGAGTCTCATTTATCTTTCTTGGGAATTACAACCCCCTTTATTTTAAGTTTTACCGACTTCTGTTTCTTTGCGTTCGTCTTTACCGTGACAGTCTTGACGAACTCACCGGGCCGTCCCGCAGGCACATATGTCACCTTTATCTTGTCGGTCTTGCCGGGTGCCACAGGTTTCTTGGGATAAGTGGGGCGGGTGCAGCCGCACGACGCGCTTGCGTTCACTATCATCAGCGGTGCGTCGCCGGTGTTGGTGAACTTGAATTCATGCGACACATTGCCTCCATCCTCGGCAATGGTGCCGAAGTCATAGGAGGTCTCATCGAAAGTTATGGCAGGCTCCTGCGCGAGTGCCGGCAGGGCTGCGGAAAGAAGCGCTATGGCTAAAGCTATTTTTTTCATCTTCGGAAATATCATATATTATATATGACCGTCAAACGCATCATTAGTTTACGTCATTCCCGTTTTTTTTGCCTTTCCCGGCCAGCATGCCGCACGCGGCGAGGATATCCTCACCTCTGGAGGCACGTATGGTGGCTGTTATGCCACGCGCGTTGAGCATGTCGCGGAACTGCTCCATACGCTCCGGTTCCGACGAGCGAAGCTCGCTCCCGGGAATGGCATGGAAACGGATCAGGTTCACGCGGCAGTCAAGTCCCGAGAGACGCGATGCAAGTTCCATGCAGTGGCGTCGATCGTCGTTGAGGCCGCCGAACATGATATACTCGAACGACAGGCGTCTCTGGTGGGAGAAATCATATGTGCGCAGCAGGTCTATCACCTCGCGTATAGGATAGGCACGCTCCACAGGCATCAGCGACTCCCTCTCGGCGGGATATGGAGAGTGTATCGAAATGGCCACATGCACTTTAGTCTCGTCAAGCAGGCGGCGAAGCTCGCGCAGTTTGCCGATGGAGCTGACGGTTATGCGTTTCGGGCTCCATGCCAGTCCCCATTTGGCGGTAAGGATCTCTATGGCACGCAGCACCGCTTCGAGATTGTCGAGCGGTTCCCCCATCCCCATGAACACGATGTTGGTAAGTTCCGCGCTTTCCGGCACAGACAGCACCTGATTGATTATCGCGGCCGGGGTAAGCGATCCGTGGAATCCCTGCTTTCCGGTCATACAGAAAGAACAGTTCATCTTGCATCCGGCCTGTGAAGACACGCATATAGTCACGCGGTCTTTGTCGGGGATGCATACAGCCTCCACATCGCGGCCGCCCTCTCCTGTAAAGAGATATTTTGCAGTGCCGTCGACACTCCTCACAGCCGCCAGAGGTGCCTCTCGTCCCACGACATACCCCTCCTGCGCCAGACGTTGGCGTGCGGCTTTCGAGAGATCGGTCATAGCCTCTATGTCGGTGACACGCTTCTCATACAGCCACCGCGCCATCTGTTTGGCCGCGAAAGCAGGCATACCGCACTCGGCGGCTACCTCCCGCAGCTCCTCCAGATTCTTTCCTATCAATGCCTTCTTCTCCATAACTGCTTGCAAAGTTAGCAAATTTTGGCAGATGAGCACTCCCGGGATCCATAAACACCACGGCTCTTTCATTTAAGATTGTCTTGCACTTGGGGGAATATTGTTATTTTATA
>ERZ836877.3900-NODE-3900-length-16013-cov-2.891026_pt1 | contig 16013 bp, 10 predicted proteins | sample MGYA00519469_ERZ836877 | MGnify/ENA primary metagenome ERZ836877 (study PRJEB31850, sample SAMEA3708809) | human gut metagenome | biome: human gut; feature: human-associated habitat; material: faeces | place: China | collected 2014 ... | reverse complement strand
GGGCCGCGATGGTGTAGGCCACGTCCTCGATGAGGGAGGGCTGCACGTAGACGCGCTCGGCGGCATTGCACACCTGACCGGTGTTGATGACACGCGAGGCGACGACGTAATCGACCGTCTCGTCAAGCTTGCAATCGTTCATGACGATGACCGGCGCCTTGCCGCCCAGCTCGAGCGAGACCTTGGTGACGTTATCGGCAGCGGCCTTCATGATCTTCTTGCCGACCTCCGTCGAACCGGTGATGGTGACGATGGAGATCTTGGGATTGGAGGCAAGCGCGTTGCCCGTGAGCGCGCCCGATCCGGTGATGACGTTGATGACGCCCTTGGGAAGGGACGACTTCTCGACGATCTTGGCGAACTCGTATGCGCCGTTGGGACAATCCGATGATGCCTTGAGCACGACGGTGCAGCCGGCGATGAGCGCCGGGGCGACCTTGCGGCCGATGAGGAACAGCGGGAAGTTCCACGGCATGATCTGGCCGGCTACGCCGATGGGCATCTTGTAGAGGAAGATGTTCTCGTTGGGGCGGTCCGACGGGATGATTTGGCCCTTGAGATGACGTGCCTGGGCAGCCATGTACTGCACGTAGGCAGGCAGCCAGCCGGCCTCGTCCATGGCCTGCGCGAGCGGCTTGCCCATCTCTTCGGACGTGGTGCGGGCCAAAAGCTCCTGGTTTTCCTTGAGCAGCTCGACGAGCTCCATTAGATAGTTGGCGCGCTCGATGGCGGGAACCTTCTCCCATGACTTCTGGGCCTCGTAGGCGGCATCGACTGCCGCCTCGACATCGGCTTCCGTCGCCATGGGGAAACGCGAGATTACCTCCTCGGTTGCCGGATTGACGTTATCGCGCATCTCGCGATCACCGTTGTCGAGGAACTCGCCGTTGATGAAAAGCTGGACTTCTTTCATTCAAATCCTCCTTTGACTTGAATGTAGGTGCGCATGCACCTGTTTCACGAAGGCGACCCCCGCTTGGAAGCCGCTTAATCTTGAAGGTGATTATACTCTCGTCCGAAGTATCCACGGAGATGAAATGCGGTATGCACCGAAAGCACATGTCTAAAGCAACATGGATATAGCAATGACTTACGACATGCACACCCCTCCATGATTTGCAATGACATTTCCAGCCAATCGTTCCGAATTCCCCGTCCTGGGCATATCAAAGTAGTAGTATGTGTGACCGTAGACACAAATGGCACAAGCGGAGGTCATCATGACCGTGTTCCATCGCATTACCGAGGGTAAGCTCGGATCCCATGAGGGATGCGTCATCGAGGATGAGGTCTCCCAGGAATTCCTCGACCGCATTCCGGGTGGCCTGTTCCGGTATCGCGCCGATGATGACGGCACCATCGACTACGTAAGCCATGACGTCTTGAACATGTTCGGCTGCAAAACCTACGACGAGTTCTGCGCCATCACGGGCAACACCTTCCCCGGTATGGTCCACCCCGACGATCGCGAACGCGTCTTGGCCGAGATCGCCGCCCAAATCAAGGTCGGTAACACCGACGCCGTCACATACCGCCTCAATCGTCCCGACCTCACGGAGCTCTGGGTAGACGACCGCGGACGCTACGTCGTCGACGAAGACGGTACCGCCTGGTTTTACGTCACCATCATCGACATCTCCGAAAAGATGAGAAACCAGCGTCAACTCGAGCGCGCCGAGGAGCGCGTCGATATGCTGACCATGCTCTCTCGTGACGTTGTGTTCGATATCGATTGCCAGGGCCAAGCCGGCGAGCTCTTCGGCGATTTCGAAACGCGCTTCGGACGTCCTCCCCTCTCGAGTGACCTCATCCTGCGCAAGCGCTGCGACAAGGATTGCAACGTCGACCTCGAGATACACGACATCGATTCCCTACGTGAGGTAGTCGAGAAGGGCGACTTCATCGACATCGAAACGTCGTTGCCCGATGCCGAGGGAAACCCCATCTGGTGCCGCTACCAATCCTTCGTGATCTTCGATGACGATACCGGTCTGCCCGTACGCCACGTCGGACGCCTGCTCGACACGCATGCGATGGTCATGCGCGAGGCATCCTTGCGCAAGATGGCCGAGCTTGATGGCCTCACGGGCATATACAATCGCAATGCGGCAATGGTTCGCATCGAACAGGCCCTGGTCAGCGAGGAATGCCAGGATGGTTGTTGTCTCTTCCTCATCGACGCGGATGACTTCAAGCAGGTCAATGATCGCTTCGGCCATCCCGAGGGTGACCGTGTGCTGAAGGAGATAGCGCGCTTCCTGCGTCGCAGCATGCGCAAGGACGATATCATCGCCCGCCTCGGTGGTGACGAATTCGCCATCTTTGCCGCCGGTCTGGGCAACGACCCCGCTCTGAGCCGCGTGCTCGGTCAGCTTTCGGCGGGTCTCTACGCAAAACGCGAGCGTCCTGCCGACATGCCCGATGGGCTGAACCCCTCCATCACCATCGGAGCAGCTGCGACCACGCGTTTTCCCGTCACTTTCGACGAACTCTACCAGATTGCCGATGAAGCCCTCTACGTTGCCAAGCGCGCCGGCAAATCACGTGCCACGTTGCGCAGGCTTGACTGAGGGCGGCGGCACGCAGCGATTAGCTGCTACCAATCCAAAGACTCCAGAGGCAGACGCAGGGTAAAGGTGCTTCCCGCACCTAGGACGCTCTCGACCTCTATGTCCCCACCATGATAAAGGGCGGCGTGCTTCACGATGGCAAGGCCGAGACCCGTGCCTCCCGTCTCCTTCGAACGGCTCTTTTCGGTACGGTAGAACCGCTCGAAGATCTTCTCGCGATCCTGCTCCGAGATGCCGATACCGTCATCGCTCACGCGCACGGCAATGCACGGTTCCGCAGACACTTCTTCAATCTCGACGCGCACGTTGACCGTACCCCCATCATCCGAATAGCGAATGCCGTTTTCCACGAGATTCGAAACCGCCTGCTCGAGAAGCGCCTCGTTGCCCAGCGTATGCAAGCCGGCGCCAGAAAACCCAAGCTCGATGCCATGCTCGCGTGCAAGGGGACGCAGACGCTCGCATGTACGCTGTACGAGTTCGAGCATGTCGACGGGAACCCGTTCGGCGCTCGCAAACGACGACTCGTCAAGGCGCGAGAGCGTGAGGACGTCGTTGATGAGCGCCCTCAGGCGCTGTGATTCGAGGTAGATGCGTCGTCCAAATTCCCCTATGTCATCGGGATCGACCAATCCACTGGCAATCATTTCGGCCGATCCGGAAATGACCTGCAACGGTGTCTTCATCTCGTGCGAAACGTTCGCGGAAAACTCGCGACGCAAACCATCCGCTTCCTTCAGTTCCTCGTTCTGTCGCCTGAGCTGTTCCTTTTGCTCGTCGATGCGCAGCAGGAGCGGACGCATCTCCTCGTAGGCATCCCCGGAGAGCGGATCGTGCACGTCAAGCTCGTCGAGCGGACGCATGATACGCGAGGTAAGGAAACGCGAGAGCATGATGACGAGAATCACGGCGATGACGAGCACGACCCCGACGGGCAGGGCCATCGAGCCGAGGAAGGCCGGCAAGGAGAGGCGCTCCTCGCTTACGCGCACGAAGTAGCCGTCGGAGAGACGCTCGGCAACATAGACGGTATCCCTGTTCAAGGTATCCGAATGGCGCACCAGCACCCCCTCGCCAGCGTGCTCGGCAGCGAGCATCTCCGGACGCTCGAAGTGGTTTTCGAGAGCGCCGTCCCTGACAGCGGTATCGAAGATGACGTCGCCGGCAGGATCGATGAGCGTGAATCGCTCGGGACCGGCGAACTGTTGCTCGAGCACGCCGACACGTGCATCGGCGGGATATTCCTCAAGCCCCTGGGCGCACGATCGTGCTTGCTCGACGAGCAGGTCTTCCGAACGCTCCTCCTCGGAAAAGTACGCAACCGTCACCAGGGCGATAGCCGTCGCAAGAACGGCGACGAGCGTGAAGACGAGCACCGTCGCCAGGATGCTATGCGAGAGACTACGCACGTGACGTGCGGAAACGGCGTCGTTCATGCTTCGTCCTCAAGACGCAGACGGTAACCGATACCACGAACGGTCTCGAGCGCGGAACTCGAGCCAGGATCGGCCTGCTCGAGTTTCTGGCGCAGGGTCTGCATGTGGACGTCTACCGTACGCGTCACGCCGACAAACTCCGAACCCCATACTTCCTCGAAGAGCTGGGCCCGCGAAAGGGCGTGACCCGGGTTCTCCATGAGCACCCTGAGGAGTTCGAACTCCTTGAACGTGAGGTCAACCGGTCTTCCTCCCACCTCGACCCGTCGGGCGTGGGGGTCAAGCACGATGGAATCGTAGACGAGGTTTCCTCCTCGCACGGTAACGGGCGCACGCCGGGCACGTCGCAAGAGCGCGTTAGCACGCGAGATGAGCTCCATCATCGAGAATGGTTTCGCGAGGTAGTCGTCAGCCCCGGCGTCAAGTCCGCTAATCGTGTCGAACTCGGTGCCCTTGGCCGTGAGCATGATCACGGGGACGTCGCAAAGTCGCGTGTCGGCACGCAGGCGAGCGAGTATACCCAGGCCATCGGTGCCCGGCAACATGATGTCAAGAAGCACGAGGGCGGGAACGTCATCAGCGCATGCCGCGAAAAACGCGTCGGCGTCGGGAAAGCCCCTCCCCTCGAAGCCGGCCTGCCGAAGCGCATAGAGCGTGAGATCGCGAATGTTCTCGTCATCTTCGACATAGAAAACGAGTGCGGCGGACTCCCGTGTCGTCATGCATGTTCCCTTCGCGCCATCAAGTACCCGTCAATTCTACCTCAGCGCGTTCATGCCATGGAACACTCCCCGGAACCAAGAGATCCAGACGAGGCGGCGATGTCATGCGGATGCGCCGGGCGCTCGGGCAATATCAGCATGACGAGCTTCATCATGAGCGAGACGAGCGGGAGCCAGATGAGCGTCATCACGACGTTGAAGCAGGTATGCGCGTTGGCAATCTGCCGCGCGATGATCTCGACCCCCTCCCCTGCGGGAGGAATGGCCGCCACGACAATCGCAAAGGGGCCGGTCAGACCGACGAAGAGCAGGCAGCCCGACAGGTTGAAGATGCAATGCGCCAAGGCGACGCGCTTGGCATCCCGCGACTGGCCGATGGAGGCGAGAAGCGCCGTGACGGTTGTCCCCAGGTTGTCTCCAAGCAGGATGGGGATGGCGCCCTCGAGACCGAGAACGCTCGCTCCATCAGCACCCGGTTGGGCGGCGAAGTTCTGCAGGACGGCGATGGTTGCGCTCGAGCTCTGCACGACGAGCGTCATCACCGTGCCCACGAGGACTCCGAGAACGGGCACACCCGCGACCTGGGCGATCATCTCCGTGAAGACGGGGCTCTCGGCCAGGGGCTTCATGACCGACCCCATGGTCTCTATACCGACGAAGAGCAGGCCAAAGCCGAATATTGCCCGCCCCGACAACTTCACGCGCTCGCCTCTGGCAAGCGTCATGACGAGGAAACCCACCGCGACGAACAACAAGATGTAGTCCGAGAGCTTGAACGCGATAATCTGCGCCGTGATAGTCGTCCCGATGTTCGCGCCCATGACGATGGGAATCGCCTGCCGAAGGCTCATGATCCTCGCGCTCACGAATCCGATGACCATGACCGTCGTCGCGCTCGAACTCTGCAGCACGGCGGTGGCAAGCGCGCCGGCCAGAACACCCATGACCGGATTCTTCGTCACGGCGGCAAGGATAGAGCGCATCCTCTCGCCTGCCGCTTCCTGCAGGCTGCCACTCATCGTGTTCATGCCGTACAGAAAGATTGCCAGACCTCCTGCAAGTCCCAAGACGACCTTCATGATTTCGTTGACGTCCACCTTCGTCCCTCTCCTCCAACATCTACTGCAAGGAGAAGTCTACGGAGGCAATGTACGGGCGGCGTAAGGGGAAGGTAAAGTCTCTGTAAAGTCATTGCTTCCCATACCGGTAAACAAAATGATGCCCGCGTCGGGCATACCCCCCTGGGTGAAAAGGGCGCTCGCTTACACGAAAAGCTCTCGACCCTGGCGGCTGGATGAAGGATAATGTCTGGAATGGTACCCCACCACCTGAAAGGCTGGGTCACAGCATATGAAGAGCATCGACAAGTCACTTAATATCAGGCGCAACAGAATCCTTGCCGCATGCGCGGCAATCGTCATCGTGATCGCCGCCCTCCTGATGTTCATGAACGTCAACACGGAGCGCATCACGCAGCAAAACGCCGACTATCTCGAGGGCACGACCGAGCAGACCTCCCGGCGTGTCAATGACTTGCTCAATAATGGTCTGGCCACGGTCGAAACGGCAGCCAAGGTATACGGGCAGACCCTGACCAGCCCCAGCGTCGACCCGGACACGGCGGTCCAGATGATTAACTCGACCCAGTTCAACTACACCTTCCTCATCACCGCCGATGGCATAGGTCATAACATCGACGGCCGCACCGAAGAAGTGAAGGACAAGGAGTACTACATCAAGGGCATGCAGGGCGAGAGCGGCATCTGCGCCGTCGAGAACGCCGCCTTCAACGAGCATCGCATCATCGCTTTCTACGCTCCCATCCTCTACCAGGGAACGCCCGTCGCCGTCTTTGCCTGCGTCTACAACGAGGCAACGATGGCGCAGTACATGAGCACGAGCTTCTTCGGCGTCGAGACCGCCACCTACCTCTGCGACCGCAACGGCAATGTCTTGGCGAAGTCGAGCGTGAACGATGAGGTCGACTACTCGGTACTCGACTCGAAGCTCAGCGATTCGCTCAAGGACATCACCCCCGAAGAACTCGCTCAATCCCTTGCCCTGAGCTCCTCTTTCAACTTCAGCTACAACGCCTCATCCGGCGAGGGTAGCGTGTATGTCGCCCAACTCGCCTCTTCGGATTGGATGATCCTGCGCATCTTCCCCGAATCCGTCACGGCAAAGATGGTTTCTTCAGCCAACGCGGCGGGCATCATCCTCGTTGCGGGCGTCGTTGTCGCCTGCTTGCTCTTTATCGTCGTGCTCGTGTTCCAATCGCGCAAGCAGAAGGATCGCCTGCTGCTTGAGCGTCAGGAGGCAACGCGCATCATCGATGCCTCCACCAACCTGTTCAGCCGCCTGCTCGCCATCGACCTCGTAAACGACAGCTACGAGTACCTCAAGCGCGAGGGGCTGGATGACTCCCTCCCCACGGACGGCAAGTTCAGCGATTTGCGCTCGTACTGGAAACGCGTGGCAAGCGACAGCGACATCGAGCGCCTCTGCGAGTTGGAAGACATCGAGACGCTGCGAGAACGCCTGCAGCCGGGTGTCCCCTACCTCCAGTGCGAATACCGTGTCATGCGAGGCGACGAGGAACGTTGGCTGCAGGTCTCCACGCTTTGCATCGCCCGTGACGCTCACGCGCTGCCCACGGACATACTCGTCACCATCCAGGACGTCACGGAGCAAAAGGCAGCCGAGCTCGCATCACGTCAGGCCCTCGAGGATGCGTTCCAAGCCGCCGAGCACGCTTCGCAGGCCAAGAGCGACTTCCTCAACTCCATGAGCCATGACATCCGCACGCCCATGAACTCCATCATGGGCCTCACGGCCATCGCAAGCATGCACGCCGACGACCCCGAGCGCGTAAGCGAGTGCCTCACCAACATCTCCTCTGCGAGCCATCACCTGCTCGGCCTCATCAACGAGGTCCTCGACATGGCCAAGATCGAATCGGGCTCCATCGGGCTCACGGACGAGGAGTTCGAACTCTCCGACTCCATCGAGAAACTTCTGGCCATCGTGAACCCCCAGATCGTCGCCAAGAACCTCGACCTGCGCGTCGACGTCGTCGACATCAAACACGAGCACGTCATCGGCGACCTCACGCGCCTGCAGCAGGTCTTCGTGAACATCATGGGCAACGCAATCAAGTTCACACCCGAAGGTGGCAGCATCTACATGCGCATTTCCGAGCTGCCAAGCCGCGTCCACGACAGTGGCTGCTACGAGTTCGTCTTTTCGGATACGGGCTGTGGCATGAGCAAGGAGTTCATGGAGACCATCTTCGAGCCCTTCACGCGCGCCAATGATTCGCGCACCACCGGTATCGAGGGCACGGGTCTGGGCATGGCGATCGTCAAGAGCGTCGTCAGTCTGATGAACGGCACGGTCGACGTCGACTCCGAGCTTGGGAAGGGCACCACGTTCACCGTGACGGTGCATCTCAAGCTCCGCGATGGCGCGGCGGTCGATCTCAGCGACCTCAAGGACATCAGAGTGCTCGTGGTCGATGACGACGACATCGCCTGCGAGGGAGCCTGCGCCCTGCTCGAGGATATCGGCATGCGCGCAAACTACGAGATGTCCGGCCCGGCGGGCGTGCAGGCCGTGATCGATGCCGACGCATCGGACGATCCCTTCAAGGCCGTCATCCTCGATTGGCGCATGCCCGGCATGAGCGGCCTCGAGGTCGCCAAGGCGATTCGTGAGAGGGTCAAGCAGGCGCCCCCCATCATCATTCTCTCCGGCTACGACTGGTCGATGATCGAGCAGGAGGCGCGCGAGATAGGCATCGACGCCTTCATTTCCAAACCCTTGTTCCGCTCGCGCCTCATCCAGGTGATGAAGGAGCTCCTCAGTGGCGAGGTTGCCGAGGGAGTCGATCCCAAGGCAATGCTCGAGGAATGTGCCTTCGACGGATACCGCGTGCTTCTGACCGAGGACAACGTCATGGCGACGGCCATCGGGCAGGAGATAATCGGTCTCACCGGTGCAGAGGTCGAGCATGCCGAGAACGGCCAGGTGGCGGTCAACATGCTACTCGAGCACGAGCCGGGCTACTACGACTTCGTGTTCATGGATATCCAGATGCCGGTCATGAACGGCTACGAGGCGACAACGGCTATCCGCGCGGCGGCGATCGACAGGCCGGACCTTGCGCAAATCCCCATCATCGCGCTTTCGGCCGACGCCTTTGCCGAAGATGTCAAGCACGCGCATTCGGTGGGCATGAACGACCATATGGCAAAGCCCATGGAAATCGAGTCGCTCGTCGCCATCATGCGCAAGTGGATGCCGAAGGGCAACGAGAACTAGAGCCCACATTGGCTTTCAAGACGAGGGGTGCCCGTCCGCTTAATCGGACGGGCACCCCTATATTTACGGCGTATCTTCCCTAAGCGAAGACGTGCAACTCCGAGCCGTCGAGGTCGGCCTTGTCCATGGGATAGGCCTCGATGGCTGGGTTCTCGTAGGTGTTCATGTAGTACGTCTTTGTCGCCATGGAGATACCGCCGGTATAGACCGTCGTCTCGAATTCGCCGTTTTCCATCTTCGCCTCGCCATCGATCATCGCAACACCGGCGAGCGTATGGAACATCCTGGAGACGTTATCTGCCTCGCCGGACTTCTGCGGATAGTGGCTGTTCAGGTAGGCGACCCTTACGAAGCGGTCGGGCGAATAGCTCGAACCGGGCAGGCCCACGAGCTGTCCTCCGCTCCCGTAAGGCGCGAGCTTCTGCTTGCCCCACTGTGCGTCCGCGACGTATTCAGGACTTAGGTTCATGTAGCTGCGCAGGTGCTCGACGTGCCAGTCGAAGGTGGGCTGGTTGGTGAGCACGTCGACGTCATCGTGATGGATGTGCATGCCATCGGCCATGTACTCGACCACGATGGAACGGTCCTTGTCACCGATGAGGTAATGGAGAAGCGCGACCGGAAACTGGTCGTTCACGGGCTTGGCGACGATGGCCACGTCAGCCAGCGCCTCCTCCACCTCGTCCACCGTCGCGAAGTTGCTGGCTACCCACAGGGGGAACTCGTATGCGGCGAGGTTGGTCTTGCCCTCGACGGCGTCTGCCTCGAACTGGGCGTAGCCGGGGAAGTTGAGCCCGGCGATGGCGAGCCCCTTCTCGTTTGCGCAATCGAAGTAGAGCGGGACGCCCCCGATCACGATGCACGGGCCGATGACCGCGTAATCCTGCCGGGACTCGACCCCAAAGGCGTAATGGCGCTCGTAGCCGCGGGGAGTCACGGTAACCTTCTGGCCGTAGCCGCAATTCCAATCGAGATTGCGGGCGAAGTACATGTTGCCCTTGTCATCGGTGAACCTGATTCCCGAGCACATGGCTAGCTCCCTCCCACGTAAAACCGTACGTATCTTTGTTCTTGTAGGAATAGTATATAGCAAAAATTACCGTTCGCTATTTATTTTCTACCGTTCGCCAATAATTTTTGTCACTTTTCGCTATGAAATCTAGACATTTCGACATTACTTACTCTGATTTGTGCTACCGTACGGCGCAACCCGAAAGGACGAATGTGAACTACGTACACGCACATAGCATGTTTGCCAACGCGCAGGCGTTTGCCGGTGCTTGGTGGTGGCGTAGTCGAATATCGTAATCGGGTTATCGGACTTCACGCTTCTCATCACATACCTTGAAGGCCCTCGGTAATCCGGGGGCTTTTTTATTTCGCAAACCATGAGATGCGTAAGAACGGCTAGCAAGGCAGGAACGTGGACGAGAGTCCGAAGGAAAGAGAGGAAACGATCATGGCAGACGCAAACAAGAAGCAGAACGAGGAGATTCCCTACAGGCTCTACCTGCGTGAGGACCAGATTCCAACGCAATGGTACAACCTGCGTGCGGACATGCCCGAGCCGCCCGAGCCCATGCGCCTGCCCAACGGCAAGATCGCCGAGCATGACGACATCGCCCCGGTGTTCTGCGACAAGCTCGTGGACCAGGAGCTCGACGACGAGACCGCGTACTTCGACATCCCCGAGGGCGTGCAGGAGATGTACAAGGTGTACCGTCCCTCCCCGCTGTGTCGCGCGTACAACCTCGAGCGCTACCTGAACACGCCGGCGAAGATCTACTACAAGTTCGAGGGCAACAACACCTCCGGCTCGCACAAGCTCAACTCGGCGCTCGCCCAGGCCTACTACGCCCAGGAGCAGGGTCTCGACAAGATCACGACCGAGACGGGCGCTGGCCAGTGGGGCACCGCGCTTTCCGAGGCGGCCGACCACTATGGTGTCGACCTGGACGTCTTCATGGTGAAGTGCTCCTACGAGCAAAAGCCCTTCCGTCGCTCCATCATGCAGACCTTCAACGCGACCGTCACACCGTCGCCTTCCGACACGACCGAGATCGGCAAGAAGATGCTCGCCGACCATCCCGACTCCACCGGCTCGCTGGGCACGGCGATTTCCGAAGCGGTCGAGCGCGCCCTCAACGTTCCCGAGAATAAGGGCCGCTATCAGCTCGGCAGCGTGCTCAACCAGGTGCTGCTGCACCAGTCCATCATCGGCTTGGAGAGCTACGAGGCCATGAAGGAACTCGGCGAGTATCCCGACATCGTCATCGGCTGCGCAGGCGGCGGTTCCAACCTCGGCGGCCTCATCGCACCGTTCATGCGCGACAAGCTGCGCGGTGACAAGCCGGATACGCGCTTCATCGCCGTCGAGCCCGCAAGCTGCCCGTCGCTCACACGCGGCAAGTACGCCTACGACTTCGCCGACACGGGCCAGACCTGCCCGCTCGTCAAGATGTACACGCTGGGTAGCGGCTTTCTGCCCTCCCCCGACCACGCCGGCGGCCTGCGCTACCACGGCATGAGCCCCATCGTCTCCAAGCTCAAGCACGACGGCTACATGGAGGCTGTGGCCGTGAAGCAGACCGACGTCTTCAAGGCGGCCGAGGACTTTGCGCGCCTCGAGACCATTCTGCCGGCACCGGAGAGCGCTCATGCGATCTTCCAGGCCATGGAGGAGGCGCGCAAGTGCGCCGAAACCGGCGAGGAGAAGACGATCCTCTTCGGCCTCACGGGTACGGGCTACTTTGACATGTACGCCTACGAGGCTTACAACAAGGGCGAGATGACCGACCACATCCCTACCGACGAGGAGCTCGAGGTCGGCTTCGCGACCATCCCCTCCATCGAGGGCATCCAGTAGCGGAGTAGCCTGCAGCAGCGGTTACGCTAAATGGGCGGCTTGGATTAACCAAGCCGCCCATTTTTATTTTCATTTCCGATAAAGTTTTACAGTCGTTTATAGTTTCGGAGTATTTTTATAGTCATTTATAGTTCATGTCTTGACGCGAGTTGTGCCATGCGCAGAAAGAAGCAGCATCCTCTGCATGCAGGTATGCAAGCCGTTTCAACCAGCTGTGATACACTTGTATCATGATGACGCTGAACGAACATACCATTGCCTCTAGAGCGCGTGAGGTGCTGCCTCAATATGATGTCAAGGAGGCATACCTCTTTGGTTCCTACGCTCGCAATGAGGCCGACGAGGATTCAGACATCGACATTTGCATCGAATGCGGCGAGTCCTTCACGCTTTTCTCTCTTAGTGGTCTTGGGTCCGCTCTCGAGAAGGCTCTTGGACGACCCGTCGACGTAATATGCGGTTCTGACTCGTTCTACCCACGTGCCCGGCAACGCTATCTCAAAGACAGAAGGCTCCTCTATGCGAGATCCTGATGTGATTGAATGCCTTGAGCTAGTGCTTGAGTTGTGCGAAAGCGTCAGTGATCGCATTGAGCGTTATGGAATAAACGCCGAAAACATAGCGACAAACAACGATTACCTTGATCTCGTCTTAATGCCGATCTTCCAAATCGGCGAACTTGTCGGAAGCGGTTATTACGATTCGCTTCAGGAGTTATACCCATCCGAAACATGGAAACAAGCTTATGGCATGCGGAATCACATTGCACATGCATACGGAAAATTAAATCCCGCAATCGTGTGGGCGACAGCAACAAAGAGCATTCCAGAGTTGGAAGAACTTTGTCGCAAGCTGCTTGCAGATAAGCAATAACAATCTCCGTTAATCCTCTGCCATTCCGATTGCCATTATTCGTCTCCCGGAAATCCATTTCGATAGTCTTTGAGAAGTCTCACGAGCGCCGCACCGTATTCTGCCTGATCTCTAAAGACATCAAGATAGTCTTCCCGATAGTTATCGGGAATCGCATTAGGTCGCCCAATAAAGACCTCTACATCGTTTTTCTCTTTTATAATCCTCTCCTGATTGTTTCTAAGATATTCTTCAAACTTCGACTTCTCGGTTTCGGATTTATACCTAGGGATAACATCCATGATTAAACGATGGCTAGCAATGCAGTCATCTGATTCTTTATGAAGATAAAACTGTTCAAGTCGATCATTAAGCGAGCTCTCAATGTAATAGTAATAGTATTTCCGATCAGTGAGTATCCCGTTATCCATGCCAGGTATAACTCCAAACTTAGGAACAGGGAAAAAGTGATGATCTATGTATACGCCCAAACTTTCAGCGAGCAGGGTGTTGTGATAGTAAAAACGAACTCGGCACCAGTCCGGTTCCAAATTGAATGGACATACCAACATGTAATATTCCCATCCATTTCGGCTCTCGTCAGGTATCACCATGAATGTAAACTCCGGAAATGTTTGATGATAGAAAGTCTCAGTGAATGCTTCAGCAACATATGAAGGATGAGGAAGTGTTTCGATCCATGAATCATACTGACTTAACAAATGTGGAAATGTCTCCAGAGGGGTCAGGTTTATGCCAAAATGCCTTTTCCATAGCATCTCTGTATCCTGCAATGAGGCCGTCTCATTTATCGGTGTATTCGAGTCTTTTATGCGAGTATAAATCGCTCCAGCAAGCAATTCCTTCTTATCTTTCTTAATCGACTTCGTAAAATAGTATGGCTGGGACTCTTCTTTAGCATATATAACAATTACATCAATATGCCCATCACTCATATCCACCTCAATAACCTCTACGATAGGAGGAGAGTAAGCCCAGGACTGGCTCCACAACATGTTATTTAGCTGCTGAGTATTCTTCCGATTCTTACTGTCGCTTCGCACATCCACAATCGCGCATCCATTGCTTTCATCTATACCGCAGATGATGTAGCCGGTGTTCGATTCGAGATTATTGGCCATACAGACAATGTCATGAATAAGATCGACATTAGTTTGAGGCCATACCATTTTAAAATCCCAAAAAGCACCTTCGTGACCTTGAGCAATAAAAGCCTCAATGACATCTTCCATACGATCGTCTGCAGAAATATTGTTAATGTTCAGCAACATTTACCTCACCATCATTTATCCACTTTCCCTGCATATAACTTGAAGAGATGCGCGACGATCTTCTCCTCGTCACCATCGAAATCTACGCCATAGGCTTCTTCAACCGCTCTATCTAAAGCCTTGTGTGCTGCAAGCAAGTCGGATGGCATCTTGTCTGGATCATAGAGATCCGCAAGGGATTTGTCGGGATGATTTTCGCGAGCATCAAGCACCGCCTGCGCCGCCACCTCAATAGCGTCCTTTTGCGCGTCGTTTGAGTCGGGCCAGATAAAGTTATTGTAAACAATCTTGTTCGAATAGCGGTACCGACTTTCTAAGCGTCCTGCAACTGTTCGCATCCAGGCGTTATGAAACTGAGAAGACATAATTCCGAAAGTATAAAGATCAGCATCTGCGATAAATGATATTGATTTTGCAACAATAACTTCGGGGGATATATACCCAATGGGAAGATAGGACCTCCTCTCTGATGACGTGAGGGGAATCACCAGATAGTTGCTATCAGGTTGGGAAATTCTAAAGAACAGCTCAGGCGTCTCAGCTTTTTTTCTGGTATCAGCAGCAGAACTAGCCAGCCTAAACTGCCTAACCGATTCAACTTTATCTGTAATTGCAGTAATGTCTTGATAATCTGTCTTGTCAATGTCAGCCAGCCATATTGCCCAACGCACGTCTCCATTGAGAAACTCTTTTGCTCCAATGTATGGCTTGATGAAATTCGATATTCGATTATCTTCAGCAATCAAACGATTCTTTTCTTCTTCGTCCAAGATATATGCACCGTCATCATAAGCAGAGTTACCTAATGCCATGTCACCGACTTCGCATAGAGGCTTACTTCGATTGGTGATTTCCACCCAAGGTGCGGGCATCAGATATGGATTGATTTCATGAACACATGAGACAACACCATTGTCAAACAGTAAATTACGCTGCCTTCCCGCGCATGAAAAGCCGATGACAACACAGTAAACATGGGCTTTCTGGTTGGCTTCGCTGTCCCATATGAATGTCTTATATGCGAATATGATTCTTATATCGAAACGTGTCACGATTGTGTGCCACAGTGGATAAACCTGCTGCCCCTGAGTGATTGAATTGGTTGACACAAACGCGCATTCTATAGCTGTATTCTGAATAAATTCAACAGCTTTGTAGTACCAGCCAGAAACATAATCTAGTGAGTTTGCAAGGGACACCTTGGAGAACAGGGTGACAATCTCCTCCTTTTGTTTAGAATCCATGAGCTTGGCTCCATAAAACGGCGGATTTCCGATAATGTAACTGCACTCCGAAGCAGGGATCACATCGTTCCAGTCCATACGCAGGGCGTTGCCCTCGACTATGTTCGAGATATTCGAGAGCGGGAAGACGTCTATCCATTGCTCGACGGTATCGCGCGTCTCCGCGATCATCTGGCTCTCGGCAATCCACAAGGCGGCCTTTGCGACGCTCACGGCAAAGTCGTTTATCTCTATGCCGTAGAACTGGTCGATGGACACCTTGATGGGATTGAGTTCGCCCTCGAAGGAGAGCGACGTCTGGTTATCGCCTTGGATGTTGGCGAGAACGCGGTTCTCCAAATGCCGAAGCTGGATGTAGCTTTCGGTGAGGAAATTGCCCGATCCGCATGCAGGGTCAAATATCTTGAGGCTGGCGAGTTTGCTCTGGAACGCCCTGAGTAGGAAGATGCGCTTCTGCTCCACCCTCTCGCCCTCGATCTTCGCAAGCTCGACCTTCAAGTCATCGAGGAAGAGCGGGTCAATCACCTTGTGGATGTTCTCGATGCTGGTGTAGTGCATGCCGCCAGCACGTCGCGTCTCCGGGTTCAAGGTGCTCTCGAACGCCGCGCCGAAGATGGTGGGGCTGATGGCAGACCAGTCAAAGTCCTGGCTGGCCTTGGAGAGCAGCAGGCTTTTCAGCTCCTCGGTAAAGGGCGGGATCTCGATGTCCTC
>ERZ836877.3894-NODE-3894-length-16039-cov-17.362050_pt1 | contig 16039 bp, 8 predicted proteins | sample MGYA00519469_ERZ836877 | MGnify/ENA primary metagenome ERZ836877 (study PRJEB31850, sample SAMEA3708809) | human gut metagenome | biome: human gut; feature: human-associated habitat; material: faeces | place: China | collected 2014 ... | reverse complement strand
ACTGCAAATTTAACACTTTCTCAATTATCAATGCACCGGAATTTCGGCTTGGGCCCCAAAAGTGACCAAGGCAGTGTGATGGAGATAAAAGAAAGAGATAACTAATTGATTTTCAATCGATTATCTCTTTTTTTCTGTGCCCAGAACAGAACTACAGATATTATATTCGGATACGGTTAGCTTCATTTTGATATCGCTGATATTTAGATAATTACAAGAGTATGGTATTACCTTGAAAGTATTTGGGAATAAAGAAAAGTAAGATTTTTGCACGTAAAATTGCACGTAAAATATATTCTTCGTACCTTTGCAGAGTAAACCCATAACCTCCCCCAAAGATGGCAACATTTAGATTTGAACTCGACCATAAGCCTACAAGGAATAAGACTTACAATCTTTATCTGATGGTCACGGCTGCTGGTAAACGCACAAAGAAGAAAACAGGCATCCAGCTGAAGCGCATTGATGATTTCAATCCTCAATGCAAGGGAAACAACTGGATTCGAGCGAATGTTCCCGAGGCAAAGGTCCTCAATGAGCAGTTGCGCATTATGCTTGTGCAAGCCAATGAAACTTATCAGGAATTAGCGTCGGATGGCGATGTCTCATCCGCTAAGGTTATAAAGAATCTGGATGCTGAATATATGTCGCCGTCTTTTATGGCGTTTGCCCGTGAGCGTGCGCAGATGATTTATGATAACGGTGGATGGAGAAACTGGCGCAAGTATTGCGGTCTCATCAATAAACTCGATGCTTTTCGTAAAAAGCGCCGCATGGCTGATATAACTGTCGATGATCTGACTGTTGATTTACTGACCCGTTTTGATAATTTCCTCCACAAGTGGGAAAATGAGCGTGAACCTGGGAAACTGTTACACCCTAACACAATTGAGGTACAGTTCAATATACTGCGCACTCTGGTTCATCGAGCAATCGAGGTCGGCATAATGGAGGCCACTAAAGACCCATTCCTTGTGTTCAAGTACAAGGGCGTTAAGACAATGAAGGAGAAACTGAGCGATACTGAGATGGAGCGTATTATTGCGCTTGAACTGGATGAAGGTTCGCTGATATGGCACTGCAAGAATTATTTCCTGTTCAGCTACTATTGCGCCGGGATTCGTGCAGCCGACCTTATTCAACTTCGTTGGCGAAACGTCACCGAGAATGGCCGTCTTCATTATCAGATGGGCAAGAACCATAAAGACCGCGACCTTGTTCTCGTAGAGCAGGCTCTTGAAATCCTCGGCCACTATCACCGCGAGGATGTCAAGCCGGATGATTATATATTCCCTCTTCTTGACAACGAGGCACCGTATGCAAAATTCATTACGCAAGCGGATAAAGATCGAATGAAGCCGGAATTGCGCCATCAACTCTATCAGCAGATTTCAGCCAAGAACGCCCTCATAAACAAATATCTCAAAAAGATTGCGGAGAAGGCAGAGATTACGACCAATCTCACGATGCACATCAGTCGCCACGCTTTTGCACACATCGCGCAGGAATCCGGAGCCGAGAGTTCCGCTATCAAGAATATTCTCGGACATAGCAACCTCGTAACTACGGAGCGTTATATGGGTAGCTTTGACACTACAAAGACTGATAACACCCTTCGCTCGTTATTCAAAAAGAAGAAGACCGGTGCCGATGGACTGACCGACGAGGAACGAGTGCAACAGGCGGTTGAGTTACTTAAAGGCATGCCCCCGGAACAAATCATGGCTGTAATTTCCGCAATCAACAAATAATCATTCGCGAGTTGACAAATAGCGTCTTTCGAGCTTCAGCTCGGTGCGCGATTCCGAAGGAAATTTGACCAACCGACAAATAATCAGTAATTTTGCACTCTAAAAAACAACGATATGCCTCTGACTAAAGATGAAATAAGGTCGCTATTGGGCGATATTGAGAATGAGCGCGTGGAGCGCACATTATCCACTGACAATACGAAGAAAATGTCGGAGGCAATCTGTTCATTTGCCAACGACATCCGTAACACGAAGAAACCTGGCTATTTTATGATTGGCGCGGATGATAACGGCAAACTCGATGGGCAAACGTTCACCGACGAACAGCTCCGTTCCTATGCCGGGCTTCGCAATTCCGGAACAATACTTCCACCACCAGCGATGATGGTCTATAAGGAAACTTTCCCTGAAGGAGAAATTGCCGTCATAGAAGTTCAGCCAAGCGAGGATACTCCCGTTAGGTACAAGGGTGTGATTTGGATTAGAATCGGTGCCAGAAAAGCCGAGGCAAATACGGAGGAGGAACGAATTTTGACTGAGAAAGGACAGGTGCATAGTTCTTCTTTCGATGGTCGTCCGTGCCGTGAGGCCACGATTGATGACATTGACGTGGAACTGTTCAATAAGGAGTATCTTCCGAAAGCCGTTTCACCCGTAACATTAGCCAAGGATAAGCGCACGCCAATTCAGCAGATGGCGTCATTGCGTCTGTTTGACACTCGTTTTAATTGCCCCACCTATGCCGGAATCCTATTGCTGGGACACGATCCTCAGTATTTCATTCCGGGGGCATACATTCAGTATGTTAGGTTTGCCGGGATTACCCGCGCAACCAAGGTATTGAAGGAAAACCGTTTCAAGGGCAATCTTATTACCATGCTTAAAGAGTTGGAATATTTCATCAAGTATTCCATTGAGAACAAGCGACCGGAATTTGTCAGTGTACTCCGTGAAGAACCTCGCATAAACTATCCATGGGAAGCAATTCGTGAGCTTGCCATGAATGCAGTGATGCACAGAGCATATAACGGCAACAACTCTCCGATAAAGTTCTATGAGTACAGCGACCGCATCGAGATTGACAATCCCGGCAATCTGTATGGTAAAGTGAATCTGGAGAACTTTCCGAATGAGACCGACTACCGCAATCCGAACATAGCCGAGATAATGCTAAACCTAGGATATGTCAACCGTTTTGGTAGCGGCGTCAATACTGTTTCGACACTTCTTGAAGAAAACAAAAGTAATCCTGCTGAATTCTTGCTTGGAGATTACACGACCTTCAAGGTGGTGGTTCAGAATGCCGATGTCATAGAAAATGGCACAGATGTCATAGATAAAAAGCCTACTGTCATAGTAAATGTTACAGAGAATGGCACCAATAATAATGGGGTTGACACCAATAGTGGCACCAATGAGAGCACAGATGGCACCAATATTCATGGTGTTGGCACCAATAGTGGCACCAATAGTGGCACCAATAATGATGCTCAGCGGAAAGCAGCTATAATAGAGATGATGAGGCATAATAAACGTGTCAGTGTCACACAAATATCCAGAACCTTGAATATTCCTCGCAGAACTCTATTTAGAATCATTGATATATTGAAGTCTGAAAACAGAATTAAACGTGTCGGTGATTTAAAATCCGGTACTTGGGAAGTCATTGAGTAAGTTGCGAAATCATTCCATGAATGAAACGGTGTCTGACGAGCTGAAAAGGTTGCGGGCTGAAAATGCCCGGCTACGGGCGTTGCTGGCTCAACATGGGATTGCGGCGGACGAGCCGGAGAATATGTCGCCTCGAAAGCCTGTGCTGTCTTTGGAAGAGAAGGTCACGCTGTTTCGCAGTCTATTTCAAGGGCGTGAGGATGTGTTTGCTCGGCGATGGTTTAGCAATTCAACCGGAAAGAGTGGATATCAGCCGGTATGCAGCCGGGAATGGAACCATGAGTTTTGCGACAAAAAGAAATTCAAATGCACGGAATGTCCCAACCGCGAATTTCAACCTTTTGGATACAATGACATCTACCGTCACCTTGAAGGCAAAGAGCCTAACGGGCGAGATGTCGTTGGCGTATATGCCATTTTGCCGGACAATACCTGTAGGTTTCTATGTTGTGACTTCGATGACAAGAGCTGTGAGCATGGTTATCAAGATGATGTGAGAGCGTATGTATCTGTCTGTCGTGATTGGAATATTCCGGCGTATATCGAGCGGTCGCGGTCAGGTAATGGAGCGCATGTGTGGATTTTATTTTCGGAGCCAATTGCGGCAAGGCAAGCACGCCGGCTTGGCAACGCCATTTTGACGGAGGCAATGGAGCGAGAGGGGCGTATGTCGTTCAAGTCATACGACCGTTTCTTTCCGAATCAGGATTTCATGCCAACCGGGGGCTTCGGCAATCTTGTGGCTTTGCCGTTGCAGGGGCGAGCGAGGAAAGATGGCAACAGTGTGTTTGTCAACGATGATTTCGTGCCGTTTGCCGACCAATGGTCATATCTGCAAAACATGGAGAAAATGTCAGTAGCAGAAGTTGAAAGACTGGTATCGAGATATGATAAGGGACCACTTGGCGAATTGTCAAAGTCCAGCGAATCCACGCCATGGGAACGCCCTCAACCCCGACCGATGACGAAAGCCGATTTCCCAAAAGCAATCACGATTACACGTTCTTCAGGCATCTATATACCGACTGAGAACCTCTCTGCAAAAGCTATCAATCATCTCAAGAGAATTGCTGCATTTAAGAATCCTGAATTTTATGCCAAACTCGGGATGCGATTGCCGGTATATAATCTGTCGCGAATAATCTCATGCTCTGAGATGGCGGATGATTATCTGCTACTTCCCCGAGGTTGTGAAGAGGCCGTTGTTGACTTGTTCAAAAGCAATAATATTGATGTCCGGATTGATGACAAAACCACCCCGGGGGCAAGAATTGATGTTGGGTTCAAGGGTTCGTTGTACGAAGAGCAACAACGAGCTATTGAAGCGCTGGAGGCACATCGCTGCGGTACTCTTTATGCAACGACTGCTTTTGGCAAGACAGTGACTGCCGCCGCATTGATTGCGCAAAAGAAAGTCAATACACTCATATTGGTTCATACCAAAGCATTGCTTGACCAGTGGCGCGAACGTCTCGAAGAATATCTGTCAACCGATTTTCAGTCTGAACAACAGCCTAAAGGTAGCGGTCGCAGGAAGAAATTTCAGCAGTTTGGCGCGTTATCCTCCATAGAAAACACCCTAAATGGCAAAATTGACATTGCGCTTTTACAGTCATGCATGAGTGATAATGAAGTCAAGCAATTTGTCCGAGATTACGGCATGGTTATAGTGGATGAATGTCATCATGCACCCGCTGTCAACTTCGAGCGTGTGCTCCGCGAAGTTAATGCCCGTTTTGTTTATGGTCTCACAGCTACACCCATACGCAAAGACGGTCATCAGCCAATCATATTCATGCAATGTGGCGAAATTCGCTATACTGCCGACTCAAAGTCACAACAGACACAGCAATCTTTCCGACGGCTCCTTATTCCACGTTTCACATCACATCGCAATTTGAAAGCCGACGGTGGAAACTATGCACAGGTTATTGACGAGCTAATTGAAAACGAATCACGCAACAAACTGATACTCGATGATGTCGCCTCAAACCTCTCAGAAGGTCGAACGCCGATCATTCTGACTGCCCGCACAGCGCATGTTGATTTGCTTGTGGCGGAATGTCGCAAGATTTGTCCGAATGTTATACGTCTCGTAGGCAACGACTCTGTAAAAGCCAAGCGTGAGGCCTTGGCGCAACTGAGCCTCGTTCCAAACGATGAGCCATTGGTTGTTGTGGCGACCGGTAAATATGTGGGTGAAGGCTTCGACCTTCCACGACTCGATACGTTGATGCTCGCCATGCCTGTGTCATGGAAAGGCCTCATCGCACAATACACGGGTCGACTTCACCGCAACTATCCTGACAAAACCGAAACACGCATCTATGATTATATCGACCTACGAGTGCCCATCTGCGACTCGATGTATCGGAAACGGCTTCACGGTTATAAAGCCGTCGGTTATTCCATAGCAGTCGCAACCGAAGGACTTTTCGCCGAGCCGACAACAGAAACAATTTTTGACTCCACAACATTTGAGCGTCCGTTCCATGAAGATCTGTCAAAAACTCGGCAAAGTATAGTTATATCCACCACACGCTTGCGCTGGAACCGCGCCCCTCGAATCATCGACCTCCTTGCCGCAGCATCACTTCGTGGTGTCAGCATCACAATTATTATTTCCGAAACCGGCCATCGCGAACCGGAACTGCAAGCAATGGGGTTCAACATCCTCCATCGCCCTGAGTGCAAAATGCAATGCGCGGTTATTGACCAGCGTATAGGTTGGTACGGCAGCGTCAACCTCATCGGCCGTTCCCTTGCCGATGCCAACGTCATCCGCATGGCTACCCCTGAGTTTGCCAATGCACTGATTGATGCATTGGGTTTATAAGAAAGCATGGGGATTGCGACTTCGGAGCGGTCCCAAGATCCGGCACGGCAAGGATATTTCGTGGTAACGACGGAGTTACCCGAAATCCAAACGGTAACGATTTGGACACCTTGCTGTGGTCGTGTGACCATCATCTCTGGAGTGGAACTGTGGCACGGAATATCAAGTGTATACTGAGATATACATGTACAACCTTGTGCTATATCCGGCTAAAAATGTTTGGTCGGAACGAGAAATAATCCCTTACTTTGCAACGTCAACGACACGATATGCCTCCGACGGGAGGCTCTCAATTCGGGTCAATGGTACGAGATGTCTCTTAATAATACTGTGACACCTGACGGTGATTGACTGATTAGCCAATCAGCCGCACAACTGAATCCCCGTCAAGTCACTGTTGATTTTCAGCGTTATAGGTTCACACCTATGCGTGGATGGTAAATGTTACCGCCCCTATGACCGTCGATTGCTGCCGCCCATGCGATCCCCCGGCACTTCAATCGACATTTCACCCAACTGATTATACACCTGTTTGATTGACCGGGTAAAGCATCAACCATTCAGTTGATTGCCTGCCTCGCCAAACAAGCGATTGAGTGACTGATTGGTTAGTCAGGACGTCAGTATCGCTAATGTTCAAAGTGGCAGAACTGCAATTGACTGATTGCGGTGGGTCAAGCCCACTCGCGAGCACTGCGTGGTTGACTGAATAGTCGGAATATCACTCGCCTGATTGGCTGAAGCCATACCCAATCAATCGCCCACCCAATCATCTGACTGCGCAGTTGCGCGATTAACCGGTTGATTGGTTGAAGTCCTGATTAGTCAGCACTTCAGCTAATCAGTCAATCGCCTGTGTGTCTGATTGAATGAGTGGTCAGGCAATTGCGTATTCAGTTGAGTGAGTGGTCAAGCGATTAGACAACTGAATTATCAACCCGATTCCATCTTCTTTGTAGATGGGATTAGTCCTCTTACACCCGAATGCAAAGCACTCCGCAAAATATCAACACCTCGACTCTACTGTTAGTAGTGCCCGAAGAAGAATGGCGCCATCTCCATGACACGCTGGAACAAATTGTCGACCTGATTACCCGACGCAACGCCGACGCTTCTAAAAGCGAATGGATTGAATCCGACGAAGCCCGCAAGCTGCTCGGTGTCTCCCCAAAGACATGGCAGAACTACCGCGACCAACGCCTAATCCCCTTCTCTCAAATTGGCCGCAAAATCTATGTCAACCGTGCCGACCTCGACGCTTTCCTCCGAAAGCACAGAATAGCATCAAGAAAATAGTAGTTCACAACGGCAATCGGTTGTGTTTTACAGCATAACCGATTGCCATCTCAATAATTCTTTGTAACTTTGCATAAATAGCAACCATAAAAATCTGATATGGCCGAAATGGTTTAAACCAACAGGCAGCGATGCCACCAAACCAATCAAATCCCTAAGCTCCCAAGCAGTCGTTGCAGGCTCGGCCAGCCCTCAGATAACTGCCCCCGGAGTTTTTATATAAATATGACGGAAGACAAAGTTAGAGACCAAGCAGGTCTGATACTAGGTTTTACAGATAGTTCCGATGCCAAATCTGGTGTTGGACAGATTACTTCTTTCAATAGCTTAGGATTTTCTGGGATCAAAGATCGCCCTGATGGGTGGTATCTTCCGTCAAAACCATTTCTGCCAGCAATTATACTTGAAACTAAAAGTACATCAACACTCCTCAAACAAGCGCACATAGATGAGCTCCTGAAAAATTGTAAAATAGCACGGACAAAATACAAGAATGTAGTCGGTATATTATACAATGGTGATGACATTATGGTATTCCTAAATGGATTACGCCGTGAGGGAGAATCCGAACTTCAAAATAAAGAATATTATCTTGGATTATTCTCTCAAGATCGTATCAATAAAGGTATGATATACCTTTTGACCAAGCGTATAAATGATAGTCTACATATTGATTTTGGCATCAAGAATTTATATCATAGAATGATATTTACTGCCTGCGCTTTGGTCGCAAAAAGATATGGTGCTTCACTTGTTGCAGGAATGAACTATCAGACTTTCCATACTTCGATTCATTCTACTCTAGCTAAATCCCTTGAAGAAGAACGTAAACAAAATCAGAAAATTGACATTTTACTTGATGTCTATTCTGAAATAAAGATGAATTCCACGGAGAACCAAGAAGCTATTGACAACTTTATAGATTGGATCTCCCAAATCTCTGATAACATTAATTCTGATTTTTGGAATGGCGAAGATGTAATGGGAATCTTCTTTAACGAATTCAATCGTTATAAGAAGAAATCGGAACATGGCCAAGTCTTTACACCCGACCATATTACGTCGTTAATGTATCGACTTATTGAGGTTGACAAGAACGACATGGTAGGTGATTTTGCCTGTGGTAGTGGTGCATTTCTAGTAAAGTCCATGTGCAATATGATTAAAGAAGCTGGAGGTGTTAATACCCCTAAAGCAAAAGAAATCCAAAAGTCTCAATTATACGGAATAGAATTTGATCGTGAGATATTTGCTCTTGCATGTGCCAATATGCTCATTCATAAGGATGGCAAAACTAATCTTAGACAATTAGACACTCGTAGTGAAGATTCAAAAAAGTGGATTGAATCTATTGGAATTACAAAAATCTTAATGAACCCACCTTTTGAAGAAAAGTATGGGTGCATGAAGATTGTTACAAATGTTCTGGATAGTGTACCTGCCGGAACTAAGTGTGCTTTTATCCTTCCAGACAAGAAACTTGAAAAGCATGGAGGAAAGAAGCTTCTAAAAAAGCACTCATTGGAAAAAATCATAAAGTTGCCTGAAAAGACTTTTAATGAGGGTGTAACCACTTCAATATTTATCTTTACTGCTGGCAAACCACATAAAGATAAAGCAATATTCGCTTGCTATATATCGGAGGATGGATTAGAAACTGTTAAAAATCAAGGTCGTCAAGATATTCGGAATCGTTGGCAAGATATTGAAGATTACTGGGTGGAAGTAATTCGTCGCCAATCAGGTGATGATTCAATTCAGTGGATTACACCCCCTGACCAATTAAGTTATCAGGTTCCTAGAGCTCCTTTTGAAATTTCTGAAGCTGATTTTAGAAAAGTGTTATTGGATTACGAAATGTTTTATGGCGGTTTAGATGTCAAGAATCTAGGGGCTAAACTCATCGACAAGATCTTGTATTCTTCTTCAACCTCAGAGAATGATGATACTATAAATATTGTCATCAAAAAATAGAACCATGAAAACGTGGACGGAATTTATTTTTAAAGACCTTGGTTTAAATATCATTAAGCCTCAGGTCTTTCATCGTAGAGAAGTTACCGATGCGAGTGATGGTATTGAGTATATTACGAGGACAAAATTCAATAACGGTGTAACAGCGATTGTCGAAAGAACACTTATCGTTAATCCTGCTGGGACAATATCTTTTGGCTCAGAAAATGCCTCATTCTTTTTCAGACCTAAAGAATGGATTTCCGGACGTGATATTTACTATATTGATACTCGTCATCTAACTAAAAATACATGCTTGTTTTTAACGGCCTGCTTACAAAAAATCGCAAGTTTTTATCCATATAATTTTGGTCTATTTCCAAGATTACTTGAGAAAGAAAAAATAATGCTTCCTATAGACAATCTGGGAAATCCTGATTATCAATATATGGATGAATATATGTTAAGATTGTCATCAAAAGTTGAATCGGATTATAACGAGTTAAGCTCGGCGTCTAAAATTCCTAATCCGAGGTTAGATACATCTAATTGGCAAGAGGTACCTATCTCTCATCTTTTTCAAGTAGTTAAAGGATCTCGTTTGACAAAAAAAGACATGAAAGATGGAGAAATTCCTTTTATTGGCGCAAGTTCTGCTAACAATGGAATTACTGCCTATATTGCTAATGATTCCGAATTGCACCCGGCTAATACTATAACTGTTGCATACAATGGATCTGTTGGCGAGTCATTTTATCAAGAAATCCCCTTTTGGGCATCCGATGATATAAACGTGCTATATCCTAAATTTACATTAACCCGTAATATAGCAATGTTTCTTATTCCTATATTGAAAAAGAAAGGGCAGAATTATGCTTTTATTGATAAATGGAATAAGGAGGCAATGGAGAATGATACTATAAAAATTCCTGTAAAGCCCAATGGAAAACCAGATTTTGAGTATATGAGCAGTTTTATTGAAATACTCGCTTCTCGATCTCAGGATCACCTGAATAAACTTTCTCAAATATTATAATCGCAATAGAATCCAAATTTGATTCTCAAATAGCATACATAACACAAGGAATTCTTTATATTAAGATTAATATGGATAAGTCTCTTAGAATATTGCATTTCTCTGATTTCCACTTGAATGGCAATAAACTTCAACAGGCTGAACATGTATTAGATTTCATGTTAAAAGCCTTGTTAGAAATAAACGAGGAAAAGGCTATTGACGTGATAATATTCTCCGGAGACTTCCTTGAAAAAGGAGGGGAAGGTTTTCAGCATGATATTTTGAATGGATTAAATGTATTCAAAGAAAAGGTACTAACTCGTATAACTTCATCATTAGGGCTTCCTTTGTCAAGAGTAATATTTACTCCCGGAAATCATGATATCGATAGAAGTAAAATAGATGAATTCGCTGAAGATGGTATCGAACTAAGAGCTACTAGCAACAAAGATGTAATTAACTTAATTGAAGGGAAAACGTCTCACGTTACAAGCCGAGCTGCATCATTTAAGGAGTTTGAAAAGAAATACTATGAAGATTGTGAAGACATTGAATATACTCATTCAGACTTCAATTCTCAGATAATATTAACTATTAATGGATTAAATATTGGTTTTACTTCTGTTAATACTATTTGGCGGTGTGGTGTTGATGATGCAAACAAAATCGTCATGGGAATTAATCAATTAACTGAGAATCCCATAAATCATAAGCAATTAGATTTGAAAATAGCTGTAACTCATTATCCAATAGACCATCTTAAGGAATTTGAAAGGAAGGATGTTACAAATATATTAGGTAACAAGTATGATCTTTTTTTTACGGGTCATACTCATCGTGGTGATGTTCAACCATTACTAAGCGATCAAGGGAATGTTGTATGGGCAATTAATGCTGCCGGTACACTCTCAAAAAATATATATGAGAAAGACAATCATTTTAAAAATGCATTTCAAATAATTGATTATGATAAAACTATTGGTTGTAAAATAATTAGATATGTACAAGCAGAATATACTGATTTTTCGTTAGATAGAATGTATGGCGAAAACGGTATATTATCTCGTCCCATATTGAGCCAGCAACAAATAAGTTTGATTTCAAGACAAAATGAAGAGCAAGAGAAAGAACGTCGTCTTGAAATATTCAAGAGTAAAATTTATCCGTTTATTCCGGTTAAAGAATTTGTTAAAGCATCTCCTCGTCTAATGTCTTCTGAATTTATATCATGCCCTGCCATTGATAGAATTAAGTCACAACTTGTGGATCAATCACAAAAAACACTACGATTAATGGCTCTATCAGGGATGGGGAAAACAAGAATTATTGCAGAAACTTTCGATGGACAAGATAATGTGTTTTATTCTAAATCTAGCAGTTGTGCCAACTCAATTTCTGCGTTTATTGAACTTGATAGACCTATTACACTAATAGTTGACAATTGTGAGAAAGAAAGAGCGAGGCATATACAGAAACTTATTGATGAAAACGGAAAAAATATTCGCTTGATAACAGTATATAATGTCTTAACACCTGATGAAAAGAGACTATCAGCTTCAGTATTAGAATTAAATTATGAAGATACTGCATCTGTCGTAAAGACAATGATTGATAATGAAGAATCATTAAAAGATAGGCCTGAAATAAAAGTAGCCATTAAAGAGCGTAGTGGAGGCATTCCATATATGGCTCTTCTAATGATTGAGGGATACAAGAAAAACCAGAATTTAAAAATCGAAAAAATTGATGACATTCTTTCTGCTCTATTGGAGGGTGGTAAATCCATTGAGAAGTTTACGTCAAAATCAATGGAAGCCATATCTTTATTTGAGCCATTAGGTTATAAGGATAATTACTCAGACGAATATGACTGGATTTGTTATACACCTGTTATTAATCACCTTTCACTTGACAAAGAAACTTCTAAATGTACCCTTGATGATACGGTAAGGGAATTCTTATCGCGTCAGCTTATTGAAGAGGCTGGTCCTTGCATTCGCATTAGACCAAGACCATTAGCAGAATGGCTAACGGAGAAATGGTTGGAAAAGAATGGAGAAAGTATGCCTGAGGTTTTTAATGCCTTAAATTCAGAAGAAGAATCTTTAAGACGACGTTTGACTATGGCTATGTCAAGAAGATTTCAGGAAATGACAGATTCTTTGTTTGCACGTCAACTTTATGCGAAACTTAATAATCTTGATAACGGATCTTTTCATGATGAGAGGGTTGCATTCACAGAAGTGGGTTCACGGCTTCTCCTCTCTATGGCGACAGTGAATCCACAAGATGTTTCATCAAATATATTCTCTTTACTAGAAAGAAATACAACCGATTGGATTAAAGAGAATATTAAATATGAAACTCGTCGAAATTTGATTTATACTCTTGAACGTACTGTCAGCTTCTCAGATGCGTTTAAGAGTAGTGCGCTCGCTTTAGCCAAATTAGCAAATGCAGAAAATGAGGATTTCGGTAATAATTCAAATGGAAATTTTAATCAGCTATTCCATGTTTTCCTTTCTGGGACATCGGCAAGTTTAGATGAACGATTTTCGGTAATTCTTTATCTTAGAGAGAATCTTAAAGAGAATGGTAATCTTGTTTTATCAGCAATAAATAATGCTTTGCATTCTCATGGATTTTCCAAAATTTCTCCGAGTTCACAACTTCCGAAAGACTATGAACCAACACCAGAAGAAATTCATGTATATTGGACTAGGGCTATTGAATTATTAAAAGAAATTGTACAGGAAGATGGAACATTCCTTGACAAAGCAGCTGAAATGATTTCAAATCATGCAATGGGTCTTATTTCTTATGAGCCAAATTTGTTATTTGGTGCAATAGATTTTATTTCTAAACAAAAGGAATGCAACTGGCCTGCTATGAGAGAGTCTCTTAGCCATATTTATTATTGGAAAAATATGACGGATGAAAAGATTAAAACGACTCTGAAATATTGGATGGATAAATTGGAGCCCAAATCGTTCTTCGGTAAACTGAAAGCTCATATTCAGGATATTCATAATGGAAGAGCTGAACACAAGAGTTTTGAAGAAGAGGCAGATGCTTTCATACGAGAGATGGAGCCCTTTGCACTTGAATTCATCAATAATTCTATATATGCGACTCAGGAATTCGTTGATATTTGCGGCGACAATTCGTCTGATTGGTTTTGGTTAATTCGTGCTATCAACCCAATATTACAGGATAAAGAAAAGGCTGATCAACTCATTAATGGTCTTTCAGATGCTGTACAAAAATTATCAGCTGATACTGATAGTAGGTTAATATTATCTTTATTAGCACAAATCCCATATGGAGCATCTTTAATATTGTTAAGAGATAAATGGTATACGGAAGGCAGGTTTAAGCTAGCAGCATCTCTGTCAGGTATAATTGAAAACAGATATAAAAGTCAATATTCTCACATTAAGCTAGGATATATTAATGAAGGCTATGATAATTATTGTGTCAATAATTATCTAGAATATAGTATGTCACATGGGACATTTAATGATATTGTAGATTTTGCTAGCCAAATGCTAGAAGATAATATTGACAAAGTTGAGGTCGTGTATCCCTATTTAATTAATAGAGTAAGATTTCATATTGGGGATATTGATGAGAATACATTAGGAAAGTTGGAAAATCTACTGCTTAAATATGAATTTTCGGACTCTACCGGTGCTTTAAATAGAGATATTGTTGATCTCATGGGGGATTTGCTACAACAACATAATCGTCCTGAATTTGCAGTAAGCGTACACCGATTAATCGTAAAGACAACTAGTACAGCTTATTTGATCAATAAGCCTTTTGATCATATTTATTTTTCGTTGCTTCCAAAATATGAAGGTATATTGCTTCCTATTATTTTGAATGATTTGGCTGCGGAAGATGAAAGAGTGTTGTTCTATCATGCAATGAGAATGAATCTTGGTTCCGGATTTGGATCTGGAGCAGGGCCTTTGTTTCAATGTAATGAAGATCGAATTAAGGAGATATGTTTATCTTCGTCACCATCACTTGCTGTCAATCTGGCTCAAATGTGCCCTGTCTATAATTATTCAGAAGAGGGTAAGGTATCAGGTCTCAGCGACTTTTTCCTATGGCTGTGTGACCATTTTGGTGACGAGAAAGATATGCTTGATGCTTTTAGCTCAAACATGGGCACTTTCTCGTTTTGTGGAAACGAGATATCTGCAATGTATGCTTCTAGAATTCCACTGTTTGAGCCACTTTTATCACATTCCAAAGAAACGGTACGTTCTTGGGCCCAGCGACAGATAAATTCATTGAAAGCTCAATACGATTATGAAAAAGGAAATGAAGATTATCACAAAGCTATCTATGGAAGGCATCAATAAAGAGTTAGAGTGCATACCCTATATCAATATTGGATTAGAGTTCGCTTAAATCTTATAGTACCTCATCAATTAATTTCTAAAAACATCTTAGCCATAATTTCAATCATCATGAGCAAGAAGTCAATTCGGTTTTTCAATGATCGCGAGGTGAGGGCGGTCTGGGATGATGAGAACAACTGCTGGTGGTTTTCGGCTACGGATGTGGTGCGCGCTATCAATGATGTGCCGGACTATACCAAGGCAGGCAACTATTGGCGTTGGCTCAAACGTAAGCTGAAATTGGACGGCGTTCAACTCGTGAGTCCCACTCACGGGTTCAAATTCGAGGCTCCGGACGGCAAGCAGCGTATTGCTGATGTTCTCAATAGCGATGGCGTCATTCTTCTTGCAAAGCATTATCCTAATAACCGGGCGAGTAAGTTCCTTGACTGGTTCACTTACAGCGATAATACTATTGACGGACAGAGCCGTAAAAAAGCATACACATTGTTTGAAAGTGGCTTGCTCAATTCCCTTGAGCCTGGCAGCATGAAATGTCTGCAACAGATTCACGCCTATTTGTTCGGCGGGCTATATGATTTCGCCGGACAGATAAGGAATAAGAACATATCGAAAGGTGGTTTCACGTTTGCCAACTGCCTACACTTCCCGACCATCATTCCGACGATTGAACATATGCCGGAAACCACTCTTGACGAAATTGCCGACAAGTATGTCGAGATGAACGTGGTACATCCGTTTATGGAAGGTAATGGGCGCAGCACACGCATCTGGCTTGACCTGATGCTCCGCCGCTCGCTCAAACGCTGTGTTGACTGGAGCCGGATTGATAAGAATGAATATCTGGCAGCGATGCGCGAGAGCGTCATCGACTCCACTCACATTAAAGCGCTGCTCAAAGGTGCTCTGACCGACAAAATCAACGACCGCGAGATGTTCATGAAAGGCATTGACTACTCTTACTACTACGAAGAAGAGTGAATCAATCTCAAAGCTGCGTACAGACCTTTTGCACGTAATATGCACGTAAAAATAGAAGAAAGCGACTTAACTCAGTGATATTCACTTTGTTAAGTCGCTTTTGTTGTGCCCAGAACAGGACTCGAACCTGCACGCCTCTCAGCACTCGCACCTGAAACGA
>ERZ836877.3884-NODE-3884-length-16076-cov-3.053492_pt1 | contig 16076 bp, 16 predicted proteins | sample MGYA00519469_ERZ836877 | MGnify/ENA primary metagenome ERZ836877 (study PRJEB31850, sample SAMEA3708809) | human gut metagenome | biome: human gut; feature: human-associated habitat; material: faeces | place: China | collected 2014 ... | reverse complement strand
TCAGCAATACCTGAAATGGCTACGATCGAACCGATGCCGGCTTCTTTGACATCATCCTTGTTGAGACCGTCAAATTCATAGAGTTTGCTGATACGGACTTTTTGCAGTTTGTCCGGTTCATGGTGATTGACAACAACGGCATCCTGATTGATCTTTAAGCAGCCGTTGTCCACTTTTCCAACACCGATACGTCCAACATATTCATTGTAATCGATCGTACTGATCAAAACCTGTGTATTCGCATCCGGGTCACCTTCCGGTGCAGGAATGTAATCTAAGATGGTTTCAAAAAGAGGAGTCATGTCCTTCTTTTCATCGTTCAGATCTTTTAATGCATATCCATCTCTTGCAGAAGCATAGATGAATGGGCAGTCAAGCTGTTCATCGGAAGCATCTAAATCCATAAAGAGTTCTAGCACTTCGTCGATGACTTCATCCGGTCTTGCCTCCGGACGGTCAATCTTATTGATACATACGATTACCGGGAGATCTAAGGCAAGTGCTTTCATCAGAACGAATTTGGTCTGTGGCATAGCTCCCTCAAAAGCATCTACAACGAGAACAACGCCATTTACCATTTTTAAGACACGTTCTACTTCACCGCCAAAATCCGCATGTCCCGGAGTGTCGATGATATTGATCTTTACATCTTTATAGAATACGGCTGTATTTTTAGAAAGGATAGTGATACCGCGTTCTCTTTCTATATCATTGGAATCCATCACACGTTCCTGCACTTCCTGGTTGGCACGGAATACACCACTTTGCTTTAAAAGCTCGTCTACTAACGTTGTTTTGCCGTGGTCAACATGGGCAATGATCGCAATGTTACGGATGTCCTCTCTTTTTGTTTTCATATTTTAATCCTTCTTTCTCTTGTTCACATATAAGTCTAACCAATTTATTTTATCACAAAAAAAAGATATGGCAATACTTTTTGAAAAAATACAGGAGTAAGAATCAGGAAAGTTATCGACAAAACATGTGGAGTTTTTTGTGTTGGGACAACTAAGATAGAGGGGCAAAAGATGTTCAAGAGAATGAAGGGAGAAGAAACATGGCAGATAAATTATTTGAAAATAACCAGGTAACGATGATAGGAGAGATTGTCTCAGAATTTGAATTCAGCCACGAGGTATATGGTGAGGGATTCTATTTAGTAGATATATCCGTCAGCCGCCTGAGTGATTCCGTAGATTACATACCATTGATGGTGTCGGAAAGACTGGTGGATGTGACACAGAGTTATATCGGAGAGACCATCTCAGTAAGCGGTCAGTTCCGCTCCTATAATAGACATGAGGAAAAGAAGAACCGCCTGATACTTTCCGTATTTGTACGCGAATTAGAGTTCGTGGATGAGATCGAGGATGATATCAAGAGCAATCAGATTTACCTCGACGGTTACATATGTAAAGAGCCAATCTACAGAAAAACACCACTTGGCAGAGAAATTGCGGATCTTTTGGTTGCAGTCAACCGTTCCTATGGGAAATCAGACTATATCCCATGTATCTGCTGGGGAAGAAATGCGAGATATGCCTCCTCATTTGAGGTGGGAAGCCATGTCGAAGTATATGGAAGAATCCAGAGCAGGGAATATATTAAAAAAATCGGTGAAGAGCAGACAGAGAAGCGTGTTGCCTATGAAGTATCTGTCAATAAAATAGAGTTTTTAGAATAAAATTTGCTTTTTTTGTCCGAATATGGTATTTTAATCAAATCCAGGGGGAGAAGATTGAAAGCCATATCGTATGGCAGAGGAGGAAAAAATGGAACGTGGAGTGATACAGATTTACTATGGTGAGGGCAGAGGAAAATCGACTGCCGCACTTGGAAATGCACTGCGTAAGGCAGATGCAGGAAAAAATGTCATTATTGTCCAGTTCTTGAAGGCAAAAAAAGAAGAACCGGGAGAACTGTTGCAGCGTTTAGAGCCGGAGATCAAGTTTTTCCGTTTTGAGAAACTAGCGGAATGTTTTGCAGATCTAAGTGAAGATGAGAAAAAAGAAGAATCTGCAAATATGAAAAATGGATTAAATTTTGCCAGAAAGGTGCTTGCAACCAGTGAGTGTGATCTGCTTGTACTTGATGAGATTTTAGGAGTCGTGGATGCAGGCGTGATATCGGTAGAAGAGTTGTGTGCGATCATCCGGGCAAAAACGGAGGAAACCGATGTGATCTTAACCGGACGGAGACTGCCGGAGGAATTGCGGGAAATTGCGGATGAAGTCTACAATATTATAGCGGAAAAATAATTGACAAGGTTCGTCCGTAGTGATATAGTTAGCACAGATATGAGTAGTAGAATATAATAGAATAAAAAGGTAGAGGTTGCGTGATTCATAAGTAGCATATCGGATGCGGCAGAGGCAGAAGAAGAGGTGTGAAAGGGGAGAACGCCGAAAGGATATGGTGATCTGCAGTCGTATCTTTGGGCATAGGATGAAGAATTCTATGACTCTCATCGGTATATCAGATGGAGGCGCTATCCGAAAAGACACAGTGATTTGGATTCTGTGAACGAAAATTTAAGCCGGCTTTTCTGAGTCGGCTTTTTCTGGCTATAGGAAAAGTTTTCCGTAGCTTTATCTACCTGAAATCAGAAAATGGAGGAAATAGATATGGCAATATTTAAAGGTGCAGGAGTGGCAATCGTAACCCCGATGAAAGAAAATCAGGAAGTGAACTATGAAAAGTTAGAAGAACTGATCGAATTTCAGATTGAGAATGGAACGGATTGTATTGTAATCGCAGGAACAACCGGAGAGAGTTCCACACTTTCCATGGAAGAACACAAAAAAGTCATTGAGGCTGCCATTGCATTTACAAAGGGCAGGATTCCGGTCGTAGCAGGTACGGGTTCTAATTGTACTGCAACAGCAGTACAGCTTTCACAGGAAGCAGAGGAAGCCGGAGCAGACGGACTTTTGATCGTGACACCGTATTATAACAAGGCAACACAGGGTGGTCTGATACAGCATTATACAACGATCGCAAGATCCGTAAAGACACCGATCATCATGTACAATGTGCCAAGCAGAACAGGATGTAACATTTTGCCGGAGACAGCAGCAACACTGTTTAAAAATGAAGCAAATATCGTGGGATTAAAAGAGGCAACCGGAAGTCTTGCACAGGCATCTGAGACCATGAATTTAACAGATGGAAAATTAGACCTTTACTCCGGGGAAGACGGACTGGTAGTTCCACTGATGTCCATTGGAGCCATCGGAGTGATTTCCGTATGGTCCAATGTTGCACCAAAGGATGTACATGATATGTGTATGAGCTATCTGAATGGTGATATCAAAAAAGCGTTAGAAATACAGCGGAAAGGTCTGCCGTTAGTCGATGCACTTTTCTCCGAGGTCAATCCGATCCCGGTGAAAAAAGCATTGAACCTGATGGGAATGGAAGTCGGACCGCTTCGCCTTCCACTGACCGAAATGGAAGAAAAAAATGCAAAAGTATTAGAAGAAGTAATGCGTACTTACGGACTGTTAAAGTAAGCAGTACAGTTTGTGATCAGAGAGAAGAGAACGAGAGGATAAAGAAATGACAAGAGCGATCATGCATGGCTGTAATGGAAAAATGGGTCAGGTGATTACCGGACTTTGTAAAGAGGATCCTGATATTGAGATCGTGGCAGGAATCGATGTATCAAACCATATCCAAAATGAATATCCGGTATATCAGAGCCTTTGGGACTGCAAGGAGGAAGCAGATGTGATCATTGATTTTGCTTCTGCACAGGCAGCAGATGTCCTGATTGATTACAGTGTACAAAAAGAGATTCCGGTCGTCATCTGTACGACCGGATTGAGTGAAGAACAGATAGAACGGATTGAAGCAGCAGCCCAAAAGACGGCAGTGTTGCGTTCTGCAAACATGTCCATGGGAATCAATATTTTGATGGATCTGTTAAAAAAAGCAGCAAAGGTGTTAGCACCGGCAGGATTTGATATGGAGATCGTGGAAAAGCACCATAATCAGAAAGTGGATGCACCGAGCGGAACAGCATTGGCATTAGCAGATGCAATGAACAATGCGTTAGAAGAGAACTACGAATATAAGTATGACCGCTCACAAGAACGGAAAAAGAGAGAGAAATACGAAATCGGTATCCAGGCTGTCCGTGGTGGAAATATTGTAGGTGAGCATGAAGTGATTTTTGCGGGAACGGATGAAGTGATCGAATTCAAACACACAGCATATTCCAAAGCGATTTTTGGAAAAGGAGCCATTGAAGCGGCTAAGTTTTTAACAGGAAAACCGGCAGGCTTTTATGATATGAGTGATGTGATTCAGTCAGCAGACCGCTAAGGGACAAAGGAGAGCGTATGGAAGAAAGAGACCTCAAATATTTAAAGACAATGGCAAGACAGTATCCGACCATTGCATCGGCAGCGACAGAGATTATCAACTTACAGGCAATCTTAAGTCTGCCAAAAGGAACGGAACATTTTATGACAGATATTCATGGAGAATATGAGCAGTTCCAGCATATCTTAAAAAACGGTTCGGGAGCCATTAAGAGGAAAATACAGGATGAGTTCGGCAATGCATTCAGCGAAGCAGAGAAGAAGTCGATCGCGACATTGATCTATTATCCGGAATTGAAATTAGAGCAGGTGCAGCAGAGCGAGGAAGATCTTGAGGACTGGTACAGCGTGATGCTTTATCGTTTGATCTGTGTCTGCAAGAATGCATCTTCAAAATATACACGTTCAAAAGTGCGTAAGGCACTTCCAAAGGATTTTGCATATGTGATCGAGGAACTTTTAAACGGAAGACCGGATGTGTCTGATCAGGAGGCATACTATAATGAGATCATCCATTCCGTGATCCGTACAGGACGTGCACCGGAGCTGATCATAGCACTTTGTAATCTGATCCGCCGTCTGGTCGTAGACCATCTTCATGTGGTAGGAGATATTTTTGACCGAGGTCCGTATCCGCATATGATCATGGATTCGCTGATGGAGCATCATTCCGTCGATATCCAGTGGGGAAATCACGATGTGCTCTGGATGGGAGCCGCAGCAGGAAATACGGCATGTATCGCAAATGTCCTTCGGATTTCAGCAAAATATGGAAATCTGAATATTTTAGAGGACGGCTATGGTATCAATTTAGTGCCGTTAGCACGCCTTGCGATGACCCAGTATGCGGATGACCCATGCAAGTGTTTCAGTCTGGATTTCCGTGAAGAAGAGTATGATGTCCGGGATGCCATGTTGGATGAAAAGATGCACAAAGCCATCAGCATCATCCAGTTCAAATTAGAGGGACAGCTGATAGAAAAACATCCGGAATTCCATATGGAGGACAGAAGGCTGCTGCATCAGATGGACTTAGAAAAAGGAACCGTTGTGATTGAAGGCGTTACATATCCATTGAAGGACAAATGTTTTCCGACGATCGACCCGAAGAATCCTTATCAGCTTACCGCGGAGGAAAATGATGTGGTTGAGCGCTTAAAGACCGCATTTGTGAACTGCGAGCGTTTACAGAAACATGTGCGTTTCCTGCTTACGAAAGGAAGTCTTTATAAAGTATACAATGGCAATCTGCTGTATCATGGCTGTGTGCCACTGAACGAGGATGGAACCTTTACGGAAGTAGATATTTATGGAGAAAAATATTCAGGTAAAGAGTTGTATGACGTATTAGAGCATTATGTCCGCAAGGGATATTATTCTCTGGATAAAGAAGAGAAGAAAAAGGGACTTGATATCTTCTGGTTTATCTGGGAAAATCAAAATTCACCGGTATTCGGAAAACAGAAGATGACAACCTTTGAACGTTACTTTGTCGCAGATAAAAAGACCCATGTGGAGCCAAAGAATCCATATTACCGGCTGTTAGAAAAAGAAGAGATCGTCAACCGCATTTTAGCGGAGTTTGGATTGCAGGGGGAAGAGTGCCATATTATTAACGGTCACATTCCGGTGGAATCGAAAAAGGGCGAATCCCCAATCAAATGTAACGGAAAACTTTTGATCATTGACGGTGGATTTTCTAAAGCGTACCAGGGAAAGACCGGTATTGCAGGTTATACCCTGATCTACAATTCCTATGGACTTGTTATTGCGGCACACGAGCCGTTTGAATCCGTGGAAAAGGCAGTGCAGGAGGGAAGAGACGTTCATTCCCACAGACTGTTAGTAGAACATGTGGTAAAACGTAAGACCGTGGCAGATACGGATGTAGGACGTTCCATTCAGGAGAACATCCGTGAGTTAGAAAAACTTCTCCAGGCGTATCGTGAGGGTGCGATCGTAGAGAATGCATAAAATCAGGAAAAATGCTTGCAAAATATACGGTTTTATGGTATTATATGCGAGTTGTGAGAAAAAAGAGATGGTCCTCTGTTACAAAGTGTATTACGAACATCCGGATAATTAGGAGGAAACAACATGAACGCAAGTGAAATCATTAAGAGCATTGAAGCAGAGCAGTTAAAAGCAGAAGTACCTGAATTTGCTGTAGGTGATACAGTAAAAGTACATGCGAAGATCAAAGAGGGAAACCGTGAAAGAATCCAGGTCTTTGAAGGAATCGTATTAAAGAGACAGGGCGGAAGCAACCGTGAGACTTTTACAGTTCGTAAATTCTCAAACGGCGTTGGAGTAGAGAAGACATGGCCTTTACATTCTCCAAACGTGGAAAAGATCGAAGTAGTAAGAAGAGGTAAAGTAAGAAGAGCTAAATTATACTACTTAAGAGACCGCGTAGGTAAGAGAGCTAAGGTAAAAGAATTAGTAAAATAAGTCGATGGGAAGGGACAAGTACTTCGGTATTGTCCCTTTTTGTTTATGTGTTGGGGTGGTGAACCTTATGGATCAGATATTCCAGGTTTCCTTGTGCAGACCATTCCGATGAGCCCCTTAAATCAGAAATCGTATTCGCCAGAGGGCTCTACGATTTCCTGAGTCTCATCTCCATTGCACAAAAAGAAACTTTCCATATCTGATCTATAAGGCTGCTACACATTCTCAAAGGATACGAAAAGGAGATTAGACCTTAGCAGGGTGCGAAAGATTACGAAAAGAGAGGATACAGGGAGGAACTACGATGAATCTGCGTTTCAGACGAAGTGGATTGGATTTTTCAAGGCGAAGAAGAAAAGTAAATAAGACGTTAGCAAAAGAAGTTGGCACCTGGATTGGTGAGATTGCGATTGCAGTATTGTTTGCACTTGTGTTAGTCTATTTTGTCGGATACCGGGCAGATGTGGTAGGCCCGTCCATGCTTGGCACTCTGGCGGAGGGGGATGAGGTGTTGGTTAACCGCTTTGTATACAAACTGACCCAGCCAAAGACGAATGATATCGTGGTATTTTTTCCAAATGGAAATGAAAAATCACATCTTTATATCAAACGTGTGATCGGAGTTCCGGGAGATACGGTACAGATCAAAAATGGTACGGTTTATGTCAATGGAAAAGTATTTGATGAAAAAATAGAGGCAGCTTCGATTGAGCATGCCGAATTAGCAGAAGATGAGATAGAGGTTGGCGAGGACGAGTTCTTCGTGTTAGGAGATAATCGTAACAATAGTGAGGACAGTCGGTACGCCAATATCGGAAATGTAAAAAAGGAATATATTGTGGGGAAGGCATGGTTTATCGTTTCCCCGCTGAAAGATTTTGGATTTGTAAAGTAGAGGTGAGAATATGCAGTTTCAGTGGTATCCGGGACATATGACAAAGGCAAAACGCCAGATGCAGGAAGATATAAAGCTTATTGACCTGGTTATCGAACTGGTAGATGCCAGAATCCCGATGAGTAGCAGGAATCCGGACATTGATGAGCTTGGAAAAAATAAAGCAAGACTGATCCTTTTGAATAAATCGGATTTAGCAGATAAAGATGCAAGTGAAGCATGGATGGAATTTTTTAAGGAAAAAGGCTATTTTGCCGTTAAAGTGGATGCAAGGAATAAAGGCTGTATGAAAGCCATTTCGGCTGTCATTGCAGAAGCCTGTAAGGAAAAGACGGAGCGGGACAGAAAACGTGGGATCAAGAACCGTCCGGTCCGTGCAATGGTGGTTGGAATCCCGAATGTCGGAAAATCCACATTTATCAATACCTTTGCAGGAAGAGCCTGCGCAAAGACCGGAAATAAGCCGGGAGTTACAAAAGGAAAACAGTGGATCCGTCTGAATAAGAGTGTGGAACTCTTAGATACACCGGGAATCCTCTGGCCGAAATTTGAGGACCAGCAGGTGGGACTGCGGCTGGCACTGATTGGTGCAATTAAGGATGAGATTTTAAATATCGATGAGCTGGCACTGGAGCTAATTGCTATTTTAACAGAACACTATCCGGGAGTATTGCATACACGCTATGAGGTAGAGGAAGAGCAGACACCTGCAAACATCATAGAGCAGATTGCCGTAAAGAGGAATTGCATTCAGAAGGGAAATGAACTTGATTATACAAAAGCTGCCAATTTGTTGTTAGATGAGTTTAGAAGTGGAAAATTGGGGAAAATTACTCTTGAATTTCCTGCTACAGTAGCATAGAATAAAATAGAAACAGGTCTGTAGTAGCAGACGCAGGAAAGGTTACAGGATATGTCAGAGGAAAATATGCCGGAAGAGAACACACCGGAAGGAACAGGGAAAAGAATAGGAAAAGAGATTTTGAGTTTTGTCCTTTATTTTGTCATTGTAATTGCAGCAATGCTTTTGATTATACATTATGTGGGACAGCGGACAGAGGTCAGCGGTTCTTCTATGGAGAATACTTTAAGCGATGGGGATAATCTGATCGTAGATAAGATATCCTACCGTTTTCATGACCCGGAAAGATATGATATTATCATTTTCCCATATAAATATGAGGAAGATACCTATTATATCAAAAGGATCATCGGATTGCCGGGAGAACATGTGCGGATCGATGATTCCGGAAATATCTATATCAATGGAAAAGTACTGAAGGAATCCTATGGAAGAGAAGTGATACAGGATCCGGGCATTGCAAGAGATGAGATCACACTTGGTGAGGGTGAGTATTTCGTGCTTGGAGATAACCGGAACAACAGCTCGGACAGCAGAGATCCAAGCGTTGGTATTATCCAAAAGAAGGATATCATTGGAAGAGCATGGCTTCAGATTTATCCGTTTGATGAATTTGGATTTATCAGGCACCAGTAGGAGGCAGTTTTGAAACAGAAGACAATCGGTGAGATTAAAGCAGAATTAAAGGCAGCAGAGGAATCCATGCTGCCTGTTTTTATTGAAAACTATAAGGAAGATACCAGAAGCGGTGTGCAGGCAGCCGTTGCCCAGGCAAAAAAACGAATCGAAAAATTAGAGGCAGAGCGGGTACGCATCGAGGTCTTAAAAAAATACGAATACGAGTATGCAGAATATACTTATATCTGTGGGATCGATGAAGCGGGAAGAGGACCGTTAGCAGGTCCGGTGGCAGCAGGAGCCGTGATCCTGCCAAAGGACTGTGATATTTTGTATATCAATGATTCTAAAAAGTTGTCTGCCGCAAAACGTGAGGCACTCTATGATGAGATTATGGAAAAAGCAGTGGCAGTCGGTGTCGGTCTGGTCGGACCACAGCGGATCGATGAGATCAATATTTTACAGGCGACCTATGAAGCCATGCGGGAGGCTATAAGGAATTTAGGCGTAGCACCCGATATATTATTAAATGATGCAGTAACGATACCGGAGGTTTCCATACCACAGGTGCCGATCATCAAAGGAGATGCAAAGAGTATTTCAATTGGAGCGGCAAGCATTATTGCAAAAGTGACGAGGGACCGGCTGATGGCAGAATATGATGAATTGATGCCGGAATATGGTTTTGCCTCCAACAAAGGATATGGTTCGGCAGAACATATTGCGGCAATTAAAAAGTATGGAGCATCCCCGATCCACCGTATGACATTTATAAAGAATTTTATCTAGGGGGCATCTGTATGCAGATATCGGATTTACTTGGAAAATACGGACAAAATACCGTGCCGGTTACGGCGCAGGAGCAGGCGGTAAAGACAGGAACACAGCAGTTGACAGGTACGCTGTCTTCCTTACAGACAGGAAACGTATTTGAAGGAACCGTGACGGATATTTCTGACGGACAGGTACTTTTAACGCTTGCAAACGGAGAGAAGATTTCTGCCAGATTAGAGGGACAGATACAGCTCCAGCTCAATCAGGCAATGTTTTTTGAAGTAAAATCCAATACCCAGACACAGATAGCCATCAAACCGTATTTAAACGGAGACAGCAGTAATCCAACCCTGTTAAAGGCCTTAATGCAGGCAGGAATGGGAGTTACAACAGATAATCTTGAGATGGTACGCACCATGATGGAGGAACAGCTTCCGATCGATAAGAACAGTTTAAATCAGATGATGAGACAGCTTGCGATGTTTCCAAAGGCAGAGCCATCTGTGATCGCACAGATGAATAAGTTAGGGATTCCTGTAACGGAGGCCAATGTGCAGCAGTTTTCTAATTATAAGGCAGATACCGCGGCAATTATGAAAGAATTAGAAAATGTCTTAGAGCAGCTTCCAAAGTCGATCGCAGGAGAAGGTGATACTGCCGGGCAGATGACAGCAAAAAATATGCAGTTGATGGATATTCTGTTTGGAGGAGAAACGATCGAACAGAGTCAGGATACAGGAGCAAAAGCACAGGAGCTGCTTGCAAAAACGGCAGATGGAAGTGTTGTTATAAAGAATGGAACAGAGCAACAGGCAGCAGATATTGCAAAAGAATTGCAGCAGACATTAAGCACGGCAGAAGACGGAATGCAGCAGACAAGTGCAGCAGGAGAGGGCATACAGCAGGCAGATGCAGCAAAACAGGCAGAAGGCAGACAGATGCCGGCTGCAACACAGGGCAGTCTGGGAGAGATTCTTGGAAAAGAAGGAACTGCCAGCTTAGAACAGCAGCTAAAAGCGTTAGAAACAGATGGAAAACAGGTCTTGCTTGATAAAAATGGAAATTTAAAAACGGGAATGAGTGCAGAGGATTTTTTAAAGAATTTAAATCAGTTGTTCAAAGAGAATGAATTTCTACAAAAAGAGGCACTATTCAAACTTTTTTCAGGAAAAGAATACCAGACCATTTTAAAAAAGGCAGTAGAGAACCAGTGGTACTTAGAGCCACAGGAGACGGGCTCCAAAGAAACCGTAGAGAAACTGTATAACAGGCTGCAGACGCAGATGAACCGGTTGGATGAATTTATCAAACAGGCGGGAAGCGGAACGGAGGGTCTGCAAAAAGCGGTAGCGGATGTCCGTGGCAATATCGAATTTATGAACCAGATCAATCAGATCTATAATTTTGTTCAGCTTCCGTTAAAAATGAACGGGCAGAATGTCAACAGTGAGCTTTATGTCTATACGAATAAAAAGAACCCAAGAGACATGGACGGCGAGCTGAGTGCTTTTTTACATTTGGATATGGATCACCTTGGCTCTACGGATATTTCCATCAAGATGAAAGGGACTGCGGTCAAGACAAATTTTTATATGGCGGATGATGCTTCTTATGAACTGATCTTAGCACATGCCGAAGAACTGGCGGAACGTTTAGAGAACAAGGGGTATCAGTGTCAGATCGAAGTAAAGAGCGAAGAAAAGGATATGGATTTTGTAGAAGATTTCTTAAAACATGATATGCCGAGTGCCGGAAAGGTCTATCGGTATTCCTTTGATGTGAGGGCATAGATATGGAGAAGCAGAAAGAAAAAGTCAAGACAGCCGTGGCGATCGCTTATGAACCCGGCGAAGAGGCACCAAAGATCTTAGCAACCGGTAAGGGACTGGTAGCCGAGCGGATCATAGAAAAAGCAAAAGAAGAGGATGTGCCGTTTTACAAGGACAGCAAATTAGCGGCAACACTTTCAAAACTGGAGATCGGGGATATGATCCCTCCGGAGCTGTATGAGGTCGTGGCGGAGATACTGGTCTTTGTGGATAAGATGGATCGTTTGAAGGATAAACTTGGAAAATAGGGGGAGAGTATGAACCGACGAAAAGAAGGAGCATATTATGAGAATCTGGTGGCAGAGTATTTAAAGACGCAGGGATATGAAATCTTAGAAAAAAATTACCGTTGCCGTATAGGAGAGATCGATCTGATCGCAAAAGAGGGAGAGACATTGGTCTTTGTGGAGGTCAAATATCGCAGAAATGATAAGATGGGAGATCCCAAAGAGGCAGTCGATCGAAAAAAGCAGAAAAAAATCTCCATGACAGCGTCCTATTATCTGATGCGGGAGTGTGGGCGTATGGATATTCCGTGCAGATTTGATGTGGCAGCAGTGTTGGGTGAGCAGATAGAAGTAGTAAAGAATGCATTTGAGTATCTGCCGTAGAACAGAAGGTAATAGGTCAAAGAGAGGTAAAAGATGAAGATCGAAGATTTTAAGAAGAAAAACGAAGAGCAGATATTTGTAATAGACGGCGGGGAACAGCCCCCGCTTTTAAAATATAAAAAGTTAGAAGAGATTCCTTGGATACGTCATTGCTTTACTACCAGAGAAGGCGGGGCAAGCAAGGGGATTTTTGCAGAACTGAACCTCAGCTTTACCAGAGGAGACGAGGAAGCGGCGGTGCGAGAGAACTATCGACGTGTTGCTAAGCGTATGGGAACAGAGGTATCGCATTTTGTGTGCAGTGACCAGACACATACCACCAATGTCAGAGTCGTTACCCAAGAGGATGCAGGGGCAGGAGTCGTCAGAGAACGCGGGTATACCGATGTGGATGGGCTGATCACAAATGAGCCGGGGCTGGTACTGTCCACATTTTATGCAGACTGTGTGCCGCTTTATTTTGTAGATACAGAGCATCATGCGATCGGGCTTTCACATTCCGGCTGGCGTGGTACGGTAGGAAGAATGGGTGCGGCAACCATCTGGGCGATGCAAAAACACTACGGAACAGATCCAAAGCATCTGATCTGTGCGATCGGACCATCCATTTGTCAGGATTGTTATGAGGTCAGTGAGGATGTGGCAGAGGCATTCGCAAAAGAATTTCCGGATAATGAAAAAGAAATTTTAAAGAGTAAAGGCAGTGGAAAATATCTGTTAGACCTATGGCGGGCAAATGAGATCGTATTCATGGAAGCCGGTGTGCCAAAGGAGCAGATCGTAACCACAAACCTTTGTACCTGCTGCAATCCGAAGCTGCTTTTTTCGCATCGGGCAAGCCATGGAAAACGCGGTAATCTTGGAGCATTTTTGATGATAAAAGAATAGGGTTAAGAAAATCTTAAGTATTTCCTAAACTCCCCTTCCTTGTATAGGCAGGGGAGTTGTGCTATTTTATGTGTATGAAATGTAGTAGTACACTTAATACGCAAGGAAGGAGTTGTAAAATTGCTGACATTGAATTATCGGGATACCAAGCCGATTTATATACAGATAAAGTCAGGATTGAAAAAGCTGATGATCACAGGCGCGATCGCCGCAGATGAAAAGCTGCCCTCTGTCCGGGAGTTAGCGGGAACACTTGCCATTAACCCGAATACGATACAACGGGCATACCGGGAGTTAGAGGCAGAGGGATACCTGTATTCCGTGTCCGGAAAAGGAACCTTTGCGGCTAAGGATATCCGGTTAGATGCGATGGGGATGGAAGAACTGTTCTTGCAGTTTGAAGAGATAGCAGAAGAACTGCTTTATTTTTCTGTAACGGCAGAGGAATTAAAAAGCAGGATTGAAAGATTAGAAAAGAGGAGGAAAGAGCAGTGATACAGGTAGAAAATCTGGTAAAAACCTTTGATGGATTCCGGGCATTGGATGGAGCCGATTTCCATGTAAAAAAAGGTGCGATCTACGGACTGGTAGGACCGAATGGAGCAGGAAAATCGACACTCATCCGCCATCTGACAGGAATCTATAAGCAGGATGAGGGAAGTGTCTTAATTGATGGAGAACCGGTTTTTGAAAATTCGGCAGTAAAAGAGAAGATTGCCTATATTCCGGATGACTTATTTTATTTTGCACAGGCAGATACCATGGAAATGAAAAAGTTCTATGAAGGCATCTATCCGAATTTTGATGCAGGACTGTTTGAAAAAATAAGGGAAGCCTTTCCTTCCATAGATACAAAGCAGACGATCCGCAGACTTTCCAAAGGAATGCAAAAGCAGGTGGCATTCTGGTTAGCGATCAGTGCAAGACCACAGATTCTGATCTTAGATGAACCGGTGGATGGTTTAGATCCGGTGATGCGAAGACAGATATGGAGCCTGATCCTGCAGGATGTGACAGAGCATGGAACGACCGTGCTAGTCTCTTCCCATAATCTGAGGGAATTAGAGGATGTATGTGACCATGTGGGGATCATGAACCATGGAAAGATTATTATTGAACGTTCGTTAAGTGAACTGCAAAGCAGTATTTGTAAGATCCAGGCGGCATTCCAGTCAGAAATGCCAAAACTTCCGAAGGATTTAGAAGTGCTGCATATGTCAACGACGGGAAGAGTCCATACGATGATCGTAAGAGGAGAACCCAAACAGATCAAAGAGCAGTTTACGGCTTTAAATCCGATGTTGATGGATGTATTGCCGTTAAGTTTAGAAGAAATATTTATTTACGAGTTAGGAGGTGCTGATTATGCAGTCAGGGACATCCTGTTTTAATAAGACGATCTTTAAGAAAAATATCACACATTTTTGGCCAATCTGGGGGATCTATCTGGTGTTTTTGCTCTATGCACTGCCATTGACACTGCTGTTATCCACAGAAAATCCGGGAACAGGTACTAAGGTGGCAAAACAGATCATGGAGGAGAATCTGGCACGCTATGCGACCTGTTTAGGCGGAGCGTTAACGCCGATGTTTGTATTTATTGCAGCGACCGTTTGTGCCATGACCGTTTTTTTCTATCTGTATCAGAATCGGAGTGCAAACATGATCCATGCACTGCCTGTCAGTAGAAAAGAACTCTATGTGACAAATGTTGTTTCCGGTTTCCTGTTTCTGATCGTGCCGCAGATTTTAACCTTTGTCATTACCGCATTTGTATGTTTTGCAAGAGATATTTCCCGGTTGGAATATCTGCTGTACTGGCTGTTGATGACCATGGGTATGAGCCTGTTTGCCTATGCGGGAGCCATCGTGATCGGAATGTTGACAGGACAGCTTTTAGCAGTTCCGATCTTCTATGTCATAGCCAACTTTTTATATGTAGGCATCCGGTTTATCTTTCAGATATTACAGACAGAAATGGTCTACGGAATGGATCACCATTTCCGATTCAGCAAAGGGAATTTTCTCTCTCCGCTGTACTATTTAGAAACAAATGTGTCCATTCATACTGTTTCTAATGAAGATACAACAGGCTCGTTGATCGAAGTGGTTGGTGGAAAAGCAGTCGCTATTTATGCGTTAGTCGGTGTCCTGTTATTTTTTGTAGGTTATCTGATATACAGGAAAAAACGTTTAGAAACCGTAGGGGACTGTATTGCAGTAGGCTGGCTCAAACCGGTATTCCGATGGGGAAGTGCAATCTGTGTGGCAATCTTAGCAGCAGCATTAGTTGCAGGAGTGAACAGTAAGGCATCACGGACACAGATGATGATCCTTGCATTACTGGGAGCTGTTATCAGCGGAGCAGTTGCATTTTTCATTGCACAGATGTTTTTAGCAAAGAGCTTTAAGGTATTTGAAAAGCGAAGGATTACAGAGTGTGTCGGAGTTGTTGCAGTGTCCTTACTGTTAGTAGCAGGCATCAGTATGGATGCAGTCGGGATTGAAAAAAAGATACCGGATGTCGGTGAACTGAAGGCTGTCTATATGTGTGCAGATGAGAGTATTATGGCAGATGAGCCGGAAAAGATGAAAGAACTGATCGCACTACATAAGAATATCATAGACGCAAAAGACGGATTATTAAAAGCTTCACAAAGTAAGAAAGACGAGGGGGAAAGTCCGAGAGTGGAATTTAAGTATGCCTATAAAGATGGCACTTATCTGTACCGCAGTTATGAACTTGCTGAGACAAAAAAAGAGATCCAAAAGAAGGATTCCGTATTAAATCAGATTTTAGATGTGGAAAACCGGTATGACAAC